>MDTE01190107.1_pt1 | contig 16208 bp, 11 predicted proteins | sample 811231 | NCBI WGS metagenome assembly MDTE01 (sample SAMN05326651, study PRJNA326480) | marine metagenome | isolation source: seawater | place: Indian Ocean: Red Sea | collected 2010
CATGGGCCTGTAGCTCAGTTGGTTAGAGCAGTGGACTCATAATCCATTGGTCGAAGGTTCGAGTCCTTCCGGGCCCACCAATTAAATCAATACTTTATCTCACTTTTCGATCATCAGAAATAATTGATGGTCACAAATTGGTCACAACTTTAGTTCTCGATACCTAGCGCAGGCCAAAACGCCGGATTTAGAACAAACCTATTGGTATTGGCCGATGGGTGGCCAAAAATATGAGGTGACTGGGTCATTCCGCCGAGGCAACTAGGCAATCCCCGCGCCATTGAATTCTTGGCCACAGTAGTAGCCAAGGAATTAGAGTCCAACCCGCTAACCCTCCTAGTGGAACATGCGCCCATCCGCAGCGTATTCTCGCAGGATTGCAGGGGGCTGGAAGCGCGGGCCGTATTTCTCAGTCAGTTCCTCGCAGCGGGTGATGAATCGATCCAGACCGTAGGTATTCACATATTGGATATAACCCCCGGTGTGAACCGGCGCGCCGATGCCCATGATCGACCCAATGTTGCCATCGGTGGCGCTGCGAAGAACACCTTCTTCCAAACACCGCAGGCTTTCCAGAACCGGGCGGAACAGGATGCGGTCCTGAATGTCCTGATCCGAAATCTCGGCATCGACCTTGCGCCATTTGGACAGGCCGGGCCAGATCGTCTTGCCACCGTTAGAGTAGTCGTAAAACCCTTTGCCGGTCGCACGACCGTGACGATCATGATTGTCCAGCATGTCCGCCAACATCGCCCGCGCCTCGGGGTTTTGTTCTTGGGCGGGGTCCAGCAGGCCCATCTCGATCTGCGTGCGATAGATGTCCGTCACCAGCTTTATTTGCACCTCATCCAGCAACGACAGCATCCCCGTGGGCATTCCGATCAGTCTAGACAGGTTGTCCACCCGCAGGGGATCATGCCCCTCGGCGACCAGCTGCACACTCTCGATGATCTTCGTTCCGATCGTGCGCGAAGTGTAGAACCCCGTCTTGTCACCGACGATGATTGGTGTTTTTCTGAGTTGCTGGGCAAAGTCGAACGCCCGCGCCAGCGTCTCGTCCGAGGTTTCCGCACCCGCGATGATTTCCAGCAGTGGCATCTTGTCGACCGGCGAGAAGAAGTGCAGACCCACAAAGTTCTTCGGGTTCTGTGCCCGGGACCCCAGCCGTGTGATCGGCAGGGTCGAGGTGTTCGAACCCCAGACCCCGTTCTCGACCAGATACTCTTCGGTCTCGGCGATCACCTTGTCCTTGACTTCGATCTTTTCAAAGACGGCCTCGATGATCATGTCGCAGCCGCGCAGGTCTTCCATATCGGCGCTGGCTTTGACCCGCCCCAGAACCTCGGCGGCTTTTGCTTCGTCCATGCGACCCCGCTGTATACGTTTTGCCAGCAGTTTCTCGGTATAGGCTTTGCCGCGATCAGCTGCTTCTTGCGTCATATCCTTCAATACAACCTCGATGCCTGCCATAGCCGCGGAGTAGGCGATCCCCTGCCCCATCATCCCGGCACCCAGAATGCCAAGTTTATTGACCTTGCTGCGTGGGATGCCCTTGGGTCGGCTGGCACCGCCTTTGATCTGATTGAGACCAAAGAAAAAGGTCGTAATCATGTTCTTCGCTTCGGGCGACACGAGCAGCGCGCAGAACTGACGGGTTTCATAGCGCAGCGCTGTATCGAAATCCAGCTTGCCGGCTTCAACCATGATGTCCAATATTCTGGTTGGGGCAGGCAGCAAGGCACGGGTTTTCTGGAATAGCATCGCCGAAGCCCCTGCAATCTTGGGGGCCAATTTGGGCGAGTTCGACCCGCCACCAGGAATGCGATAGTCCTTGGTGTCCCAGGGCTGCGTTGCTGCAGCGTCGTCGCCCTGAACGGACAGGATCCATTCGCGAGCGCAGGTCAGCAGGGCGTCAGCCTCGACAACCTCATGCACCAGCCCAGCCCTCAGGGCTTCGGCAGGGGCTACTTGCTTGCCTTCCACCAGGAATGGCATTGCAGCTTCCAGTCCCAGCAACCAGGTCAGGCGCACCACACCACCGCCACCAGGCAACAGTCCCAACGTGACCTCGGGCAGACCAATCTTGGATTTCGGGTTGTCGGCGGCGATACGGTGGTTCGTTGCAAGGCACAGCTCATAGCCTCCGCCCAAAGCCGCGCCGTTGATCGCGGCGACCACCGGAACCGGCAGCTTTTCCAGTCGACGCATATCGGCCTTCATGACCTCGACCTCTTCAAACAGGTCAGGCAGTTGATCCGGCTCAATCGCCACCAGACGCTTGAGGTCGCCACCGGCAAAAAACGTTTCTTTGCCCGAGGTCAGAATGACGCCTTTCAGCCCCGCTTCGGCCTCAAGCGTGTTCACCATATTTGTATAGAGCGGCCCGAACTCTTTGTTCATCGAGTTCACGGGACCATCCATATTCATGGTCACGATCACGATGCCGTCTGCGTCTTTTTCGTATGTAAATTCGCCCATCTGACTTCTCCTTCTCAAACGCGTTCGATAAGCGTGGAAATTCCCATGCCGCCGGCGATGCACAGCGACACCATTGCCCGTTTGGCATCGCGCCGTTCAAGCTCGTCCAGCACGGTCGAAATCAGCATGCCACCGGTCGCACCCAGCGGGTGCCCCATCGCGATCGCGCCGCCGTTGACGTTGGTGATCTCGTGGTCGATGCCCAGATCTTTCATGTAGCGCATGGCGACCGAGGCGAAGGCTTCGTTGATTTCCCAGATGTCGATATCCTTGACGGTCAGCCTCGCCTTTTTCAGACATTTATGCGCGGCCGGTCCTGGACCGGCCAGCATGATGACTGGGTCAGTGGCAATGACCGTCGAGGCGATGATCCGCCCGCGTGGATCCATCCCCAGATCCCTGCCTGCCTGTTCCGAACCGATAATGACCGCCGATGCCCCATCAACGATCCCTGAGCTGTTGCCGGGCGTATGGACGTGATTGATGGTCTGAACTTCGGGGTATTTCGCCAGCGCCATGTCGTCAAAGCCAAAACCGCCCATCTGCTCAAACGAAGCTTGTAACGCACCCAATTGCTGCAAATCGGTGTCGGGTCTGATGAAATCATCACGCTGCTGAATGACCAGACCGGACTTATCCCTAACCGGCACGACCGAGCCGTCGAACCAACCATTGTCCCGCGCATGCGCCGCGCGGCGCTGGCTTTCCACGGCAAAAGCATCGACATCTTCACGGCTGTATCCGTCGATCGTGGCGATCAGATCAGCACCGATCCCCTGCGGTGCCGATTTATTTCCCAAGACGAATTCCGGGTCAAAAAGCATTGGGCCGCCTGACGATCCGAGCGGCACCCGGCTCATCGACTCCAGACCACCAGCAACAACCAGATCCTGCTGGCCCGAGCCGACCTTGGCGGCGGCGATATTCACGGCCTCAAGCCCCGAACCGCAGAACCGGTCAAGCTGCACACCCGGCACTGACTCGCTCCATCCGGCGGACATCACGGCCGCCTTGGCGATGCACGAGCCCTGATCCATCAAGGGGGCGATGCAACCCAGAATCACGTCCTCGACCTTCGCGGTGTCGAGGTCATGGCGCTCCTGCAGGGCCTCCAGCAACCCTGCGGCCAAACGGACTGGTTTGACTTCGTTCAGTGTCCCGCCTGCTTTCCCTTTGGAACGGGGAGTGCGCACGGCGTCATAGATATATGCCTGAGACATAGTAATACCTCTTTCTTCCAGAATCGGTCTTTGAGGGTCAGAGCTTGCGCGAAATCAGTTCTTTCATGATCTCGTTGGCTCCACCGTAAATGCGATGCGCCCGAATGTCGGCAAACGCACGAGTGATTGGGTATTCCTGCATGTAGCCATAGCCGCCATGCATTTGTAGCGCTGTATCCGCTACTTCAAAAGCCATTTCACTGCACCAAAGCTTGGCGCCTGCGGAGTCTTCGGGTCTTAGTTTGTCGAGGGCAAGGTTGGTCATGCATTGGTCGACCATGGCCTGTCCCGCTGAAATTTGGACCTTCATGTCAGCGAGTTTGAAACGCACATCCTGAAACTCGGCCAAGGGGCGGCCAAAGGCCTGGCGCTCTTTGGTGTAGCTAAGTGCTTGTTCGTAGCAGAACCTGGCACCGGCAACAGCCCCGATGGCGATCATGAGCCGTTCCCAGGCCAGTTCACCAAACAACATCTTCAATCCGCTTCCGACGGCGTTTTCACCACCAAGAAGGTTTGATTTAGGAACGCGTACACCAGAGAAGTTCAGGATACAGGTGTCCTGCGCTGTTTGGCCCAGTTTTTTCAGCGGTTTTTCTTTGGTGAACCCATCGCGGCCGGCTTCGACAAGCACCAGTGACAGTTTCGGTTCGCCGCCCACAGCCGGATCGACAACCTGAGCGGCAACGATCACAAGATCGGCCATGTAACCATTGGTAATAAAAATCTTCTCGCCATCCAGCACCAGGTCGTCGTCATCCACCACGCTCCGCGTCTTGATGCCCTGCAGATCAGATCCCGTGCCTGGTTCAGTCATGGCAATGGCGCCGATGACCTCGCCCGTGGCCATTTTCGGCAGCCAAGCTTGTTTTTGTTCCCGGGTGCCATAGTTCAGGATGTAGGGGGCAACGATGTCGGAATGCAGCGCGAAACCAGGACCACTCGCATTCGCGCCGAAGAGTTCTTCGAGGATAATGAGACTGAACCGTCGGTCAACGCCTGCGCCACCATACTCTTCAGGCATGGTTGGGCATAGAAAACCCTGTTCACCAGCCTTCAGCCAGGCCTCTCGACTGACGTGTTGGTCAGCTTCCCATCCCGTGTGATTAGGGGTGATTTCGGTTTCGACAAACCTACGAAAGGCTTCGCGGAACATGTCGTGTTCCGGTTCAAAGAGTGTGCGGTGAAACATAGGATTCCTCCGGTTCATTTGGCCGGAAGAGAAACATAACACGTAAATTCAGTCAAATAGATATGAGTACTGTAGTATCTAAAAAATGAATACTAATGAAAGAATCTTCAGACCTCAGCATCGGGCGGGAATTTTCGAATCGCTGCAAGACAGGCGCGAACAGGCAGGCTTGGCAACCATCTCGACAGTCGCGCAACGCCCATATTCAGGGAAGGAAAAACATCCAGATCAAGCAACGCAAAATTCATCTGGAAACTGTGCGTACTGCCATAAGTGCTGCTAACAATGCCAATCAGGTCGGACTCAGCGACAACCGTTTGGGTTACAACAAAGTTTTCAATTATGTGTAACCGGCGACGTGGATCGACGTCGCCCTGCAATAGAAATTCGGCAAAACGCTGCGCATACCCGACAAAATAATCTGGCGAGATCACTCGGTATTGCTCAATCATTTCTAGCGAAATCTGTGGCTCTGATAGTATAGGATGGCCCTTGCGGCAAAAGAGCCGGGGATAGAATCGGCCTAGCTCTTCGACAGAAAAGTCTGGCTCTCGTGTCAGTTCTTCTGTCGGAGCGAACAATAAATCGAGGTCTCCGCGCTTTAGCATTCGCACTCCGCGCTCGACCGGCAGACCCGCCATGTGTAGGCAAATATTCGGGCTGGTTTTCAACAAATGCGCAATGGCGCGATTATAAAGGCCTTCCTGCGAGGCCGGAGAAATGCCAATTCGCAGGAGCTGGTCTATTTGTTCCTTCTGGGCTCGAGTATCCTCAACCAGCATTTCAAAATCAGCGACGATTCTTTCGGCTCGATTCAAAAACTTCCGCCCCTCAGGGGTTGCCGACACGCCACGTGCGGTGCGGTGAAAGATTGCCAGCCCAAGATCTTGCTCTACATCAGCAACGGCCTTGGTAAGTGTCGACTGGCTGACATACAAAACCTTTGATGCGGCCGAAAGCGACCCTGCCCTGTCTATCGCAACAATCTGCCGGAGTTTGGTCGAATTAAACATTGATATTCCTAAATTAGATATTACCGCTACAAAATAGATTGGATGTGCAGTTCTGTCTATGGCTTACTCTGCATAAATGAGACGCATTTGCATTTTGCGGGGAGTCGAACGGAGGACTTGATGCAAGAGAAACCGATAAGTGGCATTCGCATTCTTGAGTTTGCTGGCATTGGACCAGGCCCGTTTTGCGGCATGCTGTTATCCGACATGGGGGCGGACGTGGTGCGGATCGACCGCCCCGGCGTAACACCTCAAGGCGTTGGGCCGGTCACGGGTCGTGGCCGCCGTTCAGTGGCGCTGGACTTGAAAAGCGCTGACGGTGTTGAGATTGCGCTCCAACTGATTGAATCTGCTGACGCCATGTTTGAAGGGTTCCGTCCCGGCGTGATGGAACGCATGGGCCTTGGGCCGGACGAGGCGTTAGTTCGCAACCCGGCGCTGGTATACGGCCGGATGACGGGATGGGGCCAGCAGGGTCCCCTATCCCAAGCCGCCGGCCATGACCTAAACTACATCGCGATTTCCGGTGCGTTGGGCTCGATAGGGCGACCGGAGTTTCCGCCCTCGCCTCCGCTGAATCTTGTGGGGGACTATGGCGGTGGTGCGATGTTCCTCGCCATGGGAATGCTTGCTGGAATACTGCGCGCGAAAACCACAGGTGAAGGGCAGGTGATCGACGCTGCGATGAGCGATGGCAGTGCCCTGTTGATGGCCATGTTCCATGATCTTAAGAGTATGGGACTTTGGCAAGATCAGCGCGGATCCAACTTTCTCGACGGCGCAGCACCCTTCTATAACACTTATGAGTGTGCGGATGGAAAATACATCAGCATTGGGTCAATTGAGCCTCAGTTCTTTGCAGTTCTGATGGAGAAAACCGGCCTGTCCGACGCCCCCGAGTTTGCCGAGCAGATGAATCCCGCCAAGTGGCCGGAAATGAAGAACAAGCTGGCACACGTGATCAAAGGCAAGTCACGGGATGAATGGTGCGAAATCATGGAGGGCACAGACGTATGTTTCGCGCCGGTACTTACACTGGGAGAGGCTCCGTCACATCCTCACAATATGGCGCGGGAGACCTTCGTGGAGTTCAATGGAAAACTGCATCCGGCACCGGCACCTAGATTTCGCAATGTACCAAACCGTCCTGATCGACCTGCACCCAAGCCGGGCGAACATACCGAAGAGGTTTTGGGTGAATGGACTTCACCTTCCAAACACTCGCTTTATTCGCGGAACTAGGAGCAGACACGGTGACTTCCCGGCATCCCGAGTCACGCCCTTCGACGACGCAAAAACCGTGCAATCATTAGCGTAACGTTCTCACCAAAATGGTTAACTGCAGACTCCAGGTTCAATTGAATCCCGCATCGATAGCGCTCTGCACTGACTCGACCGTCGCATCGACGCTGACATACTTTTCGAAACCAAAGAAAACATTCACGATGCCATCAGGTGCGCCGGGATTATTGCAATGAACGTGATTGATCTGGCACAAAAAGCATTAACGGAAATCGAAGCCGCCGGCACGATGAAACGCGAGCGGTCGCTACATTCTCCGCAGTCGAGCCGGATAGTTACGCCAGGCCCGGCCGGCGATCGAGAGGTGATCAATTTCTGCGCCAACAACTATCTTGGCCTTGCCAACGATCCGCGCCTGATCGATGCCGCCAAGCGGGCGCTCGACAGCCATGGCGTTGGAATGGCATCGGTGCGCTTTATCTGTGGCACCCAGAATTTACACCAGGTGCTGGAAGTGAAAACCGCTGCTTACCTTGGAATGGAAGACTGCATCGTCTTCCCGTCCTGCTTTGATGCCAACGGCGGCGTTTTTGAACCTCTGCTCGATGCGCGTGACGCCATCATATCTGACGCGCTTAATCATGCATCCATTATTGATGGGGTACGCCTGTGCAAGGCGCAGCGTTTCCGCTATGCCAACAACGACATGGCCGATCTCGAACAACAGCTACAAAAGGCAGGAGACTATCGCACGCGCTTGATTGTGACCGATGGTGTGTTCTCGATGGACGGGATCGTGGCTGACTTGCCGGGCATCTGTGATTTGGCAGAAAAATACGACGCGACCGTGATGGTGGACGATTGTCACGCCACCGGCCTTCTCGGTGCACGAGGCGCAGGATCGCCTGAGTTCAAGAATGTCGAAGGCCGGGTACAGATACTGAGTGGCACTTACGGCAAGGCGCTTGGTGGCGCGTCGGGGGGCTATATTGCCGGGCCAAAGCCGATCGTCGACCTATTAAGACAACGCGCTCGTCCCTATCTTTTTTCCAATGCTGTAGCGCCATCCCTCTGCGCAGCCGCAATCAGGGCCATTGAAATAGCCGAAAGCAGTCATGATGCGCGACAACGATTACACGCCAATTCGGCGCGTTTTCGCGAAGGCATGAGCTCGGCTGGCTTCAACCTGATTGAGGGTGATCACCCAATTATTCCGGTCATGATCGGCGACGCGGCTCTGTCGGCACAAGTAGCGGACGCACTACTGGAAAAAGGCATTTACGTCATTGCATTTTCTTATCCGGTGGTACCGCAGGGTTCGGCACGTATCCGTACGCAGATGTCTGCGGCCCACAGTTTTGACCAGATCGACCAAGCTATTGCCGCTTTCACCGAAGTGGGCAAGGCATTCGGACTGATTTAACCTCATTTGATGTCAGGAGTAGAAAACATGCGCGCACTGATAAAGCAGGAGGCCGCCCCTGGTCTGACTCTGCAAGAGCTGCCCATACCCGAGGTTGGACCTGGCGACGTCAAGATCAAGATTACGAAAACCGCGATTTGCGGTACAGACATACATATCTTCAACTGGGATGCCTGGGCCGCTGCAACCATTCCCTATCCCATGACCGTCGGCCACGAATTCGTTGGAGTTATCGAGGAACTAGGCGCCGGAGTTGATGGGTTTGACATTGGGCAACGCGTTTCCGGCGAAGGTCATATCGTCTGCGGCACCTGTCGCAATTGCCGCGCCGGGCGCGAGCACTATTGCCCGAACACTAAGGGTGTTGGGGTTAATCGCCCGGGCGCTTTCGCCGACTATCTGGTCATCCCGGCGCACAACGTCTATCCGATCCCCGATAGCATCCCGGATGAATTTGCCGCGCTGCTCGATCCTTACGGCAACGCGGTGCATACCGCGTTGAAATTCGATCTATATGGTGAGGACGTGCTGATTACCGGCGCCGGGCCGATTGGCCTGATGGCTGCGGCGATTTGCCGGCATGTCGGCGCGCGTCATGTAGTGGTGACCGACCTGAACGAAAAGCGCCTTGAGCTGGCTGAAAAGATGGGCGCTTCGAAAGGTTTCAAGGTCGGCCGTGACGACATGAAAACCGTGATGGCCAAACTCGGCATGAAAGAAGGATTCGATGTCGGGCTGGAAATGTCCGGTGCGCCACCGGCTCTGGACCTGATGATCGATTCGATGAACAACGGTGGACAGATTGCGTTACTCGGCTTATTTGCCGACAAGGTGCCTGTCGACTTAAGCCGCGCGATCTTCAAGAGCCTGCGCTTCACCTGTATTTATGGCCGTGAAATGTTCGATACCTGGCACAAGGGGTTAGCGATGCTGGAAAGCGGACTGGATATTTCACCAGTGATTACCCATCAACTCGACCTTGAAGATTTCGACCAGGGATTCGCTGCGTTGAACAATGGTGAAGCGATCAAGGTTTTGCTGAATCTGAACAAGATCCACTAATCAATCAAGACACCTATTATGAGCGAAACCAGATCAAGAGGTCGGCGCCAACGCCGCCGTGGCGATGCTGTAGAAGCCCCGACAACTTTTGCCCAGCGACCTTTTACACAGTTGAAAAAATCGTATCAACCCGTGGCGGTTGCCACAGACGAGCAACTCGAAGCCATTCACCAGGCTTCGCTCAAAGTGTTGGCGGAAACTGGCCTGCGAGTCCTGCTGCCACAAGCACGACGCATTATGAGTGAAGCGGGCGCTGAGGTCGACGAGAGTACCGAGCAGGTGCGCTTCGACCCGGACTTAATTATGGAGAAAATCGCGACGGTGCCAAGTGAATTCACACTGCATGCGCGCAACCCTGAGCACTCGGTTGTACTCGGCGGTGACAACGTGGTTTTCGACATGATGGCGAGTGCACCCAACTGTTCAGATATTGATCGCGGACGTCGTACCGGCAACCAGGAGGATTACCGCAACTTCCTGCGACTTGCGCAGATGCACAATATCCTCCATGTCACAGGTGGGTACCCTGTGGAACCCGTGGATGTTCATGCCTCGATCCGTCATCTGGATTGCATTTACGACTACATCACGCTGACTGACAAGGCTTATTGTATTTATTCACTGGGTGAAGACCGCGTCGCGGATTCTCTGGAAATGACCCGCATCGCCCACGGCCTGACGATGGAGCAATTACGCGAAAAGACCTGTCTGTTTTCCATCATCAACACCAACTCTCCGCTTCAGCTCGATATACCGATGATGCAGGGTGTGATTGACCTGGCACGAATGAACCAGGCGGTCGTGATCACGCCGTTCACCCTGTCCGGTGCGATGGCGCCGGTGACCATCGGGGGCGCCCTGGTACTTCAAAACGCGGAAGCATTGGCAGGCATTGCCTTCAGCCAGATGGTCAATCCGGGCGCGCCGGCTATGTACGGGGGATTTACCTCTAATGTAGACATGAAGTCGGGTTCACCTGCTTTTGGGACACCGGAGTACATGAAAGCCCAACACATCGGCGGCCAACTGGCGCGGAAATACGGCATTCCCTACCGATCCTCCAACGTTTGTGCAGCTAATACTGTTGATGCGCAGGCAGCCTACGAGAGCGTGTTCTCGCTGTGGGGTGCAATCAACGGCGGCGCCAACATGCTCATGCACGGCGCTGGCTGGCTCGAAGGCGGCCTATGTTGCTCTTATGAGAAGACCATTCTCGATATTGATTTACTGCAGATGGTGGGCGAGTTCCTGCAACCACTGGACACCGGCGACGATGAACTGGCGGTTGGTGCCATCGGAGAAGTTGGTCCGGCCGGTCATTTCTTCGGCACGGCTCACACTCAATCCCGTTACAAAGATGCATTTTACACACCCATATTGAGCGACTGGCGCAATTTTGAAACCTGGAAGGAAGCCGGAGAACCGATCGCAATTCAGCGCGCCAATGCGGTCTGGAAGCAGCGACTGGCCACTTACCAGGAGCCGTCAATCGATCCTGCAATTCGAGAGGAACTCGACGCGTTTTTAACCAGGCGCAAAGAAGAAGGCGGCGTGAAGACCGACTTTTAACCCGACGTGATAGTCCCGACTGTCAACAGGATTACCCAAGAGAAAAACTGATGCCCGAAATACTCAAAGATACCAGTGTTGGTGCAAAGCAATTACCAACCCATGCTAGGGTGGTGGTTATTGGCGGTGGTGTGGTTGGTTGTTCGATTCTGTTTCACCTGGCCAAGTTTGGCTGGAAGGATGTGGTGCTACTGGAACGCGACGAGCTGACGTCAGGATCGTCGTGGCACGCAGCCGGTGGTATCCACACCATCAGTTCAGATCCGAACATCTCGCGCCTGCAGTCTTATACCATCAATCTCTACAAGGAGATCGAAGAGTTGTCGGGCCAATCGGTAGGCCTGCATCAGACCGGAGGCTTTTACGCGGCCTCGACGAAAGGCTGGTATGACTACCTAAAAGGTGAGCGTTCAAAGGCGCGGTATATGGGACTGGATCAGGAGTTCATCTCCCCTAGGGAGCTGGCCGATCGCCATCCACTGATCGACCCGGATCACTACCATGCAGTGCTATGGGACGCACAGGACGGGCATCTCGATCCTTCAGGTACAACCTATGCCTTTGCCAAGGCCGCAAAATTCCATGGCGCGCAGTATTTTACGCATTGTGGCGCAACCAGAATGTCACAGCGTACCGATGGAAGCTGGGATATCACGACCACCAAAGGAGTGATCAACGCGGAGCAGGTGGTGAACTGTGGTGGTCTCTGGGCGCGTGAAATCGGGCATATGGCCGGTATCCATCTGCCTGTACAGCCGATGGAGCACCACTATCTGATTACCGAGCCGATGGATATTGTTGCCAACTTCGGTCAGCAATTGCCCCACGGAATCGACTTCGAAGCCAACGTGTACTGTCGCCAGGAAGGCAAGGGTATGTTGCTCGGAACCTATGAAGCCCAGGCCACACCCTGGAAGGTCGAGGGTACACCATGGGATTTCGGCCATGAATTGCTACCACCAGACCTGGACCGTGTTGCCGATCGCCTGGAGAAGGCCTTCGAACGTCTCCCCGCAATGGCAGACGCAGGTATCAAGGACGTAATCAACGGCCCGTTTACCTTTGGGCCTGACGGTAACCCATTGATTGGCCCGGTACCAGGCATGAAAAACTACTGGGTTGCCGTCGGCGTAATGGCTGGCTTTTGCCAAGGTGGCGGTGTCGGTCTTACCTTGGCGGAATGGATGATAGACGGTGAACCCTCCATTGATGTCTGGGCCATGGACGTCGCCCGTTTTGGAGAATTCGCCTCGCCCGACTGGGGTACCGTGAAATCGTCTGAAAACTATGAACGCCGTTTCGTGATGACCTTCCCGAACGAAACCCTGCCGAAAGGTCGCAAACAAAAAACCACCGCGCTTTACGATCGCATGATCGCCAAAGGGGAGGTCATGGATCAGGGTTTTGGCCTGGAGAATGTTCAGTGGTTTGCCAATGGCCCTGATGATGCGCATGAAGAACCAACCTTCGAACGCAATCGATCGCATGAATACGTTGCCCGCGAAATTAAAGCCGTGCGAGAAGCAGTTGCCGGCATCGAAATCGCGAACTTCGCCAAACATGAATTCAAGGGCGCAGGTATTCGCGAATATCTGAACCATATCCTGGCGGGTTACATCCCCAAACCGGGACGTCTGACCCTGACACCAATGTTGACCCCCAAAGGCAAGCTGGCCGGAGATCTAACCGTGGCTTGCCTGGCCGAAGACCACTTTATGCTGTTTGGTTCAGGCGCCATGCAAGAAGCGCACCGCCGTTGGTTTGAAAAGGATCTGCCGGACGGCATTTCCTATACCAATGTTTCGGATGACTGGCATGGCATCGCGTTATCCGGTCCTAAATCCCGGGAACTGCTGGCAAGGATCACACGTGAGGATGTCTCGGCGGATGCGCTCAAGTTCCGAGACCTGCGCCAGACCTATGTTGGCGGCGTGCCGGTGATCCTGAACCGGATCAACTTCACCGGTGAACTAGGCTATGAAATTTACTGTAAACCGCAATACCTGTTGCGCCTGGCGGATGCCATCGAAGAAGCCGGCGCTGACCTGGGATATCGCTGGTATGGTGCAAGGGCGTTGCTGTCGATGCGGCTCGAGAAAGGCTGGGGCGTCTGGACACTGGAATACCGTCCGGATTTCAACGCGATCGAAAGTGGCATGGATGCGTTCATCAACTGGAACAAGGAGTTTGTCGGCAAGCAAGCGACCCTCGCAGCCCGTGAGGCCGGCCCGCAACAAAAACTGGTGACGATGATCATCGATGTCGATGGCATCGACGTGTCTCACGACGAAGCAATATTGGTGGAGAATAAAGCCGTCGGTTATATATCTTCCGGCGGCTATGCGCATCACGTAGAGCGGTCAATGGCCATGGGGTACGTTACCACCGAGTTCTCTGAGCCAGGAACGAAACTTCAAGTCGAAATCTTGGGCAAGCTATATGACGCGGAGATTCTAGGCGAAGCACTTTACGATGCAAACGGTGAAAAAATGCGAGCATAGAAATTGGGACCCATGCGGGTAAGTCAATACTGTGCCGCCTTGGAGTCACATTGCCTGAGTATCTGCCCTTCGATCAGGAGGCAAACATGACGTTTATGCAACGAGACGCAAATTTCGAAAAGCGTTAATGAAGAGATGACTACACTTGTTTAGCGATAAAATTTACGAGAGGTACTACCATGAGCGCAGATCCCTATGTTGTTGGCTCTAATCGAAAGATCGACCCTAATCGGCGGCGTATTAGTAACAGTGACCTGTTGCCGGACGGCACACCTAACAATTCCGACCGGGTCGAAATTGGGCCGACGGATCTGGCATTCGAGGAATGGCAAAAGTTAGGGCTAACGGTTCCCGACATTCCTCTTTTGAGAAATTATCGACTGTCGCGATTGGTCGGGGAAATTCAACAGCGAGACCTGGGTGGTTTGCTGATGTTCGATCCCCTGAATATCCGTTATGCCACCGACAGTACCAACATGCAGCTTTGGGTGACGCATAATCCGTGTCGCACTTGCCTGGTGACGGCCGATGGTTACATGGTGCTGTGGGATTTTCATGCTGGTGAACACCTTTCCGCCCATTTACCATTGGTCCGTGAAGTTCGTCATGGGGCCAGCTTCTTCTATTTTGAAACCGGTGATAGAAGTTCGGAAATTGCTGAATCCTTCGCCAGCCAGGTTGATGAGTTGATGCGTGAACGCAGCGGTAATAACCGTCGTCTGGCTGTCGACAAAATCGAAATTGATGGTCTGCGTTCATTAGAGAAATTAGGATTCGAGATATCCCCTGGCCAGGAAGTTACGGAACACGCCCGAAAGATAAAGAACGCCAACGAACTAAGTGCCATGCGTTGTGCCATCGCATCTTGCGAGGCCGCCATGGCTGACATGCGCCGGGCCGCCGTTCCGGGAAAGACAGAGGTCGACGCATGGGCTGAACTGCAGAAGGGTAATTTTATTCGTGGCGGCGAATGGATCGAAACGCGCATACTGTCATCCGGACCACGTACCAACCCCTGGTTCCAGGAGTGCGGTCCCCGCGTCATGAAGGACGGCGACATTTTGGCTTTCGATACGGATCTGATCGGTCCTTACGGCTACTGTGCCGATCTGTCCCGCACATGGAAGATTGGCGACAAACCACCAACCCCATACGAAAAGGATCTCTACAGGGCGGCTTATGATCATATTAATTACAATATGTCCTTGCTTAAGCCCGGCATCAGTTTTCGGGATCTCAAGGATCGAGGACAAAAACTGCCGGAGAAATATCAGGCGCAACGTTATGGCGTGATGTACCACGGCGTCGGCCTTTGCGATGAATACCCTTCCCTTCGCTATCCGGAGGATTGGGATGACTGCGGTTATCACGGCGTGCTGGAGCCTGGCATGTGCCTTTGTGTCGAGGTGTATTTTGGTGAGGTCGGCGGCCTTTGCGGCGTCAAGCTGGAAGATCAGGTTGTCATTACTGAAACTGGCTACGAAAACCTGACGTCCTATCCATTCGAAATAGATTTCCTGTTATAAGATCTGTTGGTGTCAGGCTAATTCGAAGAATTTTAATTGCGGCGCCCCGCGACACTGCAGCGCTCCATTCAGTTATAAATTTAATGCAGGATCAACTTTAGTTTGGATTGAACAGTTCCTCTCTGCCATGGGGTCCTTCAGATGCTGGAGCGAGCCGGGAGCGGGCTTCCACATGTGAGGTTTGCCGGTCACCACCACGCACACCAAAATAGCGCCACCCCTTACGCACGGAAAGAAGAACCCCGCTAGTTAGCGGGGTGTTGCGATTATTCCTCTTTAGGTTTCACCAAAATGAACGAGCCGTCCCAGTCCGTTGGTACGACTTCCAGTTTCACGACCAGTCCCTCCCCTTCCTTGAAGTTCCAGGCTGCGCCAATGGTTTGCATGTAGTCACTATCCTCGCTGCGTTTTGAGCGCGCGATGAATTGTGGCTTGTTGCCTTTGGTACTCATATGTCCTCCGTCGGGTTGCATGATTTCTAATCTATATTAGCATTTACTAATGCACCGTCTAGTCTGGACGAAGTGCTAAACCCGTTCTTTAATTTGAGGAGGAATTCGAAATGCCCTCGTTTGTTGATTTTGCTGAATTGAAGGAGAAAGTACCTATCGAAGATGTCCTGCCAATGCTCGGAATTGCAGGTGCTGGCAACAGCGCGCAATGGCGAGGGTCGTGTCCGGGCTGTGAATCCGGCGGAGACCGGGCCCTGGTGGTAACACCCGCAAAAAAGGCTTTCTACTGCTTCGCTACGCGAAAAGGCGGTGATGTTATTGCCCTGGTAGCCCATGTTCAGGGAATTTCCATGAAAGATGCTGCCTTGGCCATTGCCGAGTACTGTGGAACAGTACCAGTCCAGGAATCAGGGAACAGTAACAGTACCCGGAACAGTACCAGTTCCGATACAGGGAACAGTACCAGTCCCCCAGAGAGGCCAGCTGAGACGAGCTCGAACCTTGCCTTGGGCATCGAAAAAGAATGGAGGAAC
>MDTE01114816.1_pt1 | contig 16207 bp, 11 predicted proteins | sample 811231 | NCBI WGS metagenome assembly MDTE01 (sample SAMN05326651, study PRJNA326480) | marine metagenome | isolation source: seawater | place: Indian Ocean: Red Sea | collected 2010
CTTATAGAGAAAGTCAAACAGACTGGACTAACTTGTATGGTTAGCCAATTCATGCGATTCCAACCTATTTATCAACGTATCAAACAGATTTATGATCAAGGTCAGATCGGAAACGCTTTTTTTATTGAGGGAAGTTACATCCACGATATGCGTCCCTACTATCAACCAATGACTTGGAGGTCCAACCCCACTAATCCGCAAAATATTTTGATAGGCGGGGGATGTCATCCGATGGATTTAATGCGGTGGACAGTCAATTCAGAGGTGGTATCGGTCCATGCTTTCTCTAACGGGTATGCGTTGCCGGATTTTCCTCTAGATGACTGTTATATACTTAGCTTTCAGTTTGAAAACGGTTGTGTAGGTAAATTGCTGGCCACTAGTGGTTGTCGAGGTCATGGGATGGGTGAAGGGTTTTTATCGATTTATGGTACTGAAGGCACAATTTGGAAAAATCAACTCTATACCACAGAAAATTCTCAGCCAGAAACAATTGAAGTTACAGACGAAAGTTCAGCCATTCACACAGCTGTTGAATACTTCTTAGATAGTGTTGCAAATGGCACACCACCCCCCATTGATGTTGTGGATGGAGCAAAGACCGTTTCAGCACTAGTTGCAGGCGTGGAATCAGCAAAGACAGGGCAACGAATTCACGTTGACCAGTTGACTTGATTTCTCTTACTTGAGCATGATCATTTGGTGTATAGAACTGAAATTATCTGCCTGCATTTGATAGAAATAAACTCCACCTGCAACTTTTTGGCCCGTTTTGTTTCTACCGTCCCAATAGGCTGCACTTTGCCTTGACTGGTATGAACCTGCCAACTTCCAACCCAAGTCCAACCGATTAACTATCTGCCCGTTAGCATCATAGATTGTGATAGCGACTTGAGAGGGTTGAGCTAAATAGTACGGAATCCAGGTTTCAGGATTAAATGGGTTTGGGAAATTCTGTCCTAGTTGGCTAACGTGTGAAGTTGGTAACGTATTATTTGTAGCTGTTATTTCCAATTTGGATAATATTTGCCTTAACTGCGGACTGGCAATTGTACCACTTCCAAAATGCCGAGCAACTAATATAATATCGAAAATATTAACACTCCCATCATCATTAATGTCTGGTGTTGGGTGAATGATCGGTGGTCGTGGCTGCCCAAAGAATTTAGCAACATAAACCAAGTCTATAATATCTACTAACCCATCTTGATTTAAATCCCAAGCTGGAAAATCTTCTACCAAAATAGGACCGAATACTTGGCTCCAGTTACTCTCCTGTCCCACACCGTTGACTGCTTTGATTCGAGCATAATACTTGTAACCAGCTGTACCTAAAAAAGAAAAATCCACGTGGCTTCCATAAGCTTTTAATTCTCCAATCTTCGTGTCAATCCATAACTTATTCGGGTTCGAAAATGTCCGATCATCGACATCTATCTGGACAAGGTAATGGTCAATTCCACTTACTTCGAATAGCATTGGCCAAGACAAAACGATTTCTCGTTGAGCCGGTGTTGGTTGATTGGGAGGGGTTAAAATTTCTGGTACTGACCATTCTATTGACTCAACTAATCCAGGTGGAGTATTGTCAATTTTTATTCTGAAGTGGCTAGTATCAGTCCAGTAATCCAGCTTATCTTTCGCTCTTAGGTGTAGCCACCATTCACCGTCATTCAGGCCTTTTAGCGTGAGTTGGTTATTTCTAATCAAAGGGTCAGAAATGGTATCTGGATTAGTTTTGGCGTTATGGTCAAGTACGAAACTGTAACGGCGGCTACTCATAACTTCAGGAGTGGTCAAGAAATAAAAAGTGGGCGAGCTATTTTTGTACCACAGACCAGATTCAGGATGGGTTGGGGATTCGATTTTTGGTGGCAACAAAGGCGTATGATCTACAATCACCATTGTATCAGAATAAATGCTGGTTAATTCTCCTCTTTCATCTTTAACTCGTGCTAAGAGATAGTATTGTCCATCAAATACAAAAACTGTATTCCAGTTAAAAACAGAAACTGTGGAACTTATACCAGTTTTAATCGGATTAGCACGCTGCGTATTTTGGTCAATATCGTAGTAAAGGTCTACAAAGAAATTGTCTCCATCAGGGTCATCAGCTTCCCATTCAATTTGTAGTGATTTATTGATGAGAGTATTATCTTCACTGGGAAAAACGAACCTGAACTGAGGCGGCTCATTAGGCTTGGATAATGCATGATGAGTAGCGTAAATATCCTCTAAATCATCTAATTGTGGAAAGTTTTTCTTTCGCCAAGACATGGCTATTTCAGTAATTGTTTTTGGCTTATCTTCTACCAAAATTTTCCAGATTAAGTCGAATCGGTTGTGGATTAGGTCATCATCCTCATTTGGCGTTAAATCTATACTTTCTTTGGTGTCAAAAACATCCCATAAAATACTAGCAACACTACCTTCCACGATCCCACCGTCACGATTACTTCCACTACCATCATTGCTTCCCGTCCACCATGTGTTAGTTTCGATGTTGGGAAATTGATCTTCCCACCGACCGGTTACGTTCAAGGCTCTATTATCTATAGCTGCTTCCAGAAATTCAGACCACCCTTCACTAAGAGCAAAGCCGGTATCAGAGACTGTTTCTAATCTATGACCACCCTGGTATTGCCCACGTGGGACACTATTATATTCATAGTTGTAGGCTGCCATCATTACTGCATGACCATATTCATGGTACATAGTTATACTACGCCATTGGTCGACACCACCAGCAATAGTCAATGTTTCACGGGTTACACGCCCGCCAAATTGAGTAGCATAGTAATACGAAACCTTACCACTACCAGGCCAAGTGACTTGGATTGGTTTGGAGCGTTCCCAACCAACTTGATCAACAAAGAAAAGGTGGGTTTTCATTATTGAATCAATGATATTACCTACACCACGGTCAGCATTGGTAGCTGATAAAGTTAAGTTGATCGTCACCTCTTGGTCATTAGCGATCTCCGCAGCTATATCAGATTTAAATTCGTAAGTTTTCCACCGGCGATTGACAACTGTTAGTACCCGATTATCTGTGGTAATAACTACATGTAGTTGAGGTGGTTGATTAGGATTAATATTGACCGACTGAAATTGGTATTGCCCATTTTCATCAGAAAAAGTCCGCCCGAGTTCTTGTCGATTCTGGTATAGGCTAACTCTCACTTGTTGAAGAGGTTTTAACTTACGTTGATTGTCATTAAAGTATTGTAATTGTCCATTAACCAAAATGCCTAAGCCTGCAAATCTAGGCTGGATTTTTACCTGTGCAGGAAGTATGGCATCTTGATTATGATGCTCAATCGGATCATGTGATGTCTTAGAATTGTATAAGTCAGTTTGTAAATAAAGGTAGAAGTGATCAACGAATTGATGTCCCATCGAGGTGATAGCATAAACCGACGCCTGAAGTGGATAATTTCCCTTCCGTTCAACCTTTATAGGCAAATTATTGGTGGAAAATCCATAAGCCGATAAGTAGACTTGACTTTCTATCAGTTCAGGTAATTCTGCGATGATCCCATCGGGTAGACGAAAAACGATCTCAACTTTTACCGATTCGGCTAAATTGGATTCCAATCGAAGTCTAAGCGTCGCCGTTTGACCAACCACAGGCGAAGCCGTTAAATCTAGATGCCCGTTAAGATATGATGGCCAATCGCGCCCTGCATAAATTAACTGATACGATAAAAAAAACAAGAAATAAACGACGAACCGTTTACTCAAGGCTATTCGTTGCGAATCCTTGACCATTTAGTAGCTAATTTTGTTTTGAGAGAAACCGCTGTTGTAGCTGTTTTAATATTATGTCGGATTAGTTCAAATACTATGTCACCAGAGCTAATTAGTTTGACTGGGCCTAAATCGGGAGCAAGCCACATAGTTCCTGTTAATTCCATTCCCAAAACTGGTGACTTCAGAGCGTTATTCTGTGTGATTTTTAAGCAATCCTCGAATGTTCCTACTGGTACGGAGACAGTTTCTATCGCTACAGCCTTTTGACGGTTTTCTGCTTGAATTTGTCCCAAAAGGGGAAGTTTGACAGAACCTTTGACTGACCATTCAGCCCCCAATTGAATAGGAATAGGTAAAAAGACTTGGGGGGGAGTATAAGGAAGATCAATTTCACCAACCAACCCAAAAGTGAATGTGGCTTTCATAATTTTGATGCTATTTGTTCCAGGTTGAATAACGAAGCGACTATATCCGGTTTCCTCTTGAGGAGGTCTGACTTCCCTTGTTTGATCAACAAGCTGTCGGTAATTTGTTTCAGTATTGGCCTGAATGCGTAGGACTCGCTCTTCAAGACCATCGGTACTCAGAAAAACCCACTCATTACCAATATTATCCGGATAGTAATTTTCAGCTGATAAATTACTATTTACTCTGACTTCAACCACCAGCGGAATGCCGATCACTAGGAAATTGATTAACCTAATTAGCGATCTTCGAGAGTTTAATTGCAATGTTTTTTCCTGTCATATAACAGTAATACTACCGTTCAACGGTGGGTACCCACCGTTGAACGGTAGTATACAGTTTCATCAGGAAGAATTTCAATCAGGATAAGATGTTATGCAATTTTCTCTACCTTGTTATTCATCATGATTCTTGATAGTATTAGGGTTCTTGCTTAGCCTTTTCTTTCTCGATTTTTATGCCTTGTCGTTTTACAATCTTTCGCTATGTCAACTAAGCTGATTTGTCTTTTCTGCACGCTATTATTCTTAACAATAGACCTTAGATTATCGGCAGCAGACCATTACTCATCCAGTAACTACAATTCTAATTTACTTCTTCGGATAGATCATCAATTGTTCGATGCTGTTTACGATGCCAATAGTGTTGAGACAGTTCCATACAAGTTGATGCAAGGAGTAACTCACTTTGGAGATCCTGTAGCTGTATTGGGTGTGTGTGCATTGCTAACGACATATGGTAATGATGATGTCAGAAAAACGGGTAAGTTATTGACTTCAGCCTTTACATTGTCAGCATTAACTATATGGTCTGGAAAAAAAATCGTTGGTCGTCGCCGACCACTGGATAGACTGAAAAAACAAGAGCCCCCTGAATCATTTCCTTCTGGTCATACTAATTGTGCATTTGTTCTGGCTGCAACACTATCTAATCGTTATCCACGTTGGAAAATTCCACTTTACTGTGCCGCAGGTCTTGCCGGATTTTCACGTATCTACCTAGGTCGACATTACCCACTTGATGTGTTAGTTGGGGCACTCGTTGGTACTAGTAGTACTTATCTGGTTTTGAAATATAAACGACCGGTTCTAAGTTGGGAATTCTAAGTGGTTAGAGATTTAACACCAAGTCTGACAAATACGAGAGTGATTCTGTCTTAGATTAGGCACCAAGTTGTCCAAGTATCTCAAAATAAGTGGGAAAAGTTTTGTCTACACAGCGAGGATCTTTGATTTTAACACCTGCTTGCCGTATACCCACAAGCGAGAAAGCCATTGCGACACGGTGGTCGTTGTAGGTTTCAATTTCAGCAGGTTGAATTTGGTCAACTGGTTGGATTTGCAGACCATCGTCGAATTCAACCACCGGTACTCCAAGTCTCCGAAGTTCTGTTACCATAGCTGCCAAACGGTCAGTTTCTTGCCATCGAACGTGTTTAATATTCCGGATAGTAGTTTGGCTTTTGGCAAAGGGAGCAATAGCAGCTAACGTAAGAGATGTGTCTGATATAGAGTTCATATCAATGTTTATTCCCTTGAGAGAATCACCTCCCGTTACCTGAATACCATCAGATAAGTGTCGAACAGAACAACCCATTTCCTCTAATACTCGAACAAACTGAACATCACCTTGTGCAGAATTAATATCGAGATGTTTGACAGTAACTTGACCACTGGTGATTGCTGCTAAAGCAAAGAAATAAGAAGCACTTGAGGCATCTGGCTCGATTTCGTAACTCTGGGATGCATAACTTTGTCCACCATTGACAGAAAAATGGCAGTAATCATTGTTGGCAACTTCAACTCCAAACTGATCCATGATAGACAGTGTAATATCGATATATGGCTGTGATATTAATTTGTCAGTCAGCTCAATCTGTAAGCCCTTCTTTGTAACAGGAGCAACCATTAGTAATGCAGTTAAGAACTGGCTACTTTTGCTGGCATCTAACTTTACGGGACCACCATCCAATCCGTTAGCAGAAACAACCAGAGGAAATTTTTGATTGTTTTGTTCCGATGTGATCAATACACCCAGTTGTCGTAATGCATCTAATAAGTCAGCTATAGGTCGGCTTTTTCTCATAGGAGGAGCACCATCGAAGCGGTAAGTTCCATTTCCCAATGCGGTGTAACAAACTAAAGACCGTGATGCTGTTCCCGAATTTCCGATATCCAAATTGGCTTCTGAAACTGGTATACGACCACCGTTGCCGTTAATACGTACTAAGTGGTTAAGGCGGTCAATTTCAAGGTCAGTACCCAGTCTTTTCAGTGAATCCAACATCCGCTCAGTGTCATCACTAAATAGGATCCCAGAAAGTTCGGACTGCCCTTCGGCTAGGGCAGCAATCAATAGAGCTCTGTTCGTGTAACTTTTGGAGCCTGGCACATCTATACTAGCAACAACAGGCCTGGAAATTGGTTGGATTTCAATCACATCTGACATTGTTTTTTTACTCGGTAAACCTATCTTTTTGGGCTATTCTGAAAATAGACGGGATCAGGTTTGACCCATTCCTCCCCACCGTCACACCATACCTCTCGTTTCCAGATTGGCACAATCTGTTTCAGACGATCCATTGCATATTGGCAAGCTTCGAAGCCATCTTTACGATGAGGGGAAGCTACTCCAACAGCAACACTAACTTGACCAATTTCTAGTCGACCAACACGATGAATCATGGCCATACGCTTAATTCCCCATTTCTCTCGTGCTTCGTTGGCAATTTCAGCCATTTTCTTTTCCGCCATTGGAGTATAAGCCTCATACTCTAAATAAGCGGTAGCTCTGCCCATTGTGTTATCTCGAACCGTACCTAGAAAAGTAACTACAGCCCCTGCGTCGTTTCCTCGTATTGGTTTGATGACATCTTGTACTGTAATTTTAGTATCAGTGATTTTGAATAAACCCAATTCGTCTGAGTTCATATTCCCACCTGATACTGGTGGAATTAATGCGACTTCATCTCTAGCCGACAGTGGTGTATCTAAAGTAACGAATTCCATATTAACCGAAATCTGCGCAGTATTTAATGCATCCTTAACCTCGGGATAAATTGTTCGTAAAGAGTTCAAAAGGTCAGCTACTGTGGCTGGACTTGGCAAATTAATTTCATCACTAGTGCGACCGATTTGCTGGCGAAAAAAAGCAAAATACCTAACTTCGATTTTCATGAATTAAACACCATATAACCATTTATTTTTTTACCTATAAGAATTTTTATGGGGTATTTGATGGGAAACAGGTTGTTATGCTAAAATTCAAGACGGATTAGTCAAGACATAAACGTAGGTGTCTCATATGTGTGGTCGGTACACGCTAACTGCGAATTTTCCAGACTTAACTCAAAGTTTTCCTCACTTTTCTTTTTCAGAAGACCATTCTCCTCGCTACAACATCTATCCAACTCAATCCGTTTTAGCTGTGTCGAATGATGATAGGTATTACGTTCACAACTTTCGCTGGGGGCTTATACCTTACTGGGCAAAGTCCCAATCGGTCGGCAACCGAATGATTAACGCTCGAAGCGAAACATTAGCCGAAAAAATGTCCTTTAAAATACCTTATCAAAAACAGAGATGTCTAATTCTAGCTGACGGGTTTTACGAGTGGGTAAAAAACAAGGACGGAAGCAAAACCCCCTTCTATATTCATCTCAGTTCAAACGAAGTATTCACCTTTGCTGGTTTGTGGGAGAGTTGGTTGCCACCCAATGGTAATGCTGAAATAAAGTCTTGCACAATCATCAACACTCGCGCTAACAAATTCATGAGCAACCTACACCACCGAATGCCAGTCATTATCGAGACGGAGAACCACGACCGATGGCTATCCTCAAGGAATTGTAGACCAGAAGATTTAGTCGATTTACTCAGGCCCTACCAGGATGATGATTTGATTGCTTATCCTGTTTCTAAACGTGTGAACTCACCTGGGAACGACGACCTCGACTGTATAAAATCGTCCCCTGAAGAAAACGCACAACCGCCTTTACCATTCTAACATAAGAAGAATATTCCTTCAAGCTACAAGGGCATGTCAAAACATTGCAAATAGAAGCCCGTCTTGACTATGTACAGGTTAGTATGATAAAGTTAACATCCGTTCGGTTAGTTGGCTGGTTGCGTGATTATTGCCTTAGGTAGTTGTTGCTGGATTCAGATTTAGCTGGTTCGGAAGTTGTATCGGGGCGTAGCGCAGCCCGGTAGCGCGTGTCGTTCGGGACGACAAGGTCGGAGGTTCAAATCCTCTCGCCCCGACTCCATACTTTATCCAACAAGCCGCTGGTACCGACACAACGTAGTGTCAATTCGTTGTAAGCTTATCCACCCCTCATGGCAATTCGTCAAACAGAAGCCTTCTTGATCCGTACTTACCCCCTAAGTGAATCATCCGTGATTTGTGTTTTTTACACTCAGGATTTTGGTAAAGTACGAGCCGTGGCTAGAGGCGTTCGAAGTGCGAAGAGCAAATTTCGAGGTCAACTTGATCTTCTTAATCGTGGTGAGTTGATTTACAATGAAAAAGCTAATCGTGAACTTCAATCAGTTCGCGAATTTGATCTCATTGATAACTTTGATCGAATAAAGACTAACTTTAACCTATTTACTTACGCTTGCTATTTTTCTGAATTAGTGGATGCTATGGAATCTGACGGAGCGGATAATCCGGATGTTTTTCTTTTGCTTACTCGTGCCTTCCGGAGTCTCGAAAAGATGACTGATCTAAGACTTTTTGCCCGTGCTTTTGAATTGCAAATGTTACAGATTTCCGGTTATGCTCCAGATTTCACCCGTTGTGGCGCCTGTGGAAGATTCTTTACGGTTGAAGATGTTAACCTCCATTATTACGATCAATCTGGCGAAATTATCTGTACGAGTTGTAGTACACCTCAATTAGTTTCCTTATCCCGTGGCAGTTGTGAGTTGATGAGGAAAGTTCAAGAAACCAATTTTGACCGACTAAAACGCATTCATGCTAGTCAACGAAACCACAAAGAAATGAGGTTTGTTTTGTCGTCCTTGATTAGTTTCCATACTCATAAACGACTGAAAAGTCTTGAATTTTTAGATTTAGTTGAAAAAGATAAATGGTAACCAAACGCATCATACCTTGTCTTGACGTTCGAGAGGGACAAGTCACGAAAGGTATAGCTTTTCAAGGTAACGCTAACATAGGTGACCCCGTCGATATGGCCCATTTTTATTACGAAAATGGAGCAGATGAACTGGTATTCTACGACATAACCGCCAGCAATGAGCAACGTGATATTATGATCAACGTCGTTTCTGCTGTAGCAAACCAAATATTCATTCCTTTCTCTGTGGGAGGTGGTTTGAGAACCTTGGACGATATGCGTAAAGTTTTGTGGGCTGGTGCGGAGAAGGTTTCCATTGATTCTGGGGCTGTTCGGAATCCTGACTTAATTGCTCAAGGTGCTAAGGCCTTCGGTAGTCAATGTATTGTTCTAAGCATGCAAGTGAAAAATGTATCTGTTAGTCCAAAGATTCCCAGTGGATATGAAATTTACATCGACGGTGCAAGAAGGCCCATGGGAATTGATGCTATTGAATGGGCAAAAAAAGGTGTGGAACTTGGCGCAGGAGAAATTGTTGTTAATAGCATTGACCAAGATGGAACTAAGGCTGGGTACGAATTGAAACTGACCAAACAGATTTCTGAGACAGTATCAGTACCTGTTATTGCTTCTGGTGGAGCCGGACACCCACAACACTTGAGGGATGTATTTGTAGAGAGTCAGGCTGATGCCGCAATTGTAGCATCAATCACACACTATGGAGAGTTCTCAATTAATAGTATTAAAAACCATTTAGCACAGCAGGACATTACTGTCAGAAGTACGTGGTAATAGTGGGATGGGTTTTTGGTAATTTTGACTGGTAAGAAGAGATAATAGGAAGAGGTTATGCAAATCCTTAATTTGGAAGACGGTATTTTTTTTGAAATGGGGGACGGGAAAAACTGGCGGGTTGTCCATCCAGAAATGGGAGCAACCCAAATCACGCTCAATCATGGCATCCACGCACCTGGCCAAGAATTCACACAGCATATTCACGATCAGTCAGAAGATGCTATCATTTGTCTTGAGGGAGGGGGGGCGATTCGGCAAGGGAACACATACACTCCAATCATGGCTGGCGAAATGATGTTTGTTCCAGCAGGTGAAGTTCATGGAACTAAAAATACAACCAGCCAACCTGCCAGAATGATGAGCTTTCAAGCACCACCTGACATGGCTCTCTATCGAGGGGAGCGAAATCATGCTTCTGGTCAATCACCAAGGCCTGAAGTTGGGCACATCAGCGATGTACAAGTAATCGAAATGAGCAAGGGAGGGCCAATTTTTGGTCGTCCAGGGAATTGGAGAAATGTCATTTCAGATAAGAAAGGGGCAAAATACCTTTCGTTAGATTTTATTCAACTAGAAGCTGAACAGTCATTCAAACACCAACCACAGCATACTGAGTCGATTTACGTTATTATTGAGGGATCAGCTTACGTGAAATCGAAAGAAAAAGAATGGGAACTAACCTTCAAAGACGTAATTTTCTTAAATGCTAATGAAACTTTTGAACTGACGGCAACAGTTAGTAATGATAAAAATCAATTGACAAAAATAGTATATTGCCGCAGTTTGCCTTTTGAAGATTAGGATTAGTAGTATACATAGGAACTATAATAAATGAGCTTAATGTTTGAACGCCGAGGCAATTTAGCGATAGTACAATCTGCACACTATCAGATCAATTTTGACCTCTCAACTGGTACTTGGCATTACCATGATAGAGATGGATATGGTGTTATAAGAAACGCATATACAAAGATAATACTGAATAATGGTACGTTTTTGACAACTGTGGATGCAAAATACCGGAAATTTACCACTCGGCAACCAAATGATGATATTTTGGGCCGATACCAGCAAGTTACTTTTTCCCACGAATCTCGTTCACGAAAACTTAAAATCAACCTTCACTTGAAATGCTATTTCGATCAACCTTATCTAGTTTTTTCTGTGGGAGTTCAAAATCTGTCTCCAAAACAGATTAGACTTAGCCAAATTGACCTAATTAATACTTCACCTTTAACTCAAGCAAGTGAAACGTCTGGTGGGCTATACCTATCGGGTAAACCAGAATCGTATCAATTATTTTTAGATACTCACCCGCTTTACAAAAATGAGATTTCGTCTTTATACAAAGGTGTAGAAGTTAACCAAAACCACGACAGCTTTCCATGCTACCATGGTGAATTTTACCACCCAGAGAGCAAAAAATCGTTATCTTTTGGTTTTTTGACCACCCAAAAATGGTGGTCGTCAGTTCAAATTGGGTACAAAGGTCAAACAACCCCCGACGAAAATGGGGATCTGGGAATCGATGATTGGTCAATCTACCACAATTGTGAAAATGCCATCTGTCCTAGTAACAATTTGGCCGGTAACCATTCAGGCTACCGTGGGCGAAGGAAGAACAGCCGCGCCACGGAAGTTAGTTCAGAGTCAATATATTTGAATTTCAGTCAAGATCCAGTATCTTCCTTCGAAAATTATGCTCACCTAATTAGTAAATTATCCACATTGAGACGTTCCTCTGGGGCAGAAACTAGTTTAGCTAAGATGCCACCAAGGTCAAGCTGGAATTTACAAAGTAAAACTTCACATCAAGGTTTTCAGAAGACATCTATTAACAAGGATATCAGAAAAAAAATTGATTTTATCGGTAACCAAAAACAATCTGGTTATTTGGATGACGTGGAATACGTTCAATTAGCATCACTACCGAGTTTGTTTGCTAACGATGATATAGGTTTTGATAAAGACCCTAAACGCAATAAAGATGTCAAATTGACGGCGAACGATCAACTTTTGACCATGCTAAAGAATACTGTGCCTGAGCTACACAAGAGGGGACTGAAGGCTAGCTTAAGATTTTCTCCGTTCTGTTTATTAACTTCCGATGAATCAACAAACAACGCTGATGACCTTTTACTTACCGACGAACGACAGAGGAAGACAACACTGTTCTTACCTGGAAGTGGTTTGGAGGTTGGCTTACTTGATCTATCGCAACCAGCGGCCAAAGAAAAAATTAGCCAACAGATGCAAAGTCTTATTGATGATTGTCGAATTGACCGCCTGTATATTGACGTTTTGCCATATGTTCAGGGGCCATTAAAAAATCCAGAAAATTTCACTTGGAATAACAAATCATTAACATCGGTAGAACTATATAAGAAGGGACTAGAACTACTGGTATCGATAGTTGAAAACTGCAATCATGAGGTTAAATTGATTGGAGAACACTCACCTTTCGTTCTTAGTTCCGGCTTCTTTTCTGGGCACCAATTTGTTAGCCAAGAAACTATTGGTGATCAGTTATGGATTTCACGTCGAGATATTAAACAAACGATGTTTAATTTTGCAAAATATTTACCTCTAAATCAATCAATTTGGAACGCAGAGTTGGGAGCTATTACTATTGATGAGCCAAATCCGGCCAACGATGTTCATTTGACGGCAACACTTGCGGCTATTGCTGGTGGTTCAATCACAATTAATGACGAACTTGACCAGATGAAGCCTGAGCGTTTAGAAATATTGGACAAACTGTTTCCACTATCATTAGGCCCAGCAAAATCGATTAATTTAAATGCCGGGACTAACCCCGTAAGCCACTATCCACAGATTTGGAACTTACCGGTCGACCAAACCTCATTCGATAAAAAAGCTCTCGATAAAAAGTTGGCTACGAACGAAACCTGGAATATTTTAGGAATATTTAATTGGCAGGAATATACAGACCAAATAACATTTGGTCTAGCTGATATTGGGTTAGATAAGTCAAAAAATTACTTAATGCATGATTTTTGGAATTGTCAATTTTTAGGAACCGTACAAAACAGTGTGACATTGATGGATGTTCCTCCTCAATCAGGACGTTTATTTTGTATTCGATTGAAAAAAGACATTCCACAACTACTTGCAACTAATCTTCATTTTTCGCAAGGTGGTGCTGATGTATTATCAGCTGGCTGGGATGAAGATCGACAGACCTTTTTGTTGGTTTGCCGGGCACCACGAGAAAAAGGTGATATTTTTCTTCATTTACCCGATGATTATTTACCTACTGAAACTGCTTGTGTGGGTGCCGAATACACGTATAAATGGCAAAAGCCAATCCATCAAATTACTCTTAGCCAAGCTCAACAGAAAGTGATTCAACTCAGCATTCGATTTTCTAAAACATCATCCGAATAACAGTCTTTAACCAACAGAAGTATACTGAAGTGTTAAAGAAATGTGGGGTAAGCCAATTGAGTATGAAAGATCCCTGTATACAGTATTTTGGGATTCTTAGTTGGTTCATCTGGTCGCTTATTTGGATAACATTTTTTTCGGCGTTCACAGGGGTACTAGCGGGAAGTAAAAGCGCGTCTGATTTCGATAATAGCCGGCGAATAGTCTCTATCAACGCACACCTTGGAGGGTTAGCCGAAAACATACAAATTTCTGATGGCTTCCTGTGGAACCCTGCCAATTTGGCTTTTTTTGAAAAAAGCCAAATTACTTTAATTGGTACACCAATCCTATCCCAACCTCAAGATACGAGGAGCTACGTTCCGATCAGGCGTGCTAGCGGTATTTCTGCTACAGCTAGCGGGAAACAGTTCAATCTAAGTTCTGCAGGTGGCGTTTCTGTTGCTGTTTGGCGAGAAGATTGGTCTGGTCAACCAACTAATCTGTCAAAGCATCAAATTGGTACAGCAGTTAGCTACGGTATTCCTTGGAGTGCACAACTCGGTATAGGTTCAACAATTCGATACTTTAGAACTTCAAATCAGCCATTTAACATTGATTCCAATGAATCAATAGCCACAATGAATGCTCATATGGCTCTAGATTTGGGAGTACACTATCGCCAACCGAACTTTTTATGGATGAACCGAACTGCAACCTTCGATTTCGCATTAATGGATCTGGGAAATTTAGCTAAAGAGAATAATGGTCGGACAAATCCTTTCGCTCAACTTGGATCGATCTATCATCTCACACCTCGAACTCATCTATCTGCTAGTTGGAATTTGGGTACATCGGTGAATAACAACAATAAAGTACAACTTGGTATTGAACAGTGGTTCTTTGCATTACCTAATTCTCTGTTTAAAGCGAACAATCTGGGAATTAAAGTTTCTGATGGCTACTTCGCCTTGCGTGCCGGGTTAACTATTCCAACCCAGAAATCCAAATCTAATTTAAGCTACCCTTATCAGATTGGTGCAACCTTTCAGACTGGTAATTTGCAATCAAAAAGTAGAGGAACCATAGCAACCTTGAGATTGGAGTACGCCTATACTCGATGGTCTCATTTGCCTCAAACAATTGATCATTGGATTACCGCTACCATAAATTGGGGCCAAAAGAAGAATCAGAAAGTGGAGATAGGAGAGATTATCATTGATGATGAGCCAAACCCGATACGATCAGCTGAAACTATTACAACTAATTCATTGCCAACTCCACTCGACTTTAGTTCACGTCTGATAGCGTCCCCATCGATTTTTTCGCCTAGCCTAAATGGAGATAGTAATGTTGTGACTTTTACATTTGGGGCTTCGTCTAAAGGAATTGAAAACAATCAAAAAACAGATAGCTGGATACTAGAAATAAGGGATGAATATCGGAGAATTGTTCAGAAGTATACTCACTTTCGCCAAAATACCAATGGCTACCAAGTGCTCTGGGATGGAACCAATTTTGCTCAGAACCCATTAGCAGATGGCCAATATACAGCAAAGATCATTTGGCAGAAGCCAAATGGGGAAAAGGTAGAACATAGCAGAACAACCATCATTATTGATACTGTTGCTCCAACTTTTAGTTTATCGGCGGAACCAATTATTTTGGTAAATGACGCTCTGTCTGTAGAAGGCCACGCAAGTCATCGGCCTGGAATTGACTTTAGGTGTGAAGATTCCGCAATTGCTCATTGGGAAGTTAGGTTAGTACAAAATGGAAAAAAAGTTTTAGAAGAAACCAGTGGGTACGGCTCTCCTCCTAACCCATTTTTCTGGAAGCTTAAAATGCCCCCCCTTATTTCTGAGAGCAACAATAAAAAAGAAACATATCATTACGTTGCAACCCTTTGTGATTTAGCAGGTAACTGTCAGACAAAAACCATCCCAATTTCCGTTGTTGATCTACGAACAGTCTCTAGTCGGCAGGAAAAGCGTGGGTTAGTGATTTCACTCCCATGTATTATGTTTGATACTGACTCATACGAAATAGAAATTGAAAGTTATGTTAAAGAACTAGGCGAGATCTCACAAGCCATCGCTGCATATCCTGAGGCTAAAATAGTAATTGAGGGTCATACTGACGATGTAGGGGATGCGAATTATAACCTAGAACTATCTGAGCGAAGAGCCGAGGTTGTCCAACAATATTTAATCGACCATTTTCAGGTAAATCCAGATAGATTATTAGCCATAGGTCGAGGAGAACAGTCCCCGCTCTTGCCTAATAATTCCAATACGAATCGTCAAAGAAACCGAAGAGTTGATATTATTCTACTCACAAGAGAAAGTGATCCTGTGAATGAGATTTCACATTCTTCGGATTTCATCAGCGAAAAAGATCAGTTAATGGAAGGTGAGTATTATACTTTGTTGGTTGGCTCGTTCCAAAATGAACAAAACGCAATAAAACTGGCACGAAGATTAGAAGAAGTAAGTTTACCGCAGCCAATTCAGGTTTCTAGAATTACAACTGCCGGTTCTCGCCAAGTTTGGTACCGGGTAATGGTAGGTAAGTTCTATCAAAAATCCATAGCGCTAAACAAAGCTAAGGACTTACCCCGGTTCATAACAACCAAACCACTATTGATATTAGCTAACGACTAATTATCCTATCTGTCATAACCTTTCTATAACGATAAAATTAGTGTAATACATCGGAAAATGATTA
>MDTE01161233.1_pt1 | contig 16207 bp, 15 predicted proteins | sample 811231 | NCBI WGS metagenome assembly MDTE01 (sample SAMN05326651, study PRJNA326480) | marine metagenome | isolation source: seawater | place: Indian Ocean: Red Sea | collected 2010
AATTAGGACTCTTTCAATTCCTATCATAACTGACATAGAGTTATGGAGTAGATATTCAGATACTCCTATCATAGCTGTTACAGGTACGAATGGTAAAACCACTACAGTTAGCATGTTAGAGCACCTATTAAATAATCTGAAAATTGATTCATTGGCATGTGGAAATAATGGCATCCCAATTTTAGAGTCATTGAATAAGCAATATGAGTATTTGATTGTAGAACTATCTAGTTATCAATTAGAAAATATCAAAAATATTAAAACATTGGCAAGTTTAATAACTAATGTCGAAGAAGATCATTTAGAGAGACACAAAGAGTATCAAAATTATTTATCAATAAAAAAAAGAATATTTATGGATTGCGAGTATGCACTCTGTAATATAAATCTAAAAAATAGTATGGGCAATATACAAAATTGTAAATTTTTTGGCATTGAGAAAAATAAAAATAACTTTATTATTAATAATAGATATAATACAAAACTACTTCTCAGAGATGAAAATGTAATTTATGGTGATTTAAAAATCCCTTTTAAAGGACTTCATAATATTAATAACTTACTTGCTGTTCTATCTGTAGCAGATTATTTAGGTATCAAGATTGATAAGTCTCTCCAAATTTTATCAACTTTTATTTATCCAGATCATAGAATCCAATTCATAAAAAAGAATAGAGATATACTTTGGTATAATGATTCAAAATCAACAAATGTTTCTTCTACTATTGCGGCATTAGAATATACCAAAAAAAATACTTTATTAATTTTAGGTGGATCAGAAAAATCTTTAGATTATCAAAAATTAAATCCATATATTAAGGAAAAAGTTAAAATGTTAATTTTTATAGGAGAGAATCGTAATTTAATAAAAAATCATTTAAAAACAAATATACCAATGATAGATGCAAGATCTATTTCAGATGCTGTAGCAATAGCTGATAGAAATGCATTATCAGGTGATACAGTTTTGTTGTCACCAGCTAGCCCTAGTTTTGATATGTTTGTTAACTATGAAGAACGTGGTATAGAATTTATAAAAGCGGTTAATAATATTGTTAAGTGAAAATATAAAGAAAGCATTACTAATTAGTGAAAGCAGAGGTATAGATAATATTTTTGTGATCTGTATTAGTATATTATCACTTATTGGTCTAATCATGGTTGCATCATCAACTTTAGATTATTCTATGCAAACATATAAAAATGCATTCCATCTTACTATTAGGCATTCCATATACCTTGCATTAGGGTTATCTGTAACTTTTTTATTAGCAAGAGTAAAATTAAGTTTTTATGATGACTATAGCAAAATAATTCTCTTATTTGCTTTTATTATTTCACTTCTTGTTTTTATACCAGGTTTAGGAAAGACAATTAAAGGTGCTACGCGTTGGATAGATCTAGGTATATTTACTGTGCAAGCTGCTGAGGTATCAAGATTATTTATACTTATTTGGGTATCAAGTTATATAGTTAGAAAAGATACTGAGAAATCATTTAACAAACCATTAATTTTTGTAATTATATTATCAACCATAATTTTGTTACAAAATGACTTTGGAAGCGCAGTTGTGTTGGTTTCAAGTTTCCTTGCTCTATCATTTATTTCTGGGATTGATTTGAAAAAATTTATGATTTGGTTATCTGTATTTTTATTTTCAGCTTTATCAATCGCATTTCTGACCCCATACAGATTAAAAAGGTTACTTAGTTTTATGAATCCATGGGAAGATCCTACTGGAGCTGGATTTCAACTTATAGCATCTGAACTGGCATTTAGCAAAGGAGGTTTTTTTGGTCTTGGATTAGGCTCTAGCGTCCAAAAGCTTTTTTATTTACCTGAATCATATAATGATTTTATTTTTGCAATAATTGCTGAAGAATTAGGACTATTTTTTATATTTTTTGTTATCATTATTTTTGTTTTACTTTTATCTCGGATATTTATTTTGGCAAAGCAATCTGCAAATAATGAAATGATGTTTGCGTCTTATTTGTCCTATTCAATAGGATTTCTAATTCTAATCCAAACACTAATACACATGTCAGTCAATGTAGGAATTATGCCAACAAAAGGGATGGGGCTACCCTTTATAAGTTTTGGAGGAACAAATATATTAGTGATGTTTATTTGTGTTGGTATTTTAATTAGAATACAAATTGAGAATAGAAAAAAAATAAGTCAAGCTGTACAAAGGAGCTATTAATGACTGAAAAATTTATTTCAATACTTGCCAGTGGAACAGGCGGCCATGTCTATCCAGCATATACTATAGCGAATGAATTAATTAATAAAGGATATAAAATTATTTGGATAGGAACAAAAAGTGGTATAGAAAATGCAGTAATTAAAAATGAAGCAATAAAAATTAAGCATATCGATTCAGCTGGAATAAGAGGTAAATCCTTCATTAAGAAAGTTTCTGGTTTTTTTCTTTTAATCAAATCTATATTTCAAGCATACTATATTTTGAAACAATATAAGCCAGTTTTGGTTATAGGGTTTGGTGGATATGTCAGTGTCTCAGGATCATTTATTTCTTATCTTTTAAAGATTCCCTTAATCATTCATGAACAAAACTCGATTGCAGGTACTGCAAATAAAATTAATTATTTTTTTTCTAAAATAGTATTTGAAACTTTCCCCAATAGCTTTAGTAAGGTAGAGAAAAAGATTATACATACAGGGAACCCTGTTAGAGATATATTTACAAATCTAGAAAAGCCTGAAGACAAATATATTTCTCATAACCCATATTTAAATATTCTTACAATTGGGGGAAGTCAAGGGTCATCCTTTTTTAATGAATGTTTGCCATTTGCGTTTTCATATTTTAATAACCAGAATATTTCTATTAAGCATTTATCTGGAAAAGGTAACAAAGATTTGCTAGAGGAGAGATATAAAAAATATAAAATTGAAGCAGAAGTTATAGAATATTCTGATGATATGGATGCATTATATAATTGGGCAAGTTTAATTGTCTGCAGAGCTGGATCTACGACAATTTCAGAAATTTCAAAAGTAGGAAGAGCTGTAATCCTTGTGCCATTTCCTCATGCAACCGACAACCATCAATTCTATAATGCAAATTATTTAGCTAATCAGTCAGCATGTATACTTTTAGAACAAACTGAGACGTTTGTAGAAGATTTTGTAAATACAATAAATATTCTGCTTAATAATCAGAAGAGAATGTATACGTTATCCAAGAATATACAAGAAGTTTTCCCAAAAAAATCCTTAGAAACAATTCTCAATACATCAATAAACACTATCAATGAATAATTCCTTTGATCAAATCAAAAATTTAAAAAAGATACATTTCATAGGTATTGGTGGCTCAGGGATGTACGGAATTGCAGAAGTGTTGCTTAATTTAGGTTGTTCTGTATCAGGGTCTGATTTGGTGCAAAGCACTATAACAAGGAGATTAAGATCCTTAGGAGTTAAAATTTTTACTAAACATTCTGTATCAAATCTTAAGAATGTAGATTTGATTGTTTATTCAACTGCTATTAAAAAAAATAATCCTGAATTAAGATTTGCTGAAAAAAATAAAATCACCATTATACCAAGAGCAAAAATGCTAGCTGAACTGATGAGATTCAAGTATGGAATTACTGTTGCTGGCTCTCATGGGAAAAGTACAACGACTAGTTTAATTAGTTGGATTTTAGCTGAAAGTAAACTTGACCCTACATATATTGTAGGAGGGAAACTAAAAAGCAGCAATAATCATGGTAGATTAGGTCATGGAAAATATCTGATTGCTGAAGCAGACGAAAGTGATTCAAGCTTCCTATATTTATCACCAGAGCTTGGGGTTGTAACAAATATTGATAATGAACATCTTGATAATTATGATAATGATTTCAAGAACCTTCAGACAGCATATTTAACCTACATTAACAATATACCTTTTTATGGACGAGTATTCTTGAATGGTGATGATAAAAATATTAGAACTATAATAAATAAAATTAATCGATCAATAGTAACCTTTGGGTTTAAATATGAAAATGATTTTTATGCAAAAAATATTGTTTATAACAAAGATGGGATGAGTTTTTCAATTATTAATAATAAATCAACATATAAAATAAAAACTAAACTTTTTGGTAAGCATAATATTTTAAATATACTTGCCTCTTTTTCAATTTCACTATTCTTAAAGATCCCATCAAAAAAAATTATACAAGCAATTAAGAGTTTTGAAGGAATTTCAAGAAGGTTTGATATATATAATAATTTTAAATCAAAATTTGGTGAATATACCTTAATAAATGATTATGGACATCACCCTACTGAAATTAAATATACCGTTGAAACAATAAGGGAAGTCTGGAAAGATAAAAAGATTTTTATGATTTTTCAGCCTCATAGATATACCAGAACAAAAAACTGCCTTACTCAATTTATAGAAGTTCTCTCAAAGGTTGATAAAGTAATATTGACAGAGACCTATTCAGGTGGAGAAAGAAAGACAAAATTTTCATCATATTTTTTATATAATAAATTAAAAGAACATAATATAGATTGCCAATATGTTAAAGACATTGATAAAATCCCTGATAAACTTAAAAATTTATTTGAAAATGATAATATAGTATTGGTCCAGGGAGCTGGAAATATATCCCAAGTAATAAAATTATTATAATATGGAAACTCTTCATAGAGATAAATTATCAAAACACACTACTATTCGTTTAGGTGGGATAGCAAATAAAATTTGTTTTCCTAAAAATATAGAACAATTTCAGGAATTGTTACTTTCATTGCCATCCAAAAGATTTATTATAATTGGAAATGGATCTAACATTGCATTTAGAGATGGCGGCTATGATGGAATAGTGATAAGTTTAAAAAAATTTAATAGAGATTTAATATTACTTGATGATAAAAAAATTGTTGTTGGAGCTGGAGTATCTTGCTCAAAATTCTCAAAATTTCTTCATAAAAATAAAATTTCTGGATTTGAATTTCTTCATGGTATACCTGGTACAATTGGAGGATCGATGGCAATGAATTCAGGAGCTTTTAAAAATTCAATTTGGGATAAAATCTCAAAATATAAAATCATCAATAATGATGGTAATATTAAAACTTTCTCAAGAAGACAAATCTCTACTTTTTATAGAAAAGTTAATATAAATAGGAAATCATACTTTGTAGAAGCAGAATTCCTAATTGATCGAACTATTAAATTTCAAAAAAAATTAATTTTAGAATATGCTCTTAAAAGAAAAATATCTCAACCAGTCAATCAATTTTCTTCTGGCTGTATATTTAAAAACCCTAATTCCAAACATTCTGCAAGCTATTTAATTGAGAAATCTGGGCTTAAATCTACAAGAATTGGAGGAATTTATGTATCAAAAAAACATTCTAATTATTTTATTAATGATGGAAGAGGAACTTGTAATGATTTAGAGAAATTAATTACATTTGTAAAAAATAGGATTAAAAAAGAACATAATGTGAGTCTTGACTGTGAAATTCATATATTTGGGAATAAGAAATAACTAGACATGACTAATCATAAAGAAAAATGCATTGGAATTATATGTGGAGGATGGTCTAAAGAACGAGAGATTTCTCTTTCTAGTGGCACTACAACTTATAATTGTCTTAAAGATAATGGGTATAATGCATTTTTTTTAGATATCAAAGAGAATGACAAAAATATATTAATCAATTTTATTAAAAAAAATTCAATTGAATTAATTTTTAATCTTGTCCATGGCACAGGTGGTGAAGATGGATTAATCCAATCATATTTGGATGAAATAGGAATAAAATATATTGGTTCAGATTCCGTATCATCAAAGGAATCATTTGATAAAATAGCGACTAAAAATATTTGGCGCACTAATCAATTGCAAACTCCTGATTACAAGGTTTTGGAAGATGGCTTGAACTATGAAGATATTGTTGAAAAGTTTGGTAATAATTTTTTAATTAAACCAATAAAATCTGGATCTAGTGTTGATATTGAAATTATAAAATCACAACTACAATTTAATAATTATATAGAAGATAAAGATAATATAGGTGAATATTTTGTAGAAAAATTAATAAGTGGAGATGAATATACTGCGCCAATAATATGGGAAGAGGTTTTTCCTATAATAAAAATTGAAACCAAAAGAGAGTTTTATGATTATCAAGCAAAATATTTTGATGAAAATACAATCTTTACATTCCCTAGTTTTAATAAAGAGGATTTAGAAAATATCCATGCTACTGTCAAAAAAGCATTTTCTATAATTGGCTGCACTGGATGGGGTAGAGTTGATTTTTTTATAGATAATAATAAAGAAATTGAACTTATAGAAATAAACTCTATACCTGGGATGACAGATCATAGTTTAGTTCCAATGTCAGCAGAAAAAAACAATCTTAGTTTAATTGAAATTTTAGAAAAAATTTTATTTAATTTATGAAAGTTATTTCAAAATATCTAATTCTGGTTCTAATTGTAGTTAGTGTATATATGTTTTTTAATTATACTCAGGTGATTGGATCATATCCAATCAAAACCATTAGCTTTAAAGGCGACTTTATTTATGCTAATGAAAATAAAATACGAAAACAATTACGGTCACTTATTGGACAAGATTTAATAAAAATTGATATTTTGAAGATTAAAGACAATGTAAAAGAAATTGATTGGGTAAGTAATGTAATTGTTGAACGCAGATTACCTGATACATTATTTATTGAAATATTTGAATATCGACCTATTATTATTTGGAATAAAAACTATTATATAGATGATAAAGGTAAAAAATTTAGTGTAAAACAGAATATTGTATTAGATTTACCTAAAATCAGAAGTAATATTTTAAATTATAAGACTATGTATAATCTCTATATAAACTTATCAGAAATGCTGAATGAAATTGATTTAAAAATAATTTCAATATCTCATGAAAATGATATGCTCGATATTCATACAGATAGGTATAATTTTCTAGTTAGATATTCGCTGTATTCTCAAAAAATAGATGAATTTATCCATGTTTTTGAGCAATTTCAAAATAAAAACAAGAAAAATATTCAAACCATTGATCTCAGATATCCAACTGGTTTTGCTGTTCATTAAATAAGTTATGATGATAAAATAAGATAATGATCAATAACCTTGATAAGAGAGAAGCCATTGTAGCCTTAGATGTTGGAACGACGAAAATCCTTTGTCTTGTTGCTGATTATAATGATGATGGAAAGCTCAGGATTGTAGGAATTGGCGATGAACCTTGTGATGGACTTGAAAGAGGTGTCATTTCTGAAATTCAAACTACAGTTTCTAGTATCAAGCGTTCTGTTAGCAAAGCAAGAAGTATTTCATCTCACAAAATTGAATCAGTAACTACGGGTATAGCTGGTAGCCACATACAATGCTTTAATGCTAATGCTGAAATTAATATAACAAATGATGAGGTTACAAACGAAGATAAAATAAAGGTTGTTGAGAATGCTAGAGATATACAAATTCCTAATGATCAAGAAGTGCTTCATGTTATACCTCAATACTATTCAATTGATGGACAGATTGGAATAAGGGAACCAATAGGAATGGCTGGTGCAAGATTAGGGGTAAATGTGCATATAATAACATCTTCAACTACAGCTAAAAAGAATTTAACCAAATGCATAGAGAACAGTTTACTGGATGTCGACCACTTTGTCTTAGAACCTGTTGCTTCAAGCTATTCTGTTTTAACCGAAGAAGAGCGTTCCCTTGGTGTTTGTTTAGTTGACATTGGGGGCGGAACAACAGATGTGGCAATTTTTACAGATGGAACAATTAAACATACATCTGTTATTCAGATTGCAGGCCAAATGATAACTAACGATATCAAAATTGGTTTACGGACTTCAACTGAAGCGGCTGAAGAAATAAAAATACAACATGGCTCTCTAATAAATAACCCTGAAGATAGCGAAAAGATGATAAAAGTACCTTCTATTTCAGATAAACCCGACAATGAAGTTAGCCTAACTAATTTAAGTCATATTAAAGGATGCAGGATTGATGAAATTTTTGAAAAAATACAGGTAGAAATCGAAAATAGTGGTCATTCTAGTAAAATTAGATCAGGAATAGTTTTTACTGGTGGAGGTGCAAGATTATCTGGACTTGATGATTATGCTGAAGCAAAATTTTCATGCCCAGCAAGAATTGGTGCACCAGCGAATATTCCAGGAATTGGAAATGTAAGTGGAAAAGCTAGGTACTCTACTGCAGTTGGTCTTCTACTCTACAGGGAAGAAAAATTAATGAATATGCCTCATAGAAGTTCACTAGAAGATAATCCCATATTATCCTTTATTAATAATTTTTGGACTAAACTATCTGGATATTTCCATAAAGAACTTTAATACATTAATTTTGTCATAAATATAGGGGTATTTACTTATAAATTGGCTGTTTTTCCTTAACAAATATAGTGAAAAACAATATACTTTATTAACTGCTTAGAATTATGATAAAACAACGTACACTATCAAATAAAATTAAAGCAACTGGGGTGGGTCTTCATACAGGACAGAAGATTAACCTCACTTTGAATCCTGCTCCAGTCAACACAGGCATAAGGTTCAGGAGAATTGATGTAGATTTGGCTGAACCAGAACATGATTCAGTTAAAGCATCATTAAAAAATGTCCACGATACAAGATTATCAACTACCCTCTCTAATAAAGTAATTCAAATTTCTACTGTTGAACATTTGCTATCAGCAATGGCTGGTCTTGGTATAGATAACGCTTTGGTAGAACTTGATGGTCCAGAAGTTCCTATTATGGATGGTAGCTCAAGACCTTTTGTTTTCATGATTCAGTCAGCAGGCATACAAGAACAAGCATCGCCAAAGAAATTTATAAAAATTAAAAAAACTGTAGAAGTTAAGGAAGGTGAAAAATGGGCGAGAATAGAACCATTTGAAGGATTTAAAGTTGCATTCACAATTGATTTTAAGCATCCAACTTTCACAGAAACATCACAATCAGCTGAAATAGACTTTTCTACAGTTTCATATCTAAGCCAAGTGAGTAGAGCCAGAACTTTTGGTTTTGCTAAAGACATTGAAATTTTGAGAAAAAATAACCTCGCTCTTGGTGGTAGTGTTAATAATGCTGTTGTTATTGACGACTATAAAGTTATAAATGAAGAAGGATTAAGATTTGAAGATGAGTTTGTAAAACATAAAATTTTAGATGCAATTGGAGATCTTTATCTCTTGGGCCATGGTTTGATTGGCTCATTTTCAGCTTATAAATCAGGACATCATCTAAATAATCTATTATTGCGTGAATTAATCAATAATTCAGAAGCGTGGGAAGAATTCATTATTGAGAATGAAGAAGACGCGCCAATTTTTTATACCAAGCCAGTAGAAGTAAAGCCTTAATTATTAATCACAATTTTAAAATCTGCTATATTTAGGGAGTTATTTTTTCTAAATATATCCAAATATTTATTTCTTTCAAATTTTAAAACAGTGGCTATTGAACTATTTTTACAGCCCACTACAATGACATCTCCTTTTATATTGATAATTTCTATTTGGCCAGCAATATCTTGTGGAAAATTATTGTTTACAAACTGATTTAAATTCTTTATCAATATGCTTTTATTAAGAATATTATCAGGAAGAAAGGATGAAATTTTTTTCATAAAAACCTAAAATTATTATATCATGATAAGCCAATAGGCAGTCTATATGTTAATATATATTTAACGCTAATATTTAAATGATACCACAAATAGTTAAAAGTTTATTTGGTTCCAGAAACAGTCGTTTACTCAAGAAATATCGCCCTTTAGTAGATAAGATAAATGACTTAGAAGAAAAATATACCTCTTTGAAAGATGAAAACTTTCCATCTGAAATGGAAAGACTTAAAAAATCTTACCTAGAATCAAATAATTTGGAGAAATTACTTCCAGATGCTTTTGCCCTTGTTCGTGAAGCATCAAAAAGATCCTTGGGTTTAAGACATTTTGATGAGCAATTAATTGGAGGGATTGTGCTGCATGAAGGTAAAATTGCAGAAATGAAAACTGGAGAAGGCAAAACACTGGTAGCTACATTGCCAGCATTTTTAAATACACTTACAAGTAAACCAGTATTTATTGTAACAGTTAATGATTATCTTGCTCAAAGAGATTCAATATGGATGGGAAAATTATTTAATTTCGTAGGTCTATCAGTTGGTACTATAACAAGCGGTTTAGATTCTGAAGCAAAGAAAGAAATGTATAACAGGGATATTGTTTATGGGACAAATAATGAATTTGGGTTTGATTATTTAAGAGATAACATGGTTTATCATATTAGTCAGAAGGTACAAAGTGAAATGTCTTATGCGATTATTGATGAAGTAGACTCCGTTTTAATTGATGAAGCTAGGACACCATTAGTTATTTCTGGATCTGCTACAGAGAGCAGCATGCTTTACCAGCAAATTAATAAATTGACCAATTCTTTAATAAATCATAAAAATAACGATAATTTATATAAAATTGATGAAAAACAGAAGAGCGCATCTTTAACAGAAGAAGGTCATAATGAAATAGAAAAACTTTTGTTATCAAATAATCTAATTACAAGCACATCTAGTTTATATGATCCAAAAAATATTTCTTTACTCCATTACATAGACTCATCACTAAAGGCAAACTTAATTTATAAAAAAGATATTGATTATGTAGTTGAAGATAATCAGGTTGTAATCATAGATGAATTCTCAGGAAGAAAGATGCCAGGAAGAAGATGGTCAGAGGGTCTTCATCAAGCAGTTGAAGCAAAGGAACAAGTAAAAATTCAAAATGAAAATCAAACATATGCATCAATAACATTTCAAAATTATTTTAGGTTATTCAAAAAAATATCAGGTATGACTGGAACGGCCGATACAGAGGCAGTTGAATTTCAACAAATTTATAATCTAGAAGTAGTTGTGATACCAACAAATAAAAAAATGATTAGGAAAGATGAGGTAGATTTAGTTTTTATCACTGCAAAAGAAAAATATAATGCCATAATTGAAGAAATAATTGAAAAAAACAAGACAGGGCAACCTATTCTTGTTGGTACTACATCAATTGAGTCATCTGAATACTTATCCAAAATTCTTAAAGAGAAAAAACTGGAACATTCAGTGTTAAATGCAAAATATCACCAAAAAGAAGCTGAGATTATTGCTCAAGCAGGAAAATTAAATACAATTACAATAGCTACGAATATGGCAGGGAGAGGTACTGATATAGTTTTAGGAGGCAACTACCTTTTTAATACAGATAATCTAAAATCAGAAGAAATTTCAAAATTAAAAAAACAATGGGAAGAGAATAGCAAAAAAGTAAAACAGTTGGGAGGATTATACATAATAGGTACGGAAAGACATGAATCAAGAAGAGTCGATAATCAACTCAGAGGCAGAGCGGGGAGACAAGGAGATCATGGTAAGTCGAGGTTTTATCTATCGTTGGAAGATAATCTAATGAGAATTTTTGCTTCAGAGAAAGTTAGTGAAATTATGAAAAAGCTTGGAATGCAAGAAGGTGAATCAATTGAGCATAAGTGGGTTTCAAAATCTATTGAAAATGCGCAGAAAAGAGTTGAGGCATATAATTTTGATATAAGGAAAACGCTTTTGGAATATGATGATATTGCAAATGAGCAAAGAAAAGTTATATATAATCAAAGGAATGATGTATTAACCGCATCTGATGTTTATGCTTTATTACAGAATATTATCAGTTTTGAAGCTGAAGATATCATTAGTAGACATTTTCCTCAAGATTTACCAGTTGCTCAGTGGAACACAGAGGAGCTTAACACTTATTTAAATGAAGAGTTTTTAATAAATAAAGATTCAAAAATAATACTAAATGCTTCTGAAGAAAAGCCAAGAGACAATATCATAAACTTTGTGAAAGAAGAACTAAGGAAAAAAATAGATCTTAATTTAAGTAATCTGAATAGCGAAGATAAAAATGAACTTATTAGAAATATTTTATTAAGCGTTATTGATGAAGACTGGAGATTACATTTGAATGCAATGGATCATTTAAGACAAGGAATAGGATTGAGAGGTTATGCAGCAAAGAATCCTAAAAATGAATATAAAAGAGAATCATTTGAGATGTTTGAAGAAATGTTAGCTATTAATAATCATGAAATTGTAAAAACATTGAGCAAAATCAAAGTAAAAAATAAACCTACTGAAGAGGTTTCTAACCCATCATCATCTGATAATCTAACTAAAATATCAAAAAAATCAAATGACCCTAGATGTCTATTAAATACTACCAACACCCAAATCCCTAGAAATAAAAAATGCCCGGTAACTAATAAGAAATTTAAACAATGTTGTGGTAAATTATAGCCATGAATAAAAGGGTATTAATTGAAACCTTTAATATAGGCATAAAGAATAATCAAAAAGATGCTGTTTGTATGATGCTGCCAGAAAAAGCTAGTACAGCTATTGTGCTGACAAAAAATAAATTTGCAGCAGCACCAATTTTACTTTCTAAGAAACATATTAAAGAAAGTAGACCGAAATATTTTTTAATCAATTCCGGTAATGCGAATGCATGTACAGGGCCTCTAGGTATTTCAAATGCAAAAAAATATATAAAAACAGTATCTAAAAAGTTAAGCTGCAAGGCCAATGAAATATTGATATTTTCAACTGGTATAGTTGGTAGACAGTTGCCTATAGAAGATATGATTGAAAACATCAATAAAAAGCAATTTAAATTTAGATCATCATGGGATGAGGCAGCCTCCGCTATTATGACCACTGATAAATTCAAAAAGATTATAAGAAAGAGTTTTATAATAAAAAATCAGAGAATCAAAGTTAATGCTATATGTAAAGGAGCAGGGATGATTGAACCTAATATGGCAACTACGTTATCTTTCATAGAGATTAATGTGAAAATTAATAAAAACTTATTATTAAAACTTTTAAAGAAAATTACAGAATTTTCATTTAATAGAATTTCAGTTGATGGAGATATGTCTACCAATGATAGTTTTGCAATAATTGCTAATGGTGAAAATGATTATATTGATTTTTCTAAAGATAAAATCTCATATCAAAATCTGGAAAAAAATCTAATTAATATCTCTCAAACTTTATCAAGAAAGATTATCGAAGATGGTGAAGGATCTACAAAGATTATTGATATTAGTATAAATAATGCAAAAAACCATAAAGAAGCAAAAAAAATAGCATTATCATTAGCTAATTCATCTTTAATTAAAACAGCCTTTTATGGATCAGATCCAAATTGGGGGAGAATATTAGTTAAATTAGGTTCAGTTTATCATGCTACATACAACATAAATAAGATAGTTTTGAAACTAAATGATCAAACAATTTTTAAAAATGGTTCACCGGTTAAAAAGATTAATTATGGTTTATTAAATCAAAAAATGAAAAAAAGAAATATTAAAGTATCTCTAAGTTTGTCATCTGGAAAGGGATGTTATAACCTTGTAACATCTGATTTAAGTAAAAAGTATGTAGATTTAAACTCTAAATATTCAACATAAATAATGAAGGACGTAATTAGTTGCTCAATTGGTTTAATACAATCTGAGGATTCCAAATTATTGTATATTGAACGCATAAAAAACCCTTATCAGGGTCAATTTGAATTTCCAGGAGGTAAAATTAGAAATAGTGAGACGCCTAAATCTGCAATTATACGAGAACTTAAAGAAGAATTAGATATAAAAGTAACGAAAACAAGATTTATAGGAAACATTTATCATAATTACCCAGAATTTAAAGTTACATTATATGTTTTTTCTATAGATAGTTATGAAGGGGAGATAAAAAGTATTAATCGTGGACTCTGTTACAGAAGTTTATATGAATTAAAAAATGGCTTTAATGCGATTCAATCATGTATGAAGGTTTTGAAACTAAATTTATTATTACCTAAAATTAAGATTCTAGAGTGTAATCAAGTATTATTGAATAATTCAGATTTACCTAAAATAGATAATGATGACATATCTTCTAAAATGATAAGATTAAGAAATCTAAAAGTATCAGAAAATATACAGCCTGATATTCTTAATCGTTTTATAAAAAATAACCCTCATAACTACATAATTGATTATCCATGTGAAAAATCTTTTCATGAAAGGTTTGTTGGAATACATTTTAAAAGTAAATACTTATCAACATTAAAATCTATTCCCAAAGATACAACTTTATATTCTGCCTCATGCCATAACCTGGAGGAGGTTGAGCATGCAAATCGTTTGGAATTAGATTATATCCTGATTTCTCCAGTCCTTCTCGCTAAACATATTCATCAACAAACTCTTGGATGGGATGGATTCAGAAAGTTATCAGAAAAGGCCAATATGCCAACTTATGCATTGGGCGGTATATGCTCTAATGACCATGACTACGCATTATCATTAAAGTATGGTGGGTTTGGTATTGCTGGTATAAAAAAATTTTGATGTGACATTTACATTGAACAACAAGATAAAAAAAATTCCACATCTAATTTATGAGGAATAAATTTGTTCTCATCATTTTGAGTCATAAACCTTATAGAAAATCTTTGCTTTCCAACGCTAATTGATGGAAAAAAATAATGATCTGATGTCAGCGCAACACGTATAAGAAGAATATTTTTTTTACTATCAAGTTTGTCAGTAAAAAAACCATTTTTTGCAAGCTGATCAACAGGGACTACAGACTTCCTGATTGTTGTAAGTAAAAATTCAACAGATTGGTTAATAAAATTTATGGGCTCTAACCATAGGTTAATTTGGTTTTCTCTAGAAAGACTATCTCGTGATAACCAGTAAATTAATGAAGATGGATGAATTGAATTTTTTGAGTATTTTATAATGGTTTGAAATAATTCATCTTTATCAAGATAATCAAGATAGTTTGCTTCTATTGAATACAAAAAACTTAGATGACTTTCTTGTTTTTCTAATATAGAATTTAGTTTACTAGAATCTGTGCCAGGCTTATTACTTTCTCTGATTTTTTTAAAAAAAACATTATGTGATTCAAGATCACGAATGAGTTCTGATTTAAGATCAGCTCTTGTTAACATTTCATAAAGTTCCGTAAGAGCAACAGCTGATGAATAACTTTCATGCTCAGATTCTTTATCTTTAAGATAATTAATTCTATTAAATAGCATTTCAATTCTTAAGAACTTTCTAATTCTTTCATGCACAGGTTCTTCATAAACAGTGACTTGATTATCAGATAGTGTGGACATATTATTTTTTTAGGATTTTAGTTAAGTATAATTTCTCAAATTTATTTTTCAAACTACTCATTGTATCATTGTTAACAAGTATATAATTAGATTTATTTATATAAAAACTTCTATTTTTCTGTATTTTATCTAATTTGGTAAAGTCTTTTTTTGATATTTTTTTACTTTTAAGAGATCGGTTCATTCTTTTATGATATGTACTATCAATAGTTATTATTTTGAATGGAGCAGTTATATTTTTTGCAGTCTCAATTAAAGGTAATTCAAGTACAGCTTTTAAATTTTTTAACTTATTTAGTTTTGAGTTTATATATAAAAAGAATATTGGATGTATAGTTTTATTAATATACTCTCTATTTTTATTTGATGTTAGAAACTTTTCTTTTACTTTTTTTATAGAAATCTTATTTTTAGATAAAATATCTTTATCAAAAAATTTTACAAGCTTGGCTTTTATTGTATTATTTGTCCTTAATAATTTTTTAGCTATGTTATCAGAATCAAAATAATGGAAACCCTTTTTTTTCAATAATTTTGATACAGTTGATTTCCCTGATCCTATTAATCCAGAAACAATAAATAGTTGCATAGTATTATTTTAAAAATATAGTTAAGATGATTCCAATCATCATTATGAAGAAAAGTGTTAATAGTAGAGGAGTTCTATTCATTTAATTATTTATCTGAAATTTTTGCATTTATTTTTATCTATATTTTTTGTTTTACATATCTCTTCTTCTGGCATGTATGTGTCACAATCCTCACAATACGATATATTTTTTTTAGATTTTTGACTTAATTTCGTGTTTTTTTTCATTAATGATTTTATAATCAAATAAAGCAATACCAATATTACTATTATTATGAAAATACGCAGCATAAATATGTTACTTCAATTAATGTCAGTATATTATAAA
>MDTE01136254.1_pt1 | contig 16205 bp, 23 predicted proteins | sample 811231 | NCBI WGS metagenome assembly MDTE01 (sample SAMN05326651, study PRJNA326480) | marine metagenome | isolation source: seawater | place: Indian Ocean: Red Sea | collected 2010
AATATATCATGAAGTAGGATTTGATGGATTTTTCATTGATGACCATGTTCCAAGTACTTATGAAGATTCTCCGTGGGGACATAGAGGCAGAGCTTTTGCAAACGGTTACATACAGGCAATGATTGAAGCTGTGCAAAAAGAGAAATAATTCCTTAGCAAATTTTCTCTATAGCATTAATAAATATATCAACAGATGATTTCCAATTAAATTTCTTACTACTTTCAAAAACTAATTCTCTTTTACAATTCAAAGATTTTATTATTGCTAATTCAATATCATCATGGAAAAAACCTGAAACACCTAAATTTATAATATCTATTGGACCATTAACAGGAAAGGCTGCTACAGGAGTACCACAAGCCATAGATTCTATAATGGTAATTCCAAAAGTATCGTTCAAGCTAGGAAAAACAGTAGAATCTGCAACTGAATAATATTCTGCTAATTCAAACCCAAATTTATATCCCGTAAATAAAATTTTACTATATTTTTTTTGAAGTTTCTCCTTAATAGGTCCATCACCAACGATAACAAACCTGTATTTATGAATTTTTTGAGATAAATCACAAAATTTTTCAATATTCTTTTCTTTACTAACACGACCAACATATAGAATTATTTTTTTCTTTTGAGTAGGGTCTATGTAATTTCTTAATTTTGAATTTACTCTTGGTTTAAAAATATTTCTATCAATCCCTCTATTCCACAATTCTAAATTGTGAAAACCTTTTTGTGATAATTCTCGAATCATTGTTGGAGTATTTATAAAAATTATTGAAGATTTAGAATGAAATTTTTTTATGATTTTATATGTTAGTGATTTAGGAATCTTATACAAAGAATTTAAAAATTCAGGAAATTTTGTGTGATAGCTAGTAGTAAAATTCAAATTATTTTTTAGGCAATAAGATCTTACTATCCATCCCAAAACTCCTTCTGTAGCAATATGAATATGGTCTGGTTGTATATTTTCAATTTTCTGCTTAATAATTTTTGCTCTAACTATAGGAAATTTTACTTCTTTATAACCTGGTAGGGAGAATGTTCGATAATCAAAAGGATGAATAACTTCAATAGAATACCCTTTCTCAATAAACAGATTTTTCAAATTCACCCAAGTAGTCACAACACCATTGACTTGAGGAACCCATGTATCAGTAACTAAAAGTATTTTTTTCATTCAAAAAATTGTTTTTCAATAGAACAATATTATACTCAAATCATTTTTATCACATTGATTTTATTAACTGATTAGAAACAATTTATAAGAAATTTAATATAAAATATTGTTATAAAAACAATAAATTTAAATAATGGATAAAAAAAATAACAAAGAAAAAATTTGCAAATTATGCGGAATACGTGTTGAAAAACACTTTAGCAAATTTGGTATCTTTGGAATATACCCTGGATGTCATTTTTCTTCTAAGAAAAATAAAGATACTAAAGGGAATCTATCTGACTGTGAGACAATAATTTAATATGTCTAAAATTATTTATAATGAAAATTAAATCTTTTTTAGATTTATAGCGTTCTCTTTCCCTCTATTCTCACCTATTTCAAATTCTACAGCATCATTTTCTTCTAAATTGTCAATTCCTGCTTCTTTAACTGCAGAAATGTGAACAAAAACATCTTTCCCACCATCATCATTGTTAATAAATCCATATCCTTTGGTTGGATTAAACCATTTTATTTTACCTGTTGGCATATTACTCCTTGTTAATTTATAACAAAAAATATTATATTCAAGATGCCTTTTATAGCAATATATTTGCATACAAAATAAATACAAAATATAGTAAAACGATGAAATTTCAAAAAATTAACTCTAAATTAAGAGATCAAAGACTAGTAATGCTGTTAACTCTAAATTTTTTGTTAATTGTTTTTATAGTATTAGAATTTTTAGTACTTAAGACGATAAATCCTGATTTAGGAAAGGTACAAGCTGTATCAAAAAGACAGCTCTCTTCAGTTGGTTATCATAGCAATTAAACGTTTTTATTTATGAAATTGCTTTAATCAATTCTTTTAAAAACTCAATAGTTTCTTCAGAATCCTCAGTCGCCAGAGGCTCAACCAAAAGAATTAAATTACCATGAATTAAAAATTCAGTATATAAAGGCTCTCGCCTAACACATACTTTTCCATGAGGCACATCGATCTGATTTTCAAAAAATCTTGATTTATTGATTATGAATTTATCTCCCAGTCCATCCTCTGAATTCCATCTAAGATTTAACTTAATGCCATGTCTACCTGTCCATCCTCCTCCACGTGCATGTCCTCTACATACTAATTTTTCAACTTTTGGGCCATGTGCAATATTTTTCTCTACAACTTCAATCCTTTCTGTCTGTTCCTCACCAGCAATTTTCCCTAAAGTATTGGCAAGTTCAGTACTTGGGTATACAACAACAGCAACCTCTCTTCCTTTATAAAATCCCCATTTAACTATTGTGGTTTCAGGAAATTCTGTATTAAAATCCCCTTTAATTTTATATCCCGCACCAACAACATCGTCTAAAGAATAAATTTTATTTTCAATTTCATTTTTTCCTCCACTACAACCAAAAAACAAAATTAATATCACAAATATAAATAAAGATTTCAAACCATTTTCCATTTTTCTTTTAACTTTTTTATTAATTTTATACATTTTCTTATCTATTGAGATATATCTGAAATCAAACAGTATTGAATTTTTTTAAATATTTCTGGAGTTGTTTTAATTTTTTGAGATCTTACACCTCCACCTAAAATAATATAATCTAAATTCATTATTGGTGCATCTACATATAAAGATATATTCATTTCCTGCAACCCAAAAGGAGTTACAGCACCTAATTCCATACCTGTAATATTTTTTGTTTTCTCACTATCAGCAAAAGATAATCTTTTAAAACCTGTTAGATTCTTTAATTTATGATTAACATCTATCCGTCTAGTGGCTTGTATTACGGGCATAACATATTTAGGAATAGCATTTTTTGAAGTAATCAATAATGAATTAATAGCATTTTCGGGATTTATTGAATATTTCTCACAAAATTCTTTAGTATCTGAATATTTAGGATCAATATCCATTATCTCGTAATTGATTTCTAACTTATTTAATTCTTCTGATATTCTAATGACCATAATAAAAAATAATATATTTTAAAATGAAAAATTTCTTTTATATTATCTTAATATTTTCCATGACTACATTATTAAGTTGTAGCTCAGAAGTTTCACTTGAGAAAGAGTCAAAAGATACGGAAAAAACATCTTCCGAAATTCCAACTAATGTGAATTGTAAAAATGATTCTTACCCAGAAGAAGCTCCTAAATTTGGCAATAATTCTGAGATTCCTTACTCATCTTTGAATGAAAATTTAAAAGTTATAGATCTTAAAAAAGGAACGGGAGATGAAGTGATTACTGATGACAAAGTTATTGTTCATTACACTGGATGGCTAGAAGATGGATGCATATTTGATAGTTCTTACATAAAAGGGAAAACTGCTTCATTTAGAATTGGAAGACAAAGAGTAATCAAGGGATGGGACGAGGGAATTCCTGGAATGAAAATAGGAGGAATAAGAAGATTAGAGATAGGATCAAAATTTGCATACGGAGAAGAAGGAATTTCAGGCACAGTGCCTGAAAATGCAACATTAATATTCATAGTTGAACTTATAGACATAAAGAGGTTAGTTCAAAAATGATTAGAAAGACAAATTTTATTCTTTACTCTTTAATAATATCAATAATTGTTTTAACAAGTTGTTATGGCGAAAAATCAGATGAACTTTTTTATGAAATTATCACACCTTCAGATAAGATATTCGCTTTCCAAGATTTAAAGAATATCGGATTCAAAAAAAGCCGAGAATATAATGTGTCAAAACTTGAGGGAGCAACAGGAGCTTGGTTCGGTTTTTGGGGAGAAGATGAATATAGCAGGAAAGATTATGAAATAAGATTTTATTCTAATCATCAAGATGCCGTATCTTTAGGAGAAACTCTTGCCAAAGAAGTAACAGGAAAAGATGCTGTAATAGCTAAATCTGAAGCTACTTGGAAAGAAGGCGTAAAAGACCGAAGAACAATTGGAGGTCCTGGTTCAGGGGGAGGTGGAAGAAGTGGTACTTTTCCGAAATATGGAAATTATTCCATCTATGGAAATATGGTTATATTATGTGAAGGCCAGATAGAAATAGCATTAGAAGTATGCTGGAAATTAATTAACACATTAGAGGAAAAAAATGACTAAAAAAAATATTTTAATCACAGGTGGCACAGGGATTATCGGAAACATTTTAAAACAAGAATTGAATAAAGATTACAATATAAGTATTTTAGACAAAATTGATTCTTCAGATTCTAATTCATTTGTTGGAGATATTTCTGATTTTAATTCAATTCAAGAGTCATTCAAAAACCAAGATGTTGTCATCCATCTAGCAGCAGATAGAAGATCTCATGGAGAATGGGACTCTATAATGAAAAACAATATAGAGGGAACTTATAACATATTTGAAGCAGCAAAAAAAAATGGAATCAAAAGAATAATTTTTGCCAGTTCGAATCATGCTACTGGAGGGTTTTATATAGTTCCACCTTGGTCAGATGTATTTAATGGAAATTTTGATAAAGTGCCTCCAAATTATAAACTTATTAATGAAAAAGACAGAATAAAACCAGATGGATATTATGGAGTATCTAAAGCTTTTGGAGAAGCTCTAGGAAGTTATTATTCAGATTTTCATAATATCTCCTCAATCCACTTAAGAATAGGTTGGGTAATATCTGATGACGATCCAACATTTTCATCTGAATCTTTATCTTTGTGGCTGAGCCATAAAGATCTTGCACAAATTACAAGAAAATCTGTAGAAGCACCAGAATCTCTTAAGTATGGTGTATTTTATGCAACTTCAGATAATTATTGGAAAATTTTTAGTATTGAAAAAGCCAAAAAGATACTCGATTATAAACCTTCAGATAATTCAGGCAAAGTTATAACTTATAATAAAGAAAAATTTGAAAAAGAAGGTTCTTCAGAATTAGATAATTAAATAAGAGCAATCACCACACCTACCATAGATGAAATAACTCCTATTTGACTGTAAATTGATATCTTTTCTTTTAAAAATATTCTTCCTAGAATAATAGCAGCAATAGGAGAAGAACTTCCTAAAATTACTGTTAGAGAAGATTCTCCAAAAAAAAGACTTGTAAACCAAAATAGCATTGAAAGAGTAGCTATAAAAGAAGCTGATAGAACAAAAAATTTACTACTATTATTTTCATATAAAAAACTTAACCTAAATCTATTGAACCAAATAGACAATATTAAATATACAAATAAGACAGTTAAAGACCTAATTAATGTAACTTGAAGTACCCCTGTATTTTCTAATACTTGGTCAAGAATTAAATTGCCAGAACACCATAATAATCCAGCAAACAAACAATATATTAAACTCTTGTAATTCGATAATAATGTGCGAAAAGAGAAGTTATCATTTCTTTCACCACTAGAGCTAAGATTTATTAGAATTACTCCAAAAATTATAAAAATAGCACTTAAAATTAAATGAAAACTTAAAGAATTATTAAAAATCCATTTACTAGAAATCATTGTAAATAAAATAAAACTACTCACAATTACTGTTAAAGTTAAACCAATTTTTAATTCATTTAGTGCTTTGACATAACTAAAAGTACTAAAATATTAAAACATGCAGCTAATATACTTAAAAATATTAGAGAGGATGATAAAAGAAGAAAATCATTCCAAGCTCCAAATATTGTTGACAATATCAACACTAAACTTACTGAAAAAAACCCTTCAGGAAGCATAAATGAAAATCTATGTCTTTCTGGAGTCTTTCTTAATAAGACTCCTGTAGCACCCCAACATACAGCAGACATGATAGCCATAATTTCACTCAATAATCCCACTCCTTTAAATTTCAAAAAATATCAAATTAAAAAATAAATTTATCTAAAAAATAGTTTATTAAGGTAAGATATTCATTATGAACAAGATATTAATTAGTGCAACATTTTTCTTGATAATACTTGGTTGTTCAAATGAATCACCCAAAGATAATCAACTTGAAATTATCTCAAATACTGAAAAAATTATTACTTTTGAAGATATAAAATCTATAGGTTTTAAAAAAAATAGAACTTATGACGTTTCTGGACTATCTGGAGCAACAGGAGCATGGTATGGATTTTGGGGGGAAACAAGAAGTGAAACGAAAGATTATGAAATAAGAATTTATAAAAGTCACTCAGATGCTGTTTCTTTAGGGAAAAAACTCGCTGAAGAAGTTACAGGTGACGATGCAATAATCACTAAAGAAGCAACTTGGAAAGAGGGGATAAAAGATAGAAGGCAAGTTGGAGGTGGCCGTACTAAAGGTACTTTAGAATTACAGGCTACAGGAATTTTTCCAAAATACGGAAATTATGTAATTTACGGAAATATAATTTTATTATGTGAAGGACAAGAAGAAATTGCTTTAGAATCATGCTGGAAATTAATCAATACACTAAATGGTTCAAAATAATATTTCAATACTATTTTCTCCAATGCCCTCTTTTGCCTTTACCAGACATCATATATTCAATCTTCTCATCAGCTTCTTCTTGAGTTATTTTTCCAGAATCAACCATAGATTGCATTTTATTTCTAATTTCTTCTTCAGAAAATACTTTCTTATATCCTTTTTTCCAATGCCCTCTTTTGCCTTTACCAGACATCATATATTCAATCTTCTCATCAGCTTCTTCCTGAGTTATTTTTCCAGAATCAACCATAGATTGCATTTTCAAGTTTAAATTCTCTTTTCTCTCAGAAATCATCTCATTTTTTACTTCTTTAATTGCATTAGACAAAATATTTTCATCAATATTAAGCTTATCCGCTAATTTAGATTCAAAAGATTTTGAAGGAGCACCTCTATCATCTGCTAAGGCATAAGAGCAAGAAGGATATAAAAATGAAAAAGCTATTAAAAATAATAAATATGTCTTTTTAGTTTTTAGAAAACGATAATTAACCATTTTTTCGAAAATTAAAATTTATATAAACATATAATAACATTTCTAAATTAAACTAACACTTCACAAAAAATATAAATTTCAAGTTATGAAAACAAAATTAATCATTTATGGGATTTTATTAATATTAATTTTAGGTTGTTCTGAAAATAAAACATCTATTATTTTAATACCAGAAAAAATCAATCCTATTGATAAAATCTTTGATATAAAAAATTTAAATAATATTGGATTCAAAACAAACAAAAAATATGACGTTACAAATTTACCTAAAGCTTTATCTAGTTACTATGGTTGGATTGAAAACGAACAAGGCGTGCTAAAAGATATAGAAATAAGATTTTACGATTCTCATGAAGATGCTTTAACTTATGGATTTGATCTAGCAAACGAAGTAACTGGAAAAAATGCGAAAATTTCTAAAAAAGACGTTAAATGGAAAGAGGGAAACAACGATAGAAGGTCTAATAAAAGGTCAGGAACAGGAGGACTAGGACCCGGATCTGGAAAAGCCAAATATGGAAACTTTGTTATCATAGGAAACATGATTCTATTATGCGAAGGATCTGAAACTACATCATTGGAGCTTTGTGGGCAAATAACTATAAAATTATTACCTTAAAAACATGAATATTCAAAATGAATTATAAAAATCCAAAGTTTTTAAAAAATCATATAAAAAGCATCATTTCTTTCTATCATCCATCATGTATTGATCACGAGTTTGGAGGTTACATAAACCAATTCCGTGATGATGGAACAATTTATGATCGAATGACTAAACATCTTGTAGGAACATGTCGATTTATATATATCTATTCTGTGTCTTCCTTAATACTAGATAACACAGAATATAAAGAATGTGCTGAACATGGATTTAAATTTTTAAAAGAAATTCATAAACAATCTGATGGTGGTTTTGCATGGTTATTGCAAGGGAAAAAAGTCGAAGATGATACAAGATTTTGCTACGGACATGCTTTTGTACTGCTAGCTGGAGCAGTAGCCGCTAAAGCAGGAATAAATGGAACAAAAGAATTTCTTGAAGAAACTTATGATCTACTAGAGAAACGATTCTGGATTCCTAGTGATCAACTATATGTAGATGAAATGAAAAAAGATTGGAAAGATATAGATCCCTACAGAGGACAAAATGCCAATATGCACATGTGTGAGGCTATGATTTCAGCTTTTGAAGCAACAGGTGATCAAAAATATTTAGATAGAGCATATATTTTAGCTAAAAGAATTTGTATAGATCTCACAAAACATACTAGAGGGTTAATATGGGAACATTTTAAAACTGACTGGACACCAGACTGGGAATACAATAAAGGTGATCCATACCATATGTTTAAACCATACGGATACAACCTAGGGCATTCTATAGAATGGGCAAAACTATTATTAATACTTGAACGTTATCGTTCAGAAGAATGGATGCTTAAAACTGCTAAACATCTCTTTGATGAAGCTATAGAAAAAAGTTGGGACAATGAAAAGGGAGGTATGCACTACACATTATCTCCAAATAAAAGTTTGCTAGATAAAGATAGGTATTATTGGGTAATTGCAGAAACTTTTGCTACTGCCGCCCTAATGGCTCTTAGAACAGGAGAATCACATTACTGGAATTGGTATAACAAAGTTTGGGAATTTGCTGATAAAAATTTTGTTGATCATCAATATGGAGCTTGGTACAGAATTTTAAATGCTGAAAATCAAAAATATGATGATATAAAAAGCCCTCCTTCTAAAGCAGATTACCATCCTGTAGGAGCTTGTTATGAAACTCTACAAGCTATGAACCTTAAATCTGATTAATATATTTACCTGAAGCTTTCTGCATTAGATTTAGGTGAATAATTTAGAATTCTTTTTTGATTAGAAACATCCCAAATCTTCCACTTATTATTAGAAACTCCAAAGAAAATATCAAAGGTTATTTTTTCTGAAATAATACAAGCTTCTATCAAACCAGCTAAATCATCATGGCTACACCAAGTTGCAAAAGATCTTTTAGATCCATATTTTGTTCCTATAAGAGGAGAGTTATCCTTATTTACAGTACCAATTCTTAAGCATGCAATTTTAATTCCATATTTTTCATGAAAATATCTCCCTAGATTCTCTCCAAAAGCTTTACTGATACCATAAAAACTATCAGGTCTAACTAAACAATCAGGTTTTATAAGATCAAAATCACCTTCTAAGTTATCATAATTTCCAGAAATAATTTCTTTATAAGGATGATCATTTTCATAAAGACCTACAGCATGATTCGAACTAGCAAAAATAATTTTTTTCACCTTAGCAATTCTTGATGCATCAAAAACATTTCTTGTACCTTCAATATTATTTTTCCTTATAATTTCCCATTCATCTGAAACTGAAGGATATGCTGCAAGATGAATTACTGTATCAATTTTGTTTGAAAGCATAATATTTTTAAGTTTTTCAATATCTGAAATATCTGAGATTATCGTTTTGGAATATTTTGAAACTACTATATCTAAACCCACAAAATTATTGTTATCAATTTTTTCAATAATTATCCCTCCAATTAATCCTCCAGCTCCAGTAACTAAAATGTTATTCATTATTATCCTCAATACTAAAAAATAGTAGTTATTACATATTATAATAAGTTTCCCTCATTTAAGTTCCCAGTGAGAAAAATCAAATACCCGCGAAAGCTTACGAATCAACAACTTAAAAATACAAATAAGTACTTAAAATGGAAAAAAAATGCACTTTTTTCGTAGTACGTTGAATTTTATTTTGTAATCCTAGAAAGTTGATAAGAGAGATTAATTTTATGTTAGGAGGAAATTAATGAATATAACTAGTAAAACTCTAAGTAGCTGGTTACTAATTTTGGGTGCTATTCTAACTTTGGTAATTTGGGTAGGACTAGAACCTGTGTTAGTTGGAGAGTACAATAGCCCACAAGAATTTTTGGCTAAAATGGGCGAAGCAGGAGATATAGGAGCATTAATTGGCTTATTAGGCGGAACATTTTTTCTTGTTCAAATAGTAGGAACAGTAATGTTTGCACGCCAACTTGGTGAAGGAGGTTCTGGAGCTACAATCGGAAATGTTGCAGCTATTCTCGCAATAATACTCGGTGCTGCTATTCTAGTTACAAACGACTTAGGCCTTTCAGCTCTTGCAGCTGGATCTGCTGGTGATAGTGCTAGTGCCATGGTAGGGGCTCAAGTGTCATTTTATACTGGAGCTTCTTTTGGAATGCTCTTTGGCCTTACATATTTATGCTTAAGCATACCTATGATTGGCCAGGCTAGTAATATGTTTCAAAAAGTTTTGGGTTACTTACTAGGATTGATAACTCTAGTAATGATAGTCTCAACGGTTGCAGCTTTAGACTTGCAAGATAGCATTGTGGGAATAATAATATGGCTTGGTTTGGTTGTTGTTTTAGTTTTAACTGGTATTGCAAATTTGAGAAAAGAATGACAAATTTTGCATAATTTTGCAGAAAAACTCAACAAATAGTATCAATAATTTAGAGGGATTTAGTAAAACTAAGTCCCTCTTTGTTTAATTAAATGAATTGGATCTTGTTTCTCTAACTATTGAGTAAGGAGACTATATGAAAAAAAAATATGAATTAGGAGGTGGACCAGGTATGCCACCTGCCATTTCCAAAAACTATTCTAATGGGATCAAAGTAGGAAATTTTATATTTACAGCTGGACAAGCAGCTTTAGATGAAAAAGGAGAATTAGTAGGAGCTAATGATATTCGAAAACAAACAGATCAAACATTAAAAAATATTGGAGGTATCCTTGAAAGCCTAGGTGCCACATTTAATGATGTTGTAAAAACGACAGTTTGGTTAAAAAACTTTAAAGATTATCAAGGAATGAATGAAATATATGTAAAATATTTTAATGAACCTAGGCCTGTCAGAGCGTGCGTGCGAGCAGACTTAGTACCAATCTTTGATGATGATTTGTTAGTTGAAATAGAAGCAACTGCAGCTATTTCAGGTTAATTTAATTCTAAAAGAAGGGAAAATAAATGAGTATTTCAAATATTAAGTTAAGCCAAGAAACTCCTTTTCTGATTATTGCTCGCGTAAAAGTAAAAGACGAAAAACAAAAAGAATACATCGAGCTTGGAAAGGAAATAGACGATATTGTTAATGAGACTGAACCGGGAATGCTATTTCATGATTTGAATTGTGACTCCAAGGATTCTTGTTCATTTACCTGGACTGAAATTCTTAAAGATAGCTCTTCATTTGTCTTTCATTTAAATAGTCCATTTGTAAAAGAAACTATAAAAAAACAAGTGAATCTAATTGATGAATGGTCTATAGAAATTTACGGAAATGTTTCAAAGGAAGTTATTGAAAAGGTAGAAGAGCTAGAAGTGCCTTACAATTACTTCAAAACCACAGGTGTAAATTACGTCAGAGATTTTTATAAAAATTAATTGAAAGCTAATTAGTTATTGAGTAAATCAAAATATATTCTTACAAGTAATTAAATAGGAGAATGTAATGAAAAATGCTTGGGCAGTAGGAAATATAACTGATGAATTCATCAAAACTTCTAAACAGTTAGGAGTTGAGAATATTATTCATTATGGTGGACCAGGACAAACTGATTGGCTAGGAAGAGGAAGAACATATCAAGAATATAAAGACCTTATTAATAAATTAAATTCTAATGATCTGAATTTAGTTTCTTTTGAAGGTGGATTTGTCGGAAATCCACATTATTGGGATGTAGTTACAGGTGGACCCAAAAGAGATGAATTGATCGAAGACTTGATTTCTCAAATAAGAGATATGGCAAGAGCAGGAGTTCCTGCATATGGTTATAATTGGATGCCCTTAGGATGGGTAAGAAGTGACCCAATAGAAATAAGAGGAAAAGCTAATGCCACAGCTTTCAATTTCTCAAGTAATAATTTATTTTTTGGTGGGAAAAAAAATATAAAATCTATCGGAGAATCTAATCTTTTAACAAAAGAAATACTGTGGGAGAACTTAGAATACTGGATAAAAGCTGTCACTCCTGTAGCTGAAGAAGAAGGAATAAGACTGGGCATTCACCCTGATGATCCACCTGTAGATGAAGTAGGAGGCGTTCCCAGAATAATGACAAACTTCGAAGCTTTTAAAAGACTTATAGAAATTTATCCTTCTGATCATAACGCAATAGAATTCTGCCAAGGAACCTTTTCTGAAATGGATGAAGATATATACGAAATGATCGAATATTTCGCATCCAGAAATAAAATACTATATGTTCACTTCAGAAATGTCTCAGCCCCTAATCCAAATAGCTTCCACGAAGAATTTATTAATACAGGATATGTAGATATGCATAAAGCAATGAAGATATACAAAAATGCTGGATACAAAGGATGTTTTATGGATGACCACTGCCCAGACATCGAAAACGATAAAGAATTCCCAGGAAACTTAGGTGGGTATAGATCTAGAATATTTGCTCAAGGTTATATACAAGCATTACTAGACTCTATGAGATAGTATAAGATAGGATTATAAAAATAATTCACATTTAGGAGTATTTATTATGACAGAGAAAAAGAAAATCCCTTTTATAATTAAAGTTCACAATGCTACTTGTCCAGTTTGGATATTGAAATTAAATTTTCTTAAAAAGATTGAGCCAGGATGTGGATTAGCTTCAGAATACGTAGATAAATAAAAATAAATGTTTATCCCTAAATATTTTCATGGAAAGATTAGAATTAAAACCAATCTAAATTAGTTAAACGATTAACCCACCAATTCAATCTCTCTAAAGAGAAAGCTGTAAAAATCACCCCTAAGACTATTCCTAGAAAAATTATGATCATTACCCATACACTTAGACCACAACCTAAGGGCCTTGAATTCAAAAAACCAGAATCATCAACTTGTCTTGATTTCAAATTCTTTATAAATTTTTCTCTTCTATCAGATTCTGATTTATTTCTCATTTAACCCATTTATCTCTATTTCTACAAAGGTAATAAAAAGAATTAAATTTGGTAGGAAATGCGCTTTAATTCAAAAATTATTAAAAATTAGTTATTTGTTGTTTGATTTCATCTACTGTAAAACCTTCACCAGTTAACTCTATTGATCTTGCAGAAATATATCCAGCAGATTTTTTAATTCCATATGGACGAATAAATTCTTTAATAAATTGCCTATTTAGTTCTTTTTTATTATCTGATTCTCCTTTTTCAATTAATTGTTTTATCAAATCAGTACATGATGAAACATCTTTAACTTCATAAAGTAAATTGTAGTTTTTTAAATGTTGAAAATGAGGCACATTTAATTGAGATTTATGATGATTTTCATCAATAATCGTTATACAAGGAGTATAATTAATTAAAGAATCTATCATAGCTGAATTGTTAATTCCTACAGTAGCTATACTATATTTCATACTATTAAAGAAAACCTGCTTACTTATATCATTATCAGGTAGTCCTCCTTCACTAGGATATAAAGGAATAATGTCCTTTACATCATCAAATTGAGAAACATTATGTCCATGTGGACGAATTAAAAGTTGGATATTATTATTTTTCAATTTTTCAAAAAGATTTAATACAATCTTAGATTCTGCTTGAGATACCGTTTTAGATGACCCTAAATACAATACAAATGGCTTGTTAAAATCCAATTTTGCTTCAATAAAAAATTTCTTCTTATCTGATTCTTTTATAGATTCATCAAACCATTTATCAAAAAAAGGTGAGCCTGTAACAATAACTTGTGATTCTTTAATATCATGAATTTTAACAGCTTCTTGTAAGTGAATTTTGTTCCAAGCTAAAGTAATTGTCGGAGAATGATGCATGAAACCCTTTGTTGTTAAATTATCCCAACTCAATACAGGAACTACAGTAGGAATTTTAAGTTTTTTAGCTGAATAAAGATAATCAGTTTCACTAGAGAATCTCTTCCATCTTGAAGATAAATTTGCTGGTGTTACAACAAGAACATCAGGTTTTTTAATTCTTAAAAATTTATTGATCTCATTTGATTTGGGCATGAATGAGTGAATAAACTGCAATGTTCTAAAAAATGATTTGGATTTCAAAATATAATCTAAAGAAGAAATAAATTTAAAATATCTTGATAAATAATTTTCTAAATACCTTTTTTGTCTAATAGAATATACTGAATTTTCATTTCTTCTTATATAGCTCGATCTAGTAATTAATTCTCGAATAATTCCTATTAACCTAGTCCATATATCATTTCTAGTAGAATACATTCCAAATTTTAGATTCGTTGACTCAGAAATTAAAACAACCTTTTCAAGATTCAATTTTGCATTTTCTAAAATAATTTCTTTATTCTCTGCATTAATATCAAAATAATATCTAGAACCATTAGGAGATGTGTCATCGTAATTTAAAAAGCATACTTCTACCATATTTCCCCTTAAACAAAGCTCTTCAATAGTAGATTTATAATAACTAAATATTGAAGGGGTTCTTGATAGAAATAAAATTTTTTTTGTCATTTATTCAGTCAAATTAAATGAAAATATTTACATAGAAAAATAATTTATGTTTTTAAATATATTATTATCTCATTAAAATTTAAAATACTTCTGCTTTACAATGATAATTTGGTGGAGCTGAGGAGGCTCGAACTCCTGACCTCCTGAATGCCATTCAGGCGCTCTCCCAGCTGAGCTACAGCCCCAATTGAACTTAAAACAGCATAATTTTACACCTACTAACTAAGGTTTGACACCTAAGTTGACACCAGCCCAATCCAATTTTTCCGAGTTTTCCGAGTTTTGCGACTCGATAACACGCACAGGCGCAACTATTATAGTTATATATATAGGCACATAAGCGTTAGCTACTGCGGTAACTGCATTAACTGCTAATAGTTTCGGGAGTTTTCGGAGTCCCCAACACGCGGACGCGACTCGTATATATAATTATTATATTAGGTGGACTTCCCGCCGATAGGCATTGGGGCACTATAGTAAATGTATATGTGGGTCTGTGGGCGCTGAATTATTTTTTTTATTTTTTATTTTTTTCCAACCAAGTGCCGCCCCAATTGCAACACCTAAAGCGATCCATGTTGGTTCATTTGTTGCTACCCCTATTGCTACCCCTATTGCTGTACCAACACCGATCCAGCTTCCATTATTCTTAAGATTGTTAAATTTTTTATTCATGAAATCTTCTTTTGTTAAAATTTATAAAAATTGACTGTATTTAAACCATTTGGTATGTTTTTTATGAAACAAAAATAATTCTTGAGTGGGGAGATAATCTCAAACAACCACAATTTTTTAAATCTATATTTTTAAAATTTATTGATTAGATAATAAAAAAACTTGTCATTTTTAGATTTAAAAAAATGACAAGTTTTTCTTTCTAAATAATCTATCAAATAATTTAAAATTTATTTTTTAAATTATTTCCCTATTCTGTGAAAAAGGAGAAATTAATGTTTAAAAACTTATTAAAAAGTAACTATGTAAAACTAATTACTGCTTCACTTATAGCCATCTTCTCATTAGCAATTATATCTTGTGGCGGAGAAACTGAAATACAAACAGTAGAAGTTATTAAAGAAGTACCCGTAGAAAAAGAAGTAATTAAAGAAGTTGAAGTAATTAAAGAAGTTGAAGTAGAGAAAATAGTTGTCGAAGAAAAGATAATTAAAGAAATTGTTTTTGCTGGTTTAAACTGGGATAGCGCTTTAGTTCAGAATGGAATAGCTAGATATATTGTTGAGCATGGCTACGGACATCAAACTTCTCAAATAGAAGGTGCTACAGTTCCTCTTTTTCAAGGGTTAAGAAAAGGTGATGTAGATATCACTATGGAAATTTGGCTTCCAAACCAAAACGTCGTTTGGAATGAAGCCGTAAAGGCAGGAGAAGTAATTCCTGTGGGTAAAAGTCTTGAAGATAATTGGCAAAGCAGTTTTTTGATCCCATCTTATGTACAGGATGCATATCCAGAGTTAGATTCTGTTGAAGATTTGAAGGAAGAGAAATATAAATCAATATTTGCTCAAGCTGATAGTAATGGAAAAGCTGTTTTATATGGCTGTATAGCTGGTTGGTCTTGTAGAGGAGTCCAAGAAGGAACCGAAGCTGG
>MDTE01067723.1_pt1 | contig 16202 bp, 13 predicted proteins | sample 811231 | NCBI WGS metagenome assembly MDTE01 (sample SAMN05326651, study PRJNA326480) | marine metagenome | isolation source: seawater | place: Indian Ocean: Red Sea | collected 2010
CCCGCCGATGCGGCAATGACGGCCGGATGGCGGGCCGAGGGGTTGATCGTGCCGAGTCCGAGCTTGATGTTCGGTAACTCGCGCGCGAGATGTGCGAGCACCACAAACGGGTCATGCCCCAAGGGGTGATCGCTCACCCAGACTTGGTCAAAGCCGGATTCGGCGGCGGCCCGGGCCAGGCATTCGATTTGTTGAACTGGCCACAGAATATCGAGCACCACACCCAACCGCATGGACATTCACCTCGTGGCCGCAACTATGGCATCAAGCTCTTCGACATAGTGCGCCGGAAGGGCGAGTTCGCGCGCGCCGGACAGGATTGGCCGAACATAAGCGTCACTGGGACTGAAAGGCCCACCAGGATTCGGGCTCTTGTATGTAGTCGCAAGACGCCGATCCCCCTCGGCGTTCTCGACCTCCACATCGATGCGAGCAAGATAACCCTTTGGCACGCCGGCCATGACGTCGAGGGCATCATACTCGGCCGGCACCATGTCGTAGAGAAGACCCCACATGTCGTGCGCCGGGACGGTCTCCAGGTCGCACGAACCCTGTTCCGGGGCATCGTGAAAACTCGAGAATCGAAGTCGATAGCCCGTCATCTGATATACGCCGAGCGCTTTTGCGCCAGGGCACAAGCGATTCATCTCCGCAGACTCGAGCATGGTGCAATAGCCAAAATAAAGCATGGTCATACCTCCATCAGAGCCGCCCGCTCACCACAATCAGCTGTACCGGAAAGCGCAGCCACCGGCCATGCTATCGCAGCACACCGTGACACACACCCCACACATCGGGGACCCAGCTTTGGTTGATTTTTGATTACGGCACACCTACGGTTCAGGCTTATGTTCACTTACTGTCCTTCTTGGCAACCAGACTACCATGAGTGCTTCGAACCCCGTCATAGAATCCTCTCTGGGCAGCACCGAACGTCCGTTTCGGTTCTTTGACAATCGTCAAACCTATTTGATGTTCGTCAATACCTGCAACGAGAAGTGGATGGTTGCGGAACGTATCGGGCGAGAGCTCAAACATCTGCGTCCATCGCCACCTGCGCTGAGGGTGTTCGACGGTGGCACGGGAGACGGCACCATTCTGGCAACGGTGATGCGAGATCTGCATCGCCATTACCCGCACGTGCCGCTGCAGGTTGTCGCCAAGGAGATCAGCGTCGAAGACGTGCGTCTGTGTCTGGAAAAAATGGCCGACCGCTTGGCCGAGCATCCAGCAACAGTGCTCACACTCACCAACATGTTCTATGACGAAGCCCCGCTGCTCCGTCCGCGAAGTGTGATGACTGCAGCCGCGCTCAACTGGCAGAACATTGCCCTAGAAGGCAGCTCCGCGTTCGAGTACGACGAGCAGATCAAAGCACTCGCCCCTTTGATTGCCGACACCTGGAGAGTGACCAGCAGCAAGAAAACCGGCAACCCACTGTATACGCGGCCATCGGTACTCACTCTGTATCGCAAAGACCAGGAGTTTCTTCTGGACGGTGTCATTCCGCAGCCGGGGATCTTTCAAGGCAACTACGATTTGATCATTGCCTCTCAGCCTTATCAAGCGCGCGCCAGTGCGGCATTCAAGTGCCGCAAAGTTCTCGCGCCGTTGGCGTCCTCACTGGGGCCGGCCGGACGCATGGCCGTAGTGCAGTCTTTCGGCGAGGATCCAGGACTCGAGATCGTACGCCAGATCTGGCCCGATGAAGCGCCCTTCCAGACCAATCGTCATCACTTGCTCGACGAGCTAGAGCACACGGCAATGAAAACCGATCGAGAGCATGTGTTCCTTGCCGGCGGTGACGATGAAGCACTGTTCAAATACTCCATGCACAGCTTGCCTAGTGAGCTCGGTCGCAATATCGGCACCTCTGGTTTGTTCGCTGCCTGGAATGCATCGACCTATGTGGCACAGATCGAACAAGATCGGATAGAGGATGCGATGAAGTCTCACGATTATCTGGATCTAACCCAGAAGGTGCTGGTGCATCACGGTGGCTTGTGGTTCTGGGACGAGTTCTTCGTCATCACTCGGCGTAACGCACTGGGTGATGCCATCAGGTCAGACGGCTCCCTGATGTGATCACCCGATTGTCGTCCAGCCCCACTTTGGCTGATTACCCACGTGACGACTAGCACAGCTGACATCGTTATCTGCGGCGCCGGTATCGCCGGTGTCGCCGCCGCTTACCATCTCGTGGTTCGTAGAGGTTTGCGCGACATCGTGCTGGTCGAGTCGAACACGCCGCTGTCAATGACCAGCGATAAGTCCATGGAGTGCTATCGCAACTGGTATCCGGGACCCGGTACGGACATGGTGGCACTGGTCAATCGCAGCATTGACCTCATGGAAGAGCTGGAGGCGGAGACCCACGGTCGGTTCAACATGAATCGGCGCGGTTATGCGTTTGCGACGGCGCGTGCAGACGAAGCTTCACGGTTGGCCGATGAAGCTCACGAAGAACAGCGTCTGGGCGCAGGTCCTTTGCGAATCCATGATGGCTCAAGTGGCCCTGACTATATGCCGTCTGCAGCAAGCGGTGTCGACACGACCCTCGATGGATCGGATCTGCTGCTGGACCCCGATTTGATCAGCAAGCACTTTCCAAATCTCACTCGGGACACTGTTGCCGTGCTGCATACCCGCCGGTGTGGCTGGTTGAGTGCGCACCAGTACGGCATGTACATGCTCGAGCAAGCGCGGGAGCACGGCGTGAAACTGCTGCGCGGAGACATCAGCTCAGTGCGCACGCGTGGTGGTCGCATCATGGGCGTCGATGTGTGTACGAGTGGGACTGTGCAACGAATCGATTGCGAGCGATTCGTATCGGCCGCGGGTCCTCTGCACAACCATCTAGCGACTTTGCTCGGCATTGAATTGCCGCTCAGCTGCGAGCTGCATCTGAAGGCGACGTTTGCCGACCCGCGGGGAGTCATCCCACGCCAAGCGCCGATGCTGATCTGGATGGACCCGGGGCCACTGCGCTGGCATGAGCATGAGCGGGAAGTCTTGATAGGGTCGGAGCAAACTCGTTATCTGCTCGATGACTTCCCAGCTGGTGTACATGGTCGGCCAGAGGGGCGTGGTGATCGTGTCATCCTGCAGTGGACTCACGACGTGACACCGGTGGAGCCTGAGTTTCCAATCCGAATCGATCCCCACTTCGCCGACATACTATTGCACGGCATGGCCGTCGCCATGCCCGGGCTGGAAGCCTACTTCGACAATCCACCGACACCGTATGTGGACGGTGGCTACTACTGCAAAACACCGGAAAATCGCCCGCTGGCAGGCCCGTTGCCAGTCGAGGGGGCTTTCATCATTGGCGGCTTGTCGGGGTTCGGCATGCAATCCAGCTCGGCGCTGGGCGAGCTTCTGTCGCTGCACGTGGCAGGCGAACCGGTGCCCGAGTACGCGGAAGCCTTCATGCTGGAGCGCTACCAGAATCCCGACTACGTCACCGCGGTCACTGCGGTCGATCCTCGACTGGGTCAGATCTAATCAGAAAACCCGGGCAGGACGCTCATTCTGACGGTCTCTAAACATGGCCGGCGCTCACCCAGACTGCTCTTTGGCAAGCACGCCAAGCGCACTATCAACGGCATCCAACGTTAGCTCGATGTCCTCGTCGCTCAAGACCGTGGACATGAACCAAGTGCCCCGAACTGTCGTGCGCACACCCCGATGCTGCAACTCCTCCACGAAGCGAACCCTCAATGTTTCATCACTCGACTTATAGTCACGATAGTCGCGTAATCTGTCGAGTTCGGTGAACACCGTGCAAAAAATAGAGCCAATCCCCTGGGCCAGCAACGGCAACCCATGACGACGACCGAGTTTGTTCAAGCCTTCTATCAAGTACCCACCTTGGCGTTCCATACGTGCGTACACTCTGCCGTTGTCAGCACCGAGCACGTCCACTGTCGCCTGGCATGCAGCAATTGTGGAAGTGAGGCCATTGTAGGTGCCGCCATGCACCACACCGTCGGTCACCGCCTCCATGATATCCGCGCGGCCGGCCACAACACTGATGGGAAATCCCGCAGCCACCGCCTTGGCGAAAACGGCGAGATCTGGTGTGACACCGTAACGTTGCTGCGCACCACCGAGACCCGCGCGAAAACCGGTGATGACCTCGTCAAAGATCAACACCACACCATGCCGATCGCAAAGTGAACGTAAGCCTTCCAGATAACCGGGCTCGGGCTCGGTGACACCGGTGTTGCAGGCAATGGGCTCGAGCAAGATTGCGGCGACGCTCTGACCATGGGTATCGAGCGTGGCCTCAACGACATCCAGATCGTTGAACGGTTGCACCAGCACGTCGCCGAGCACGTTGTCTGGCTGACCGCGACTCTGACCGACGGCAACCGGCTGCTCGCGCGGACCGGCTTCGTTGAGCGCCGGCGTCACGCTAATCAGAATGTTGTCTGCCCAGCCGTGATATTGACCTTCGAACTTGATGACCGTATCGCGGCCGGTGTGCGCCCTCGCCAGCCGCAGGGCGATCTGGTCGGCCTGGGTGCCCGACACGTCGAAACGAACCCGTTCGGCACACGGAATGATGTCCACCAGGTGCTGCGCCAAGGCTAGCTCCGCAGGATGTACGGCGGTGAAAGCCTGTCCACGATCGAGAGTATCCCGCACGGCATCGAGCACCGGCTGCGGAGTGTGACCCAGAATCGCTGGTCCATTGCCGAGCACGTAGTCAATGTATCGATTGCCATCGACATCCCAGAGATACGGTCCCTCCCCATGGGTAAAGCACAACGGCACCGGGATGGGGTGATAACGAAAGTTGCTGCTCACCCCTCCAGGGAGTAGCTTGCGTGCTCGCTCATGGGTGGCAACAGATCGCTCGTAGCGGTCCATGATGCTCCTCGTTACGTGGATGATGTTTCGGGGCAGTATACGAGCAGTCGGCCGGACAGTCCCAACACGACCATGGCGTGCGAACGCCGCGAAACAGATCAATGGAACAGCGACATGCCCAGTAGAGCCCGTGAGATCATTGCACACGTCCCTGTCTATGAGCTTGCCTCCCAGGCGGTGCCAGATGGCAAACCTCTAATCCAGCTTGGGCAAAACGAGCTTCGTATGGTCCCAAGTGCACTGGCACAACAAGCCGCGGTGCACAGCACAGCCAACTTGTGTGCCTACCCGGACCCTGATCATCGAGCCCTGCGTGAACGTATCGCCGAGGTGCACGATCTGAACATCGAACGTATCGTTTGCGGCGCAGGCTCCATGGAGCTCATGGGACTGCTCGCCAACGCCTACTGCGAGCCCGGCAGCAACATTGTCGTCAGCCAGTACGGTTACAAATTCTTCGAGCTCTGCTGCACGCTCGGCGGAGCCGAAGTACGCTCGGTGCCGGAAATCGATTGGCGGGTCGACGCAGATGCGGTTGCCGCTGCCGTCGATGCGAACACCCGGCTGGTATTCCTGGTGGACCCGAATAATCCAACGGGCGCCCGGCTACCGGACGGCACACTGCAGAATGTGCGTAACAGCCTGCCAGAGCACGCCATGCTCGTCGTTGACGGCGCGTATGCAGAGTTCATCACCGATCCGGATCATAACGATGGCTTTGCCCATGTAGATGCGCAGGCCAATGTAGTGGTGTTGCGTACCTTCTCCAAAGCCTACGGCCTTGCTGGCCAGCGTGTGGGGTGGATGTACGCACCGCACGATGTCGTTGACGTGCTGCTTCGAATCCGACCACCGAATAGCGTTACGGCCACGGCATTGGCCTGCGCAGAAGCTGCCATGAGTGACCGGACTCATGTACAGCATGTAGTGAGCGAAGTGAATCGCCTGCGCGAGGGTTTCCGCGAATGGCTCGGCAGCCGTCAAATCAGCGCGCTACCGAGCGATGGCAACTTTGTGCTGGTCGATTTCGGGACTGCGTCGGAAGCCAACAGAATCTACACCGGACTCATCAGTGAAGGGATTGTCGTCAGACCCATGCGGGGCTATGGATTGACGAGCTCGCTTCGAATCACGATCGGCAGTGAAGCGGAAATGACTCGGTTGACCAGCAGACTCGAAGCACTGCAGTAACCCCAGTGCTGCCCGAGAGCCCGAGATTGACAGCTGAGGCTCCCGGTTCAGACATCGATCTCGTGGCACATTGGGGTTAGCCCTCTACCTCTGGGCTAAAAGCTGAATGCCGGCAACCGAGCTGGCGCAAACGCACTCAAATCGAGCTCGCTCGAAACTCCGTCCGCAATCAGCTCAGCCATGACGAAGCCGGTGGCTGGAGCATTCAACATACCCCAACAATTGTGCGCCGTGGCTACATAGGCACCCTCCAAGCCAGCCACTGCACCCATGACCGGCATGGCGTCTTCACAGATGGGCCGATAACACGCTTGCCGACGGGAGACAGTTGCTTCGCCGAGTTCCGCCGCAACGTGAGCAGCGACCGCCTGCAGTCGGTCGCATTGCGCCTCATCGGCACTGACATGCTCAGGTGCTACGGGCAAAGGCGCATCATCGGAGAAACCACAGATGTAATACTCACCGTCCGCCCTGGGCACGAGCTCTGGATCATGACGCTTGCCGTGCTCATCCTCATAGTCCAGAAACAACACTTCAGACGCCGTCGTCGTCCCTGCGGCCAATGTGATGCTGGGACTCTTGAGTCCATAGACTGCCGGCAACGACATCCATTGAGCCGCCAGCACACTCCAAGGACCCATGGCGATCACCAGGGCATCGGCATCGATGCGTTCGCCATTGACCTCGACCGCTGACAACCGGCCCGCACCAGCGTCACACACGACCCCGGTCACTTCACCTTGTATGAGTAGAGCGCCGTTAACGAGCGCCTGATCCAGCAGTGCGTGGGTAAACAGGTCCGGAATGAGTTGCGCGGTGCTGGACTGGTCACCCAGTTGTTGATGCACCGCACACTCGTCACTGATCCAATCCGACGCCAATCCCTCACCGTACCCCTTCAGTGAACGACGTTCTGACACCGACACCGCGTAGGTGTCGACACGGCGATAGCCATACTCCGCGTCCAGCGCGGTGCTCAAGTCGGTATGCAGGTCAAAGCTCAACCGAGCGAGTCCATCCTGTGCTTGACCGGTGCACCAGTCGCGAGCCAGAAAGCCCCCAGACTTTCCCGACGCCGCACCCGCGACCCGGTGCCGCTCGATGACAGTCGCAGCCACTCCCCGTAATGACAGATAGTAGGCAATAGCGCTGCCTATCACACCGGCCCCGGCAATTGCGACGTTCATAGACGCTCCTCGCGCATGGCTCCGATAACGATCACTCGAGCTCCACGCGATCGAACCGAGCGTCGCGTCGAACCCCTGGCTGCCATTTGGGTCAAACCACAGGTGACGCACTACACTGTATCGAAACTGATTCCGTGGTGACACCGTGAGCGAAGCTACTCGGCCAACGCAGTGCGCAAGCAGCGTCCGTACCGCTCTGGCGCTGCTTACCCTGTCACTCGCGCCGCTGACGAGCGCGGCCTACGGCGGTCTTTACGGTCAGCTCATCCGGACTGCGGACTCGGCGCAACTGCAGCTGCACTACCGCTATGAATGGGAAGTGGAAAACCCTGAGCTATACGGTCAGAAACGTCTCGACAAAGGCGAGACGCAGATGGAAGTGGAGTATGCGTTGCACTTCTCAGTGCGTGACTACACGAGCACGCTCCACGACGAGCAAATCGCGTCCCTGACGACCACCGGCGACTTCGACATCATGGTGGAGATCGCCACCCTGGCTAACAGCAAGCTCGCGCATCTGGGCGTGCGGGTGGTCGACATCGACTTCAATCCCTAGTCCAAGCGCGGTCGTGTATGATGCCGGTCCCGGCCCTCACGACGACTTCATGAGCCACCCTGATGCGTAACAAGATTCTGGTTGTCTATCACCCCGTCGGCAAGAGCATCGACAGAGCCACCGGACTCTTGGAATCGTGGGGTTACGAGCTGGATTGGTGCTGTCCGGCCAAGGGACACCCGCTGCCTGAGCCAGGTGGCCAGCATGTCGCGGCACTGGTCCAGGGAGGCGCGGAGAATCTTAGCGAGTCGGGTCATCTGGCTTATCTGAAAACAGAGATGGACTGGATAAGGCAATGGGTAAGCCGCGAGCAACCAGTGCTCGGTATTTGCCTGGGTGGCCAGCTGATGGCCCAGGCATTTGGAAAACCGGTCAAGCCACATCCACAAAAGCTCCACGAGATCGGCTTTGTCGAGGTCAGCCCACGCTCTGGCGTCGATGACTTTCTGGCCGGGCCCACCTACATGTACCAGTGGCACCAGGAAGGCTTCGAAGTACCAGAACGTGGTGAGTTGCTTGCAACCGGTGAGCGCTATCCCAACCAGGCTTACCGCATCGGCCACCACGCGTATGGCTTACAGTTTCACCCCGAGGTTGCACCGGAGAACTTCCTGAGCTGGATCGAGCACGCGGGCCACTACCTGGACTACCCTGGTGCACACTCGAAAGCGAAGCAGGAAAGCGATGCTGTTCACTATGACGCGCCCATGCGGCAATGGCTCAAAAAATTCCTGAAACGCTGGCTCACACTCGCCGGCGCGAGCCCGACAGACCAGGGCAATGAGGTTGCTGCCGAAAAGCACTGAGAGCTGTTCTGAACTTCCACATTGGGACGCCTGCATCCGCTCAACCCGTCAAATAGGTCTCAATAGCCGCTGTTCGACGGTTGTCGCTCGTCCAAAGAATTGGGAAGTAGTTCTCATCCATGCGTTCATCGCCCAGACGCCGGTAACGGCTGTACACCGCGCCATTGCCATTGCCAAGACGCGCGGGCACAAATCTCGACTCAGACGAGCACATATGAATGACCAGCGAACGTCGCGGCCGGTCGGAGTCATTGAAGCCGGAGCCGTGCCAGGTCCAGCCATGATGAAATGAACCTCCACCTCGAGGCACCACCACCGGAACGATCTCTGGCTCCACGCCCTGCTCCCGCGCGGCGGTCTCCATGTCGGCCCGATAAGCTTCTGGTCCGTGAAACTCGCTCGCCATAGGAGACTGACGCCACTTGTGTGAGCCGCGCACCAGTTCCATGGTGCCGCCCTCGGCAGTGGTGTCATCCAGCGCGATCCAACAGGTCAGGATTTCTCCCGGTTCGAACCAGCTCAGATAACTGTTGTCCTGGTGAAACCCCAGTGGCCGGCTGCCCGCGGGTTTCCACAGCACGTTGTCATGCATGAGTCGCGCGCCGCACCAGCCGGCAAGCCCGGCAGCTGCTCGCCCGATGTCTTCACTCAACACCACACTTGCGATCAACCGATCGGCCTTCCAACCGTTGCAGATCTGCCGTGTCAGATCAGGCCGACTCTCGCCCTCTTGCCAGTTGACCTCGTCGGGCCGTACGCCGGTCTCGAAATCCCCCTGAAACAGATGCTCATAGCGGTCCGCCAGTCGGGACGCGAGCACGGGCTCAATCAGGTGATCGACAATCAACACCCCATCACGTTCGAATAGTAGGCGCTGGGTCTCGGAGAGTTCTATGCCCATGGAGCGGAATTCTATCTCGAACCCAGGCTCCGCTCGACCAGTGTTAGGGCGAATCCATCGAGTCTGCGATAATCAGCTCGCCCCCAGTGAGAGTTGGCCCAGTCATGACAAGCGAGAGCACACCCGATTACGACGACGAGATCGTCGACTACCTGCAGCTGTTTCGAGGTGAGGGATTCTTGTCCCCCGGCGGTGCCGATGAAACCCAGCGGGTTCTGGACCATGTCGATCTGAATGGCCGTACTGTACTCGAGGTCGGCAGCGGCCTCGGCGGCTGCTCATTGATCATGGTGGCTGAGCGTGGCGCGGCGAAAGTCATTGGGCTCGATGTAGAGCCTGTCGTCATCGAAAGGGCACGCGCCGCTACCGAAGCGGCCGGCTGGTCCGAGCACGTCGAGTACCGGCAAGTGGAACCTGGCCCGTTTCCGATCGATGATGCCAGTGTCGATGCCGTGTTCAGCAAAGACGCCATGTGTCACATCGAAGACAAGCAGGCGTTGTATGCCGAAGTCTTCCGGGTGCTGAAACCCGGCGGACAGGTCGCCGTCGGCGACTGGCTGAGCGATCGGGACCCACCCTATTCAGAAGTCATGCAGACCTTCATCGACAGCACTGGGTTGCACTTCCACCTTGACTCCCTGGACGGTGTCCACAAAAAACTCGCCGCGGCTGGCTTCGAGAACATTGAAGTCGTGAACCGCAACCAATGGTTCCGTGAAGAGGCGAGACGCGAAGCCGAGTTGCTCGAGGGTCCACTTGCCGACAAAGTCGAATCACTGCGTGGCAAGTCGGCAACCGACAGCTCCAACGAATGCCAGCATCACATGATCGCGGCACTCGACAGCGGTGAGTTCTGCCCAGCGCATTTTTTTGCGAGCAAGCCCGACTGAAGCGTAGGCTCCGGCCCAAATCCTGGCGCAGTTCAGGACAACCTCAACAGCCGTGACAGCTGGCGTTAAAGGTGCTCGAACAAGCTGCCGAATCCAGGTTTCGCTTCGCCCACTCCGGCAATTTTCAATGTGTCCCAGAAGGTTGCCTGAATCGCACTCACCACCGGTCGCCCGAGATCCGCTTCCAGAGCTGCAATAGCGCCGACGGTACGAATGCCTGTGCAGCTGATGAATACGGTGTCGGCGTCGTCCTCGACCACTTGTTTGGTGTAGCCGTAGATCTGTTCCAGTGACAAGTCATTGAGTTCCAGATTGTCGCTGACGCCCATGCCATGTGCGCCGGTCACTTCGAAGCCGCTCGCCTCGAAGAACTTTCCGCCCCGCTCAGTGACGTCGGCGACATAGGGGCCCACAAAGCTCACTTTCTTCGCACCGAGGGTGTTCAGCGCGCGAATGGCAGCGGTCGAGGTCGTCGAGGCCGGCACATCCTGCATGGCGCCCTGCATACGTTCGATGACCTGATGGTCGTAGCCAATTCCACGCATGAAAGTGGCACTGGTGCCGCCAAACGTCACGACATCGGTGTGACCACGGCCACCGAGCATCCTGGCCGCATTCTCGATGCGATCGTCATCCATCATGTTCGACAAGCCATCCAGAGTGGCCTCCAGCAAGTCCACACGAGCAGTATGTATGCTCACACCCTCCGGGGTCATTGCATACATCTCGGGTTCCATGACCAGCCCCTCCGCGGGGTAGATCAAGCCAATCTTGGCCCGCCAACCGTAGTAGTCCTGCATTTGAATGCCTCCTCAGCTCGCATTAACGGCGCTCGCAGCAGATTCGCCTGCAATACGACCGAATACCGCGCCCGCCATGAGTCCGGTGCCGCCCGGGTAGTTGAACCAGAACAATCCCCCGACCATCTCACCGGCCGCGAACAACCCGGGAATGGGAACATCCTCGGTGTCCATGACCTGAGCGTCATTGTCCACCCGCACACCACCAAACGTAAAGGTGATACCACAGGTGGTCTGGTAGGCTTCGAACGGCGGCTCGTCGAGTCGGTGCGCCCAATGACTCTTGTTGATGGCCAGACCTTCTGTGCAACGGCCGTCCTTGACGTTCGGGTTGTAGTCAACATCGATTCTGACCGCCGCGTTGTAGGCCTCTATCTCATCCAGAAACCCGCTGCTGTTAACACCCTCGAGCTTTTCGGCAAGCTCTTCGAGGCTGTTCGCACGAACCTTGGTGACCTGACGGATACGATACTCATCGCGCAGATTGGGAATGATTTTGTTGTCGAACACCTGCCAGCACATTTGCCCTGGCTGTTTGAGGATTTCCTGGCCATAACGCGCGTAGGTGTAGTTGCGAAAATCAGCGCCCTCGTCCACGAAACGGCGACCGTGCGCGTTGATCATCACGCCCCAGGGGTAGCTGTGTTTTTGAAAGTTGTCGCCCACCTCCAAGGTGCCGAACTCCGGCGCATTGGCGTCCCAGCCAACCGCATGGCAGCCCGACCAGTTGCCGTACGCGCGCGCACCCGCTCTGAGCGCCATGTTGATGCCGTCGCCGGTATTGAATCGAGTGCCGCGCACTTTGGCCAGGTCCCAGCCCGGACCCAGATAGCGGGTGCGCATCTCCGGATTGGCCTGGAAGCCGCCGGCTGCCAGCACCACCGCTTGCGCCTCGATGTCGACGCTCTGACCCGTTTCACGCAGCCGCACACGAGCACCGCGCACCCCCTGATCGTCTTGCATCAAGTCCGTGGCGCGAGCCCCATAGAGAATCTCTATACCGCTTTTCCGGCAGGCACTCGTCAATGCTTCGACCAGGCCGGGTCCACCACCCCAGGCGCACACCACCAGACCGCCCCAGAACTTGAAGCGACCGTCGATCTTGAAGGCTTGCTTGCCGTAGATAGGCATGAACCGCACACCCAGGCCACGCATCCACTTGAGTGTCGACAACGAGCGCGTGACCAACAGCTCACACAGGTCCGGGTCAGTTCGATACTGCGTCAGCCGGCCCATGTCATCGTAGAACTGGCTCTCCGTATAGGTGCCGAAATCGGTGATGTCGAGCTCGGCACTGGTCAGATCCGGGCACAGCTCGACGATGTCGTCCTGACCATTGAACACCGTACGAATGTTGCCGGCGGTAAAGGCCGAGTTGCCGCCCGCCTCCTCCTCTGGCGCACGCTCCAGCACCAGCACCCGAGCGCCGTGCTCGCGTGCAGACAAGGCCGCACACAAGGCCGCATTGCCGGCACCGATCACCAGCACGTCAGTACTCCGGACCGTCATGGCGCCACTCCTGACTCAAGTCAATTGCATCTCGGGCATATTGTTTCACGCAAGCGGGCGTAATGCCGCTCCGGTTTGGCGCATCAACCGGGTATCTTGCGCAGGGCGCAGTCACGCTTGCCGGCCAGGACTCATTATCGGCATGCATCCGGTCGAACATGCTCAGCTTTCCAAATCGAGACACAAGTTACTGGGCGGTGTTTAAACTGCGGCGCAGCCCTTGCTTGTCGATTTTTCCAATTGGCAGCTTTGGTAACTCTGTCATGACTTCGAAGGTCTTGGGGATCTTGTAGTTTGCGAGTCGCTCACGACACCATTGGGTGAGTCGCTCTACATCTACTGATCTATCCGCCGCCGGTTGCACGAATGCGTACCCCACCTCGTACCACAAGGGATCGGGCACACCCAGCACGGCGGCCATGGCGACATCGGGATGTGACTCGATGGCCAGCTCGACCTCGCGCGGATACACATTATAGCCGCCGGATTTGAACATCTCCTTGGACCGCCCGACCAAGACCCAGGTGCCGTCTTCGTGGACCACTGCAATATCGCCAGTGCGAAACCAACCGTCAGCTGTGTAGGCCTCGCGGGTAAGCTCCGCGTGATTGAAGTATCCATTCATGAGCCACGGACCACGCGCTTGAATCTCGCCTTCTTGCCCTATTTCGACGGGCTCCCCTGTGGCGGTGCCGAGCCGTAGCTCGTAGCTTGGCTCCGGTGCGCCAATCGTCGAGGCCAGTACTTCGAAGGCCGCATCCGGGGCTGAGTAACAGACATAAGCACCAAGCTCTGTCATGCCGAAAGCCGTGCCCAGTCTTGCACCCAGCGCACGCAGAGATTTGATCAGCTTTGGCATCATCGGGGCACCCGCCCAGAGCAGATACTCGATCGACGAAAGATCGCGCTGCCCGATATCAGGCTCGCTCATGAGCATGTGGAAAACAGCTGGTGAGTGCATCACGAAAGTGATTTGCTCGGACTCGATGACATCGAGCATCGCCGCCGGTGAAAACCGTTCGATAAACACTGTCGCGCCACCACTCACCAACGCCTGTGCCGTGCTCATCCCGATACAGGCGATGTGATTGGCCGGCATGGTCTGCAGCAGTCGCATTGCATCCGAAGGCCAATGCCGGCGCTGGGTCAACGCGCCAGTTATCAGACCACGATGCGACACCATGGCCCCCTTGGGTGCGCCCGTAGTCCCTGAGGTAAAGATGATGACTGCGGTATCGCCTGCGTCGACCCGCGAACGGGCCGCATCCAACGCGCGATCGCTGACCGCTTTGCCAGCCGCGAGGAAAGCCGCCATGGGAGCGGCACCCGCGACAGGCCCCTTCAAGCTCACCAGTTGTTCGACACATTCGAACTCATTACACAGAGTCTGGAGCTCCGAGGCATAGCTCCGCCCGTCAATCTCCGGGAATGCGAGCAGAATCTTAGGTGTCGCTTCTCGCAGCGCGTGCCGGAACTCCGGCAACTGATAACGGGGGTGCAAGCCGAGCCATATGGCCCCGATGTCTGACGCAGCGAGCATTGCCGCAAAGAACTCGGGCCTCGAGCCAACCAGCATGGCGACCCGATCGCCGTGCCTCACACCCGCTGCCAGCAGCGCCTTGGACAGTGCTTGGACATGATTCGCAAGACGCTGATAAGTCCACCGGTCATCAGCCAACACCAAGGCTTCATGCGTCGGGTGCATTGCACCCCAATGACGAGCATAGTCACCCAGACGGTCGAACACCGGTGTCTCTTCGGTTGTCATGAGCAAACGTTTTCCATTGGTGAGGGTATGTCGACGGGTCGAGCTGACGTTGCTTCGAGAGTCGAGTTAGATTGTGCCCTAGGGACACTCGAGAGGCATCACCGACAATGATGGACCCACGTTATGCAGTCTTGTTCGAGCCGGTCAAGATCGGGCCGGTTGTGGCGAAGAACCGTTTTTATCAAGTTCCGCATTGTTCGGGTATGGGCTACGAGCGTCCGAACACCGTCAACACCATGCGAGAGATCAACGCAGAGGGCGGTTGGGGCGTGGTCTGCACCGAGTACTGCTCCATCCATCCGTCGTCCGACGACGCCCCATTTGCCACCTGCTCCCTGTGGGATGACAAAGATGTTGCCAGCCTGGGCGACATGGTCGACCGGGTGCACAAGCATGGAGCCCTCGCAGGCGTCGAGCTGTGGTACGGTGGCAACTCGACCGGCAATCTGCTTACCCGCGAGCCCTCACTGGCCCCCTCCAGTGTGCCGACCTGGGATTCCTGGTATCAAACCAAGCGCATGGACCGTGCCGATATTACCGAGTTTCGGCGCTGGCACCGAGACGCCGCCGAACGCGCGAAACGCGCCGGCTTCGATATCGTATATGTGTACGCCGGACACGGCTATTTGCCAGCACAGTTTCTGTCGCCGGTTCACAACCAGCGCACCGATGAGTATGGCGGCAGCTTCGAGAATCGTGCGCGCTTGATCAAAGAGCTGCTCGAGGATACCCACGAGGCCGTGGGCGATGAATGTGCGGTGGCACTTCGATTCGCAGTCGAGAATCTCGATGATGCCGATGGAATCACTCATGACGGCGAAGGACGCGCGTTGGTGGAATATCTCGCCGAAATTCCCGATCTATGGGACGTCAATGTGGCCAACTTTGAAGCCGATGCACGCAGCTCTAGATTCGTAACCGAAGGTGCGCAGGAAGATTACATCAGCTTCGTCAAAAATCTAACCAGCAAGCCGGTTGTCGGCGTCGGGCGATTCACAAGCCCCGACACCATGGTGGGTCAAATCAAACGGGGGGTGTTGGACATGATCGGTGCCGCCCGTCCTTCCATCGCCGACCCGTTTCTGCCCACCAAAGTTCAGCACGGACGTATCGAGGACATCCGAGAGTGCATCGGCTGCAACATGTGCATCGGCATGAATGGGCATGCGGTACCGTTGCACTGCACCCAGAACCCCACCCGTGGCGAGGAGTGGCGCCGGGGCTGGCATCCGGAGCACATCGAGCCGAGGCACAACGACGAGAGCGTGCTGGTGGTCGGCGCCGGGCCGGCGGGTCTGGAGGCGACTCGCGCGCTGGGACTGCGCGGTTACCGGGTCACACTCGCCGAGGCGGCCGACACACTTGGGGGGCGAGTCAGTCGGGAGTCACGCTTGCCAGGCGTCAATGAGTGGGCGCGTGTGCGCGACTACCGTGTCGGACAGATCAGTCAAATGTCCAACGTTGATGTCTATCTGGGCAGCAGACTCGCTGCCGAGCAAGTGCTCGAGTTCGATGCCGACCACGTCTGTATTGCAACCGGTGCACGCTGGCGAACAGATGGCACCGGTCGATCTCGAGCGCTTGCATTCGAGGGTTGCGATGCGCCCGGTGTGGTGGGTGCCGAGGACGTCATGGAGGACAAATCGCTGACTGGCCCGGTGGTGGTATTCGACGATGACAACTTCTACCTGGGCGGCCTGGTGAGCGAGCACATCAAGG
>MDTE01072551.1_pt1 | contig 16199 bp, 14 predicted proteins | sample 811231 | NCBI WGS metagenome assembly MDTE01 (sample SAMN05326651, study PRJNA326480) | marine metagenome | isolation source: seawater | place: Indian Ocean: Red Sea | collected 2010
AACGAAGGAATGATTTCTTTGCCTTTTCTGCTGCTGTATCATCAGAATTTTCAGCAGTACCAGGCATGTTCACTGCTCCAGCAGCACCCATTGTTTCATCGACTATACCTACACCCGAATCGGTTAGGATTGAAACAGTAGCATATCCGAAAACTGTACCAACTGGAGTTCGCTCAACTATTACTTCAGAGATTCTATCGAATAGAATTCTGCGATGAGATCTCGATAGTAAGAAACTGTGTTCGAAGATAACTGCATCTGATGTAATTGCGTAATGGAAACTGTTTTGGTAGTAAATAGTAAGTGCAAAAAACAAGCCTGTATAAGCAATACCAAACAGGTAAAAGTTGTAGTCAATACCGATGAAATCGCCTTTTCCTTCACCGAATAGGTCAGTAATAAAGAAAATGAAATCATCAATTTGAATAATCAGTGGTGTAAATGAGACTAATAATAACCAAATTGTAACCCACTTTCCAGAAGTTGAAGTGTTTAGCAATCGGTTCATCCAAGTTACGAATAACATAACCAGTATGAAACTGAATGACATTGTGTCACTGGTTGTCAAGTCAATAAATGCATAAATAAGCGCCATAATTCCTTCAGAATCTTCTCCAAGAGAATCGGCTCTTCCAAACATAAAATGTAACCCTAACACAAGAATGCCTAAGCCGTACATTCCGACAAATGCAAAAATACTCGGCTTCTTTGTCATATGAATTTCTTCACCTGCAATCAAGCGGAATTTATTTGCTAAATTTTCAGCATTCTTAGACTCCAATTCCTCGCTTGCTTTCACATCTTGAGTAGTTTCTTCATCGCTCATGATAGTCCCTCTATTATATGTTTAGTGCCTTATCCCAAATGAATGTTGCCCTCATGCGTTAGAATTCAATGTAAAATACCCCATGAATGTTCAGCATTGCCTCTAGCCCATTCATAATCGCCAAGATTACGAGTACTCTTTCCATCAATAATTGATAATGATTTTACTCGAAGCGGGTATTCGTTATATGTGAAATTAGATACTAAACCGCCAATTGTTGGTTGTTCAAAAGCCCAGTGTGCTCTATCAATTGCTTCAACATCGACATTAATTCGAATTGTTTCTGTCCACATTTCAATTTTGAATCCTGGTAGATTACTGCCCGGATTAGCTCCATGCTCCCCTTCAACAGAATCGCTAGCGTATTTTTCAACTCTAACATTCTCGAAAGGAATACTTTCACCAGAAATAACATCATGAAATAGACCACCCTGTGACAAACTCATATGACCTAAATCACGTTTCTTCCACGGTTGATTATCTCTTGAAGTTATAGTCATGCTCAAATGAGGTAGGAACCAGTCTATGTAAGAGCCATCGCTAAGGTGCAACATGCCCCAATACCAAGGCACAGATGGAGCTTGGACACAGACTTTCTGAAAGTATGCAGTACCCTCAATCGCTTCATCATCAAGAAGCCCTGACACCTTACAACCATGAAGCCGCAAAATATCATAGCCCATATCCATAGCATAGGTTGCTGTAGCATGTCTTGCGGTTGACATCGCATTATTCCATGGTGTCAATTTGAATTCCATTTTCTTTGGAACATTAGCATCTTGAGGAAATTCATTAGTGTGTAAATTTAGCCAAAATTCACTCAAATCACTCTTTAGTCCCATTGACATATCTTCATCGGTTAATGGAACAACTGCGCCACCTCCTTCACCTGAATTTGTTGATTTCTTTGGCCAAGATGGGTGTTGATCATCGACAACTATCATACGACATTTTTTCTTGATATATGGTTCATACATCCTTTTGCCATCAAACCACCAAGCACATACCATCCCATCAAGTGAAATGCCCCCGTTTTCATCGAATCCTGGTCTACCTTTAGGAGTCCACTCTGTTCCACTGACCATGACTTTAGGATTATCTTTAGTTGACCACAAAACCATCAATTGTTTACCGCTTGGATTACCTTGATCATCATCTAGCATCAATAGCCACCACCACCAATCCCAAGTCAAATGGTGCAACGGTGGTCTCTCTTGCAACTTCCACATTCTGGATAAATCTCCAGCGAATTTATCTATGGATTCAATCATTCAATTTCCTTCCCTTTGAATATTGCACCACCAAGGAATAATAACGCAGTAGCTTGAATAAGTAAAACTACAGTTGCAATAATCATCGATAAAAATGGACTCATATCACCTAATCCAGGTGTTGCAAAGAAATATTGAAGTGGTTCTGAACCGATTAACTCCTCACGCTCAAAACCAAATGAATCATTGCCTTCAACAGAGAATCCAGAATTGATTAGAAGTGCCATGTCTGGCCACACAATCATGCTTGCAGAATCTACGATTATCAATGCCCACCCAATAACTGAAAATCGCAAAATCGGTGATTCTGGAACACCCATTGAGAGTAAGGCCATACCTAACTCCCATGCAGCAAATGGAATCGCTAAAATTATCCCATAACGCCACATTACGCCTAAGAAACAAAATAGCATACCATAGACTAATGTCGCCATCATTGCTGCAAACAAAATTGCTAACCAAATACCAAATTCAGAAAATCGGAATAATGAATCCCCTGGACCTGCGAAACCTGTTACAATGGCTGAAATCAGGGTCAAAATAATTAGATATGGCCAAATGATTCCAAGGTAACCGATTATTCGGTAAAAGAAAACTTCAGTTCTTGCTATTGGTTTGGTAAGAATATAATGCATAGTTCCAGATGTCATTTCATCTCTGATCAATCCGGTAGCCATGAATAGAGGAATAAAAATGCTAATTATGAACACAAAACCAAGTTTTCCAATACCCAATATAGATGCTCGATGTAATGCTTCCTTAGCATATGCTTCGTCATCAGGATCTTCATCAACATAGTTATCTGCATCATATCTAAAGTTGCCAGTTAGTGAGAGTGATAATTCAATGTCACACTCAATTCCGTTGTCATTGGTATCTTTTTGTGATTGGGTTCTATCTTCTGCTCGACAATCTCCATCATCGTCATATCCAACACTAACTGACCGAGTCCCAGTAGGTGATTCATCCCAATCAAAGTCATCCTCATTTATCCATTTTTCAGGGTCGTCAGGAGGAATTGGTGGAACAAAATTTCCAGGATGGTCAAGCTCATTAAATGGACTTGTTCCAAGTGCTCTTTCTTGGCCATCAGGATACAAATCGCCATCTGAATCTACTGAATCCCCATCATTATCAATCGCTTCGAAATCTCGTTGCATTGCATCAACATAGAACAACATTAGCAAACTGATTACGACTAACCCAGTAATCAATACAACCCAAGTTGAAATCTTTGTACGATATTGTCGCATGGTAAATTCTGTAATTGCTGATGCCTTACGGTCTAAAGCACGAAAAATTGTGTTGGTCTTGTCAGCCATCAGTATCCACCTCCACCGGTTAAATAGCCAAGAATTGATGCCAAATCATCATCTGGATTGTCAATTGAATTGACTTTTTGACCACTATCGATAATTGTTTTTGGCAGATTACTATGGAAGTCTCCTAAATTTCGTGTCTGAACAGTTAATTTTTCTGGATGTTGGAATATGATGCCGTGTACTGAATCAATATCAATTACACTTTTCGCCAAACCTTTGGGTGATTCACAACCAATATCGATTCTATGAGGAATGTTATCCATTTTTTCTCTTATCGCGTGTAGATTTCCTAATGCAAGTAACCTTCCATGATGCAAAATGACTATCTGTTCGGTAATACGTTCAATTTCTGTCAAAATATGACTGCTAACAATAACTGTTCTACCCATTCGACCTAATTCTCTTATGACATTCATTATTGTAGTTCTAGCCAAAGGATCACACCCTTGAAGTGGCTCATCTAAAATAATCAAATCTGGGTTATTAACCAATGCATGGGCAATCTTAGTCCGCTGACGCATACCCTTTGAGAAACGACCTATTTGCTTGTGTGCAACATCTAAAAGCCCAACGAAATCTAATACTCTATCAGCCTCAAGTTTAGCTTCATCACGAGTTAATCCATTTAATCTAGCAAATGTGGAAATAAAATCATGAGCAGTCATCCAATCATACATTTTCTCGCCTTCTGGCACAAAACCCACTCTTGAATATGGAGCAGGGTTTTTCCAAGGGTTAGTACCAAACAATCTCACTTGTCCTGAACTGGGTTTCAATTTACCCATTAGAATTTTGAACAGGGTTGATTTTCCTGCTCCATTCAAACCAAGAATACCGGTAACTCCACCGCTTAAGGCGAGGGTAATACCGCTCAATGCGTGTATTTTACCGTATGTTTTGCTGACATTTTCTAGCAAAATAACCGGTGCTTGTTGCTCAGGTTGCCACTCGGTTGTCTCGGCTTTTCCTTCTTGGTGAAAATCCGGCATCATTCTCTTGTCACCTCCATTGAAGCTACTCTTGATGATAATATGTAGAGGAAAAATGCATTCATTAATACTAATGAGGCAAATGACCATGTCCACGAATATTGGTCATAGGTAGTTTGTGTGCCAACTAAAGCTTGACCGACATGAGCCAAACAATCGTAAGGTGAGAGCAAATACATAATGTCTCGCTCGAACAAATTTGATACTAATACCGCTAATGTTTTGCTACCTAATACAATTGCCACCAAACCAATTCCAGGGAAGAACTTCCCCTTAGAAACACTCGACAATCCAAGACCAATACTTGTGTATGTGATAATCAACAAAATACCGCCAATAAAGGCTGCTAAGAACAATGGGAAGGTATCAATAATCCAAGCCCAACCACGTCCCATTGCAATAATTTCAACGAAGTAGTATATCATCAAAGTCAGCAATACAACAAATGCTTGAATCATTGCCACGGAGATATACTTCATTCCTACATAGTCAAATCTACTGATCGGTCTTGAAAAATAAAGTGCCGATGTCCCATGATATCTGTCCTCAGAAATTATTCCTCCTACCAACAACGCGGCAAGAATAGGATAATACAACATGTTACGTGGGAAAAATCCGAGGACATGACCGTATAGATTGTCTCGATTTACACCCCACATAGTGTGTAATTCAGGACTGCCAATTAAGGCAGAAAGTAAAGTCAGTCCAACATCAGCAAGAGATGCAATGAATACGAGTACAATGAATAATTTAGTCGGTAGCCCCCATGGACGATGCCCTTTACGGAAAATCCCCAACACATGGTGTCTAAGGATGGCCCAATTCCTCATCCAACGTGGATTCAATGTTCCATTCCAAGGCTTGTAAATTTGCTCAAAAACATAACCAACTGAAGCGTTATTACTACTTACTTGGGCTGTTGCTGATTCATCTCCATCCCTTGAACCCCATGCGGCATCCATACGCCCTTGACCTGTAACTGGAGCATTCTCAGAATAACTCAAATCATCTGTTGAGGATTCCAAATCAACTTCCTGATCACTCATGAGCCTCCCCCCATATGACTTGGTGCATCTACTTGCCTTGCTTGAACTGGACTACGTAGAAGGTCTTGACTGGTTTTGACTTCATAGCCTAAATTTTCCATAATCACTATGAATAAATCCTCAAGAGATGCTTCATATTCATGCATTCTACGAATTTGTGAACCAACTTCTGCAGCACATGACAAAATTTTCGAAGTAGTATCTTCGTCTTCATGAAGAATACGCATTATTCTACCCTCTCGCCTAACTTCTAAGCCGATTGAGGTCATTTTTTCTTCTAACTTGGAAGCATTACCCCATACATGAATTTCAATCTCCCGGTCAATGTCCTTCAAATCCTCTATTTTACCTTGAGCGGCTAATTTTCCTTTATGCAAAAGTACCATATGGTCACATACTCTCTCAACATCATCCATTAGATGTGATGCCATCATAACAGAACGGTTGCCATTATTTACCATGTTTTGCAGGGTTGAAATCATGAATTCTCGAGCAGTTGAATCTAAACCATTTGATGGCTCATCTGCAATAATCAACTCAGGGTCATGAATAATACTGCATGCCAGTTTAGTAGCCTGTTTCATTCCGGTAGAAAAACTGCCAATATTACGATATCTTTGTTCACCAAGCCCCACATACTGCAGTACTTCATGGGCTCTTGCCATAGCAATAACTGGATTCATACCTAATAATTCACCTGAATATTTCACTTGGTAGATGGCTTCCATATCAGGGTTTAATGCATCATATTCAGGCATGTAGCCAATTCTTGAACGAATTGCTGCTCCTTCAGTACGTATATCGTGGCCAAGTACGGTGCCATCACCAGAAGTCGCTTGGATCAAACCGAGAATTGTTTTGAGAAAGGTGGATTTCCCTGCACCATTAGGCCCAAGCAATCCTGTTGCCCCTTTATTGACTTTAAGATTCAATTTTTCTAGGGCCATATGTGGGCCATAAGACTTGGATAAATCAGTCGTTTCGATGATATACTCATTACCTGACATGGTTTACCCAAACAAAGGAGATAACAGGCAACCTTTGAATGCTACGCTCAATTGAACTGCTTAAGTATCTTCCTTTATCCCATCGCGTGTTTTGATTGCCACACCTTTTTTCATCGATGCTAAATCTTCAACAGTTGAGACAGAGACTCCGTGACCAAGCAAATTCCCTGCTTTATCACAAATCAAGCAAGCTTCTCCTGGCCTTAACCATGGATCACATGCTAAAACAAATCCATGGAAGACATTGCGACCTTTTCGAATAAATGGCTCAGCGTCATCATCAACTACCACAACAGCCAAACCTTCACCTGCATAAGGAGCGATTGATGTTTGAGAAAATGTCTTGGGCAATTGCTTTCTTCTTCTAGCAAACAATTCAATTGCACCCGAATTATTTAGTGATAATCCTCCATCACCGAGCCTAAAACTTGCCAGATGTTGACCACTTGAAGACAATACATTCTTGATTCGCCCGTATTTGTTAACCACAAATTGCATCGAATGTGACATTTCTTGAGCGACCTCGTGATTTATGTTGAACAATACAGAAAACTTGTCTGCAGCCTTAAGGCGATTTAATTTTAAATGTCCTTGTTTGAACAATTCTTCGTCTAAAATTTTAATTTGGCCATCAACTAACTCTGCTTTCACAGATGATTCAAACTTGTTCATTTTTTCAAATACTAATGTCTCAAAATTATCCTTACGCAAATCCACAGGAATTATTGCCTTGCCAGCAAGACCAAAATTATCTAGTTCTTGAGCAATTTTCGCCATATCCAATTTGTTTTTCCATAGCCAATCTGGACCCTCAATATGACAGAAAGGATTCAAGTCTTCTAAACTATATGGAACTAAACCGATTGGCGTATTTATCATTATTTCCAAACCTGGCACATATTGCAAAATTTTTGCGACAACAGCATCACATCTGTCACGCCATGGCCCAGATTGGCCGTAAAAAATCAATACTGAATCAGAACCAATTTCAGTTGATTTTCTTGGATGCCAACGATCAAACAACAGATTTCTTGCCGCAGTAATATGAGGTCTGCTGAATGTATCAGAACCTGCCCATTGCTCGCCACCTTTTCGAGGAGTCAACTGTGCATCTAAGATCCAGTTCCAACCGCTTTCCCATCCACCTTGGTTGGAAAAATCTTGAGACGAGGTTATTTCATCTAGTGGAATATCATCATGATTTAATTTGATATATTTTGCTGTTGCTGGGTTTGTAGTCAACCACAAAAAAGCATCCCTTAATGCAGGGTGTTGATGACTTCTCTGTTCAACTAGTCGCCAGATATCTCCATCTCTAACCGCCTGGCGACATCTAGATAATTCGGCAAGAGTGATTTCAAGATTATATTTAGACAGCAATTTCATTCTGTCATCTTTGTCCATCTTCCTTACTTCTTCTGGAGTGTGTGAACTAATACATGGCATAATTATTGGCCATTCAATCAATCCTTCCAGTTTTTCAGTACCCCAAGGAGTAAGAATCCTGCCATCACGAGCAAATAATGCATAAGCTGCTGAATCAAATAAATCGGCTCCTAAGGCAATTGACATTGGAAATAGCATTGGGTGGCCGCAACCAAACATATGAACTGGACGATTTGAAGGTAGAAATGGCAATGTGGATAGCATTATTTTAGCGTATTCTCGATACCGTTGTTGTTCCATAATTGGAACAATTCCGCCTATTGGATGTATCGAAAAATCAAACTTACTCATCTCCATAGCAGATTTCTTCCTCAAATCAGGAAATAAGCCACCCTGAATAGGTCCATTCAACATTGTATCTTGGGCCGTATCTACAGATAACTGTGAACGTTCTAATGTTTCTTCAACCGCTGCAGAAACTTCTGAATGTTTCATATCAGGTCTGGAAAATACATCTAACATTGTTGCAATATCAACACCAATCGAGCGTTGAAACTCAACAATTTCCTCTACTCCCACTTCTACATCGCCATAAACATATGATTGAAAAGTTCCAGAATCGGTCATAATTACCCCAGGATAATTTAGTAATTCGTGAACACCATTTGTCGTAGCGATTTCCTTTAATTTATCATGCTTCCAAATGATATATGAATTGGTAATTAGTGCACCAATACCATATCTATCCCACATCTCTCTAGGCTCTATAGTGCGAATATTTGGATTGATTACTGGTAATAACGCCGGAGTTTCCAGTACACCATGTTTGGTGTATAACTTACCCAATCTTGCTCGACCATCACGAACTGTAACTTCGAACAACCCCTCATCGCTTTCGCGACAAGCCTCAGGGTCTGGTCTAGGTTGGTCGGACCACACAGGCATGTGCGTTGCTAAACCAATTGTGATTTGAAATCATCCCATCGGAAAATATCTATGAGGATGTTAAACAAACTCAACATTTCCGTGAGCTAAAATAAATTCTCTGCCTAATTCATCAAAGGTGTCTAGCAAATTACTTGAAAATCTTACGTTACTGATTTCCTTATCTGATTCCAAATCAGCCTTAATCCCATCAAGGGTTCCAGGAGCCGCACCACAAGAAAGACAAGCCCCTGTTAAATCCAAAACAAAATCGAGAGATTGACTACCCTCATTTGACAAACTTTGGTATGAATCTACTTTTATTCCACCGCCATGGCCATCAAGAGCTGCTCTAACGCTGCCTAACCTAGCCAATAGTGCTGGCACCAAATCCTCTGAATCCAACATTACAAAAAGTGAATTCGCTCTGAGTTTTGCCTCGTAAATTGGATCAATGACTTCCTCAACGCGCTTTTGCGCCTCTTCTTCAATTGATTTCTTCGCCTCTGCTGCATACTTTGCAACGAGGTCATCATCAGTCATGATGTTGGTAAATCGTTGTGGTTTTTGACTTTTTGCTATTTTTAGGCCAACCTAAAAACGCAATACTGCGCCGCAATTTTTTACACTCATTGATAAAGGAGAATCATATGGAATAAATTGGTGGGACAATGTCTGACTTGATACTTGACATACGCGAACTCCATGTGTCTGTCGACGGTAAAGAGATTATCAAGGGAATCAATCTTGCAATCAAAACTGGTGAAATTCATGCCATTATGGGCCGTAATGGCTCAGGAAAATCTACTCTTGCTCACGTTTTAATGGGGCACCCTGCGTATGTAATTACCAGTGGTGAAATATTTTACCTCGGTAAAGCAATCGAAGATTATGATGTGTTTGAGCGAGCCAGAGCAGGTATGTTTCTTTCCTTCCAATATCCTCCATCAATACCTGGAGTTCAAGTTGGCAATTTCTTGAAGAAATCCGTCAATAATGTTAGAGATGAAAATATCAAAGCAAGAGAATTTCGTAAAGAATTAAACAATGCGATGGAGAAATTAGAAATGGATCGCAGTTTCCTATCAAGATATGTAAATGATGGATTTAGTGGTGGCGAGAAAAAGCGCTTAGAAATGTTACAAATGATGTTGTTGAAGCCTCGTCTTGCACTCTTAGATGAAACTGATTCCGGATTAGATATCGATGCATTGAGACTTGTTGCTAAGGGAATTAATGAAACTGCACAAAATATTGGCGTATTACTGATTACCCACTATCAAAGACTTCTTGATCTTGTTAAGCCTGACTTTGTTCATGCAATGATTGATGGTAAATTTGTCAAATCTGGTGGACCAGAACTTGCCTTGGAATTAGAGGCAAGAGGCTATGATTGGTTGGAGGCATAATTATGAGTGAAGATGCAAACAATGCAGTAGGAGATTACAAGTATGGATTTCACGATCCGGAAAATGCTACAATTAGATTTGATAAAGGCTTGACTGAACAAGTAGTTAGAGATATTTCTGAACTAAAAAATGAACCGGAATGGATGACTGAAATTAGGGTTAAAGCCTACCATCACTTCATGGACAGGCCAATGCCTAATTGGGGAAACTGCAGTATGCTTGATTCGATTGACTTTGATAATGTAACATACTTTTTGCGTTCATCTGAGCAAACTGAAAAGAACTGGGATGATGTTCCAGATGACATTAAGAATACTTTTGATCGACTTGGAATTCCTGAAGCTGAGCAAAAGTGGTTAGGTGGAGTTACCGCTCAATATGAGTCAGAAGCAGTCTATCATTCGATTAGAGAAGACCTCGAAGAGCAAGGTGTGATTTTCCTTGATATGGATTCTGGGCTGAAAGAATATCCTGAATTGGTCAAGAAATACTTTTGCACTGTTGTGCCATATGCTGATAATAAGTTCTCAGCGTTGAATACCGCAGTGTGGAGTGGTGGGTCATTTATCTATGTTCCAAAAGGTGTTCATGTTGAAATGCCGGTTCAAGCATACTTTAGAATCAATGCCAAAAACATGGGACAATTCGAAAGAACCCTTATTATTGCTGATGAAGGTAGTAGTATACACTATGTTGAAGGTTGTACTGCTCCAACTTATTCTACTGACTCTCTACATTCTGCTGTTGTTGAATTAATTGCTATGGATGGTGCTAAGATACGCTACTCAACTGTGCAGAACTGGTCTGCTAATGTGTATAACTTAGTAACTAAGCGAGGTATTGCCCATAAGAATGCAGTTGTCGAATGGGTTGATGGTAACATTGGCTCAAAATTGACTATGAAGTATCCAGCGGTAATACTCAAGGGAGAAGGTGCTCATGCAGAAATAATATCTGTCGCTTATGCTGGCGAAGGACAGCACCAAGATGCTGGTGCTAAGGTTCACCATTTAGCATCAAATACCACCTCTAACATCCTATCAAAATCAATTTCAAAGAACGGTGGTAGATCCTCATATCGTGGACTTTTGAAAGTCAATCCTAAAGCCGACGGATGTCGTTCAAAGGTAGTATGTGATGCTTTAATGCTCGATGCTGATTCACGCTCTGACACCTATCCAACTATGGAAGTAAGCAACTCCTCTGCTGACTTGGAACATGAAGCCAGTGTTTCAAAAATTTCAGGAGACCAATTATTCTACCTCATGAGTCGAGGATTTAGTGAAGAAGAAGCCATGGGGCTTATTGTCAATGGATTCTTCGAACCATTTACCAGAGAACTACCAATGGAATATGCAGTTGAACTAAACAAATTACTCGAACTTGAGATGGAAGGTGCCATTGGATGAGTTACCTAGAATTACCAATTCCAAGTAGGTCTGAGCACCTTTGGAGATATACTCCATGGAGTAAAGTTCATCCAACACAAGTAGATGCAATGCCGGAAATTAATTCTGCCAACGTATTGCTAAATGGGGAATTAGTTGATGCTAAAACAAACGTTACTGAAATCTCAAAAACCGATATTTCAAGAGCATTTTTAGTAGAATCAAATAGTAAGATTCACTACATTACAATAGATGACTCAAATGCAAATTCAGAAATACAAGTAATCAGTGAAGGTGAAATGAATTCTTGCCACTTCCATTTCGAAGTAAAAAACTCTGGAAGTATTCGTGTTCGCTTGTCAGGTGAGTCAAACTGGTTTGGAATTTCAATCACAGGAAATTTACATGGCAATGTTAATTTGTCATTTGCCATAGTCAATGATTTGAGCGAAAACACCACAATGCTACGCTGTGAAGATTGGGATATTGCCCGTGATTCAACCCTAGAATATGGTGAATTATCCATGGGAGGTAGTAGAATCAAGAGTGATATTCGAACCTACTTGAAAGGAACCAATTCCACCTTGATGCAAAACATAGCAGTAAATTGTAGAGATAGTCGAATTGATGACCATCACATAGAAATTCATCACCTCAGCGGTCATAGCAATTCATCATTGAGTGTCAAATCTGCATGTTCAGATAAAGGTCATGCTATTGGTACTGGCCTACTTGTTATCGAAGAAAATTGTGATAAATCCGATGCTGGCCAAGTATTCAAAAATCTACTATTATCTGAGAAAGCTAGAGCAGAAGCAATACCTGAACTCGAGGTACTTTCTGATGATGTAAGTGCAGCTCATGGAGCAGCGAGTTCATCGGTAGACCCCGAACAAATACACTATATGATGGCTAGAGGATTTAGCAAAGATGATGCTCAAACAGAAATTGTTGAAGGTTTCTTAATCAGTAGTTTTGCAAAAATAAAAAATGAACATACAAAGGCATTTTTGATTGATGCTATATCCACTAATATAGACGAGTGAGGATGAGATTATGCGTGATGATTTCCCTATTTTGCAGCGTGAAATCAATGGCTATCCGTTGGTATACTTTGATAATGCTGCAACGACTCAAAAACCTAATTCAGTCATAGATGCAATGAATGATTACTATTCAAATTCAAATGCAAATGTTCACCGTGCTGTCCACACTCTTGCTGGTGAAGCAACAGAGGGATATGAATCATGCCGGAGAGAATTAAAGTCACGTTTTAATGCTAGTAAGGCGATCATAACAAGTGGAACAACTGAAGCAATCAACTTGGTTGCTCATGCATGGGGAAGAGCAAACCTTTCAGATGGTGATGCGATAATTTTGACTGAAATGGAACATCATTCCGATATTGTTCCATGGCAAATGCTAGCCAAAGAAATGAACATTGAACTAAGATATGTTCCTGTACAGAAAGACCTTACACTGGATATGGATTTATTTGAAGATGCAATTGAAGGTGCAAAATTAGTTTGTGTAGTACACATTTCAAACGTTCTTGGTGTTTGTAATCCCGTCGAAAAAATTATTGAAATTGCTAAGAAAAAAGGCGCAAGAGTTCTGCTTGATGCTGCTCAAAGCGCACCACATCAGGAGATTGATTTCCAACAATTAGGAGCCGATTTCATGGCTTTTTCTGCACACAAAATGTGTGGACCAACCGGCATTGGGTCATTACTGGTATCCGAGGATGCTTTTGCTGAAATGCAACCATTTATGGGCGGCGGTGACATGATAGAGACCGTCTCAATTCATGGCTCAACATATCAGAAAAATGAACAAAAATTTGAAGCAGGAACACCACGGATTGCAGAAGCTATCGGTTGGTCAGAAGCCATAAAATGGCTAAATTCAATTGACATTAAATCTGAACATAAACGAATATTACATTCTGCTCGATGGTTAGCGGTTCAACTTAGGGAAATGGGTATGACCGTTTATGGACGACACGATGATAATGATGCTGCAGTAGTTTCATTTCTTCATCCAACAATGAATAGTGAAGATTTAGCCCATTTGTTAGATGCCAGAGGATTCGCAGTAAGAACTGGACATCATTGTGCACAACCATTACTAGATCGCTTAGAAATTACTGGTACAGTAAGGGTATCACTATATTTCTACAATACTCATGAAGAAGTTGTATCCTTTGTAGATTATCTAAAAGAAATTCTGGAGCGATTTGCATGACCTATTCTACTGAATTAGTTGAGCTCATCGAAGAATTCAAGGAAATCGATGACAAAATGGAACGCCTGGAAATGGTTTTTGATTTGGCTGATGAAGTAAATTTGCTACCTATTGAACAATGGACTGATTCAACTAGAGTACATGGTTGCCAATCAGAAGCACATGTGAAAGTCGAAATTATTGATTCAAATGTTCATTTTTATTCTGGTGCTGATTCAAAATTAGTTCAAGGTTTGATGGGAATTCTTACCATGGCAATTCATGGCATTGAGGTAGAAAGTGCCTTGACACTAAGTCCTGAATTTGCTGCTGAAATGGGTATACTCAACTCTTTATCCCCAAGTCGATCAAATGGTTTTAGGAATATGTTTGACAAGGTAATGAATGAAATAAGACATCATGCATAGGTGGTTCAATGACTGACAAATCTGCAGTAATACAACATCTTGACGAGGTAGAGGACCCAGAATTGGAAATTTCCATTGTTGAATTGGGATTAGTTTATGATGTTAGAATTGAAGAAAAAGACGGCCAAACTCATGCAGAAATCGACATGACTTTGACTAGCCCTGGTTGTCCTGCAGCAGCGGAAATAATGGCTGCTACTCATCGTGCTGCATTGAATACCGATGGAATTGAATCGGTTCATGTCAATTTAGTTTGGTCTCCAAGATGGGATCCTAAAATTCACGCTTCAGAAGATGCAAAAATGGATATGGGAATTTGGGATTAGCGTTTGACAACAATAGTCAATAAATCGCCATCTAACAATCGATGATCTAAGCCAACACGCTGCCAGTCAAATTTAGCGCTAGGTCCTTTGACTCTAGCAAAACGAAACTTTCTGACAAAATCACGATGCAATTTATTGCAGATATTTTCAACAGTCGAATCGTCTTTAACGATTAATGGCTCGTCTAAATCCGCTTCTTGGCCTTGGGGTTTTAGAAAAACTCGCATGAATCCCAGATTGTCATAAATGAAATCTTTTAGCTCCTCAAGACCAATGTCTTTGAAAGCTGATATACGCATCACTGGCCAATCACTTGGCAATGCTTTGGTTGCCTTAACTATCTCTTTCTCTGTTGCAATATCGATTTTATTAATTGCAATAACTGCTTTTTCATAAACCCGATTGCCCGCTAAACAATCAACAATTTGCTCAGCAGTAGCATTTTCACGCAGAGTTACAACAGCAGATGTATAACCAAAAGAGCGAATGATATCGCCAATGTCACTATCGCTCAAATGTGTCTGTTCAACGGTTGTACGAACATCTATACCGCCTTTATCGACCCTTTTGATAAATACTGGAGGTTTTGTTTCATTCAATCTTAAACCTGCATTATGCAACTCTTTGTGAAGTACATTGAAGTGCGCATCTTGGAATGGGTCAACGATAAATAATGTCATATCTGCACTACGAATTACATTAAGAATTTCTCGACCTCTACCCTTGCCTTCTGAGGCTCCTTTGATTAGACCTGGCAAATCTAAAATCTGAATTTTAGCACCACGATGTTCCATTACTCCTGGAATACAAGTAAGGGTGGTAAATGCATATCCACCGGTTTCAGAATGGGCATCAGTAACTTTGGAAATTAAGGTTGATTTACCTACAGAAGGGAAACCTACCAATGCAACAGTTGCATCACCTGATTTCTTAACTTCAAATCCTTTGCCGCCACCGCTGGCTTTTGAGTGAGCCGCAGCTTTTTCTTCTTTCAATTTTAATTGGGCAATTTTGGCTTTTAATTTGCCAATATGGGCATTTGTTGCCTTGTTTTTCTGAGTCTTATCTATCTCAGCGCGAATCAATTCGATTTGCTCCTTGATAGTTGCCATATGGACCCCTAAACATGGCTGAATATCGATTGCTCTTGAAATCTATTGTACTTGAAAGACAATAGTGAGTGATTGTCGATATCAATTCAATCGATTGAAACTACCATCTGCATTCATTTGCCATCTAATGCCATCTGCTTGGACGTAGATGGTTTGACCTGTTGATTGATCGTAATGCCCACCCGGTGGTAATCCTGTGTAATCAGCAACAGTAGTTGGCTGGATTGGTGTTGCAGGTTGTGGTGCGGGCGGTTGTTGAACAACCGGTTGTACAGGTTGCGCTGGTTGTTGAATCATTTGTTGTGGCTGAGCGTATTGTTGCTGCATTGCTGGAACCGAAGGTTGTTGATATCCTGTTTGATTAGGCATCATTGCGGCTTGACTACCCCATGCTTGCTGTGAGAAATCTTTGCCATTTGGATTGCTTCCTCGACCTCGTAGAACAACAACTCCAACTACCGCCGCAATCACTAGAACTCCAATTGTTCCACCGACAATCAGTCCAGTGTTAGATGATTTGGAATCTGAATCCGAACTATCTC
>MDTE01077200.1_pt1 | contig 16199 bp, 8 predicted proteins | sample 811231 | NCBI WGS metagenome assembly MDTE01 (sample SAMN05326651, study PRJNA326480) | marine metagenome | isolation source: seawater | place: Indian Ocean: Red Sea | collected 2010
CCCCCAGAGAGCACAGACACCGGCCGAGAGCGAAGCAAAGATGTTGGCCTGGCTGCTGGCCACCATCCGCACCGTCGACGTGCTGCAGTTCTGCTCGTGATCGGCATGCAGAATCAACAGCACGTTCAAAGCGTCTTGCAGAACCTGCGACACCTCGTATTTCTCGGTCGGCACCGAGAACATCATGTTCAGGAAGTCGGCGGTGTAGGAGAGATGGTTGAGCGGGTACACCAGCGGCTGACCGATCGACTTCTTGTAGGACCAGGCGGCCATCGTCTTGGACTTGGCCAGGATCCGGACGATGTTCAGGTCGTCATCCTCTTCCCCAGCCACCTCGGGATAATACGTGGCCAGTGAGGCGATCATCGAGGAGAGCACGGCCATCGGGTGAGCCGAGGCGGGATAACCCTCGAAGAACTTCTTCATGTCCTCGTGGATCATGCTGTGATAAGTCAGCCCGTCGCTGAATCCCTGCAGCTGCTCGACTGTCGGCAGGTCCCCGTAGATCAGCAGGTAGCAGACCTCGGCAAACGTGGCATTTTCGGCCAGTTGTTCGATCGGGTATCCACGGTACCGGAGAATCCCTTCCTCACCGTTGATGAAACAGATCGCACTCTGACAGGCCCCCGTGTTGCCATAACCGGAGTCGAGCGTGATCGCCCCCGACTCGCCGCGAAAACGGGTGATGTCGACCCCCCGCTCTCCCTCGGAGCCAACAACCACCGGAAGTTCGTAGTCCTGCCCGTCCAGGCTCAATTTGGCACTGTCCATCGTGTCGCTTCTGGTCCCGAATGTGTTTCGGATGATGAATTCCGCCGATCTCAGCAACTCGCCAACTGCACATCGGAGAATTCACTATTATCCGAGTCGGCCCATCGGATCGCAAGCAAGGCCATCGAAGGACCAGGGTTGTCAAACCAAAGAGACCCTTCATCGGGAGGCCACACCGGGCTGCCAGGTCGCTCGTGGTTTGGGCTCCGATCCGCGCCACAATCGCAGCGAACCGGTCCAATCGCCGACGACCAGCCAGCCCGGCACACCGACCAGGGCCACCCGCGTGACAATGTCATCCAACGGGCCTCGCCGATCCTGTTCGGCACCAGCCTGGTTCCAGGTCCGAGCGACCCGGTCGCGGCCGACGGTCGCCAGTTGCCCGTCGGCACGGCAGGCGATGCCCAGCACGCCTCCCTCGTGAGCCATCCAGTTCCTCAACGGCCGTCCTCCCTCAGCCTCCCACTGGCGAACGGTCCCGTCCTGGCTGGCCGAGGCCACTACGCGGCCATCGGGCCGCCACGCCACGCCGGTAACGGCTCCACGATGACCAGCCAGCGTCGACACCCGATCCCACTGTCGGGTTTCCCACAACACCAGGCCGCCTCCGCGATCACCGGTCACCAGTCGCCGTCCGTCGGGACTGAATCCGATTGAGACAACCCAATCGGTGTGAACCGCCAGCCGACGGATCGTCCGGCCGGTGGCCGTTTCAACGATCCGAACCACCCGATCGCTACCGATGGCCAGCCGCTTGCCGGACGGATCCAGTGCGGATCCCAGCACGACATCCTCCCCATCGGTGACGGCAAACAGCCTGCGCCCGGACCGCACGTTCCAGCCCACCACGGCCCCGGAGACACCCGCCTGGCCGCCGGCAGCCCAGATCACCTCGCCATCGGCACTGAAGGAGAGCTGGTGCGGCCGCCCCTCGGGAAATGGCAGAACACCGGAAAGTTTTCCGCTGACAGCGTCGTAGACCAACACCTGACCGATCCCGCCGACAGCCACCAGGGACGACCACGGACTGGCCGCCAGGGCCACCACGGCGCGGCCGCGGGCAGAGGTCCGCATCGCCACGACCGGCCACCCGAAGGGACGGGCTCCCGGCTGGTCACCTCGTCCCTTCGTGACCGGGCGACGCAGGGATGGTCCGACACGCGAGAGCAACGAGCGAGGACGCTTGGAGGTCCTGGGACGGCTCGTCCTGGTCGCCAACAGGCCACCATCGATCCACTGACGGATCAACGTCAATTCGGCCGGCGGCAACCGAGGCCGCTTGGGCGGCATGTGAGGTTCCTCGGCGTGGGACGCCAGCAGGTACAGCCGGCTCTGCAGAGGATCACCCGGGACCAGTACCTCGCCGGAAGACCCGCCGGCCATCGCCGCCACGTAGCGAGACAGGTCGAGATCGGCCTTGGGTTGGCCACCGCCGTGACACCCGGTACAGCGACGACGAAACAACGGCCCGATCTGGTCACGGAACGTCACCTTCGCGGTCTTCGGTTTCCTCGCAACCGGATCCTCGGCCAGGGTTACCGCAGGCGACACCAGGAGGACCAGTGCCAACAGGGTGTTGGTTCGTTCGAGCATCTGGTCACGCTGCATGGAAAGTCAAAGTGGTGTGCTGCGGATTCCCGACAGGAACGGGATCAGTGGTTGAACAGAAATTCCTTGGAATTCAACAACGCCCAGAACAACTCCTGGTAGATTTCGTTTCGATCGTCGGCCGCAGCGACAGCCGCCAGCAACCGGGTCCGCTCGCGAACCGTCGGTTGTCGGGCCAGGCAGCGAACGTAAAGAGCCGAGATCACGGTGGCCGGTTCGTCATCGGCCGTCATCAATCGCTTCAAGACCTCGCCCCTCTCGATCTTGCCCCAGGTCGTGGCGCCGTTGATCAGGTGCAGGGCCTGCGAGAGATTCGGCTGCACGTCGACCTCGCAACTGCAGACCGTCTCGCGGTCGGAACGGCCGAACGTATCGAGAAATTCGGTGGACATCGCGGCAACCGGCAACTGGACCGCACGTGTGCCCAGCGGAAATCCTCCCAGGCGGCTCGGAACGCCCGTGGCCTGGCACAGGCAGTCGTGCAACACCTCGGCTCGCAACCGGCGGAATGACGCGTGCGAAAAATTCCGCCGATCGTCGAGATTGCTCGCGGTCGGCTCGGTCGCCCGTTGGTACGCGAACGAGAGCGTGATGACGCGGATCAGCTTGCGGAAGTCGTAACCGTCGGCCACCAGCCGGTTGGCCAGGAAATCCAGCAACTCGGGATTCGACGGTGGATTGCTCAACCGCACGTCGTCCACCTGGTCAACGATTCCCCTCCCGAAGAACTGCGCCCAGGCGATGTTGGCCAGGTTCCGTGAGAACCATGGGTTCCCGTCGGCCGTCAGCCATTCGGCCAGCACGGCCCGGCGGTCCCGTCGACCCAGCTTGGGCACCTCACCGCCAAGGAACTTCGGCGGCATCACACGATCGTCGACCGGATGACGGACCTCGCCCGACCCCTTGTTGAAGACAATCTGTTCTCGCGTGTCCTCCCAGTTCCGCTTCGAACCCAGTTGTGCAAAGAACGCGGCAAAACCGTAGTAGTCGTTCATCGTCCAACGATCGAACGGGTGATTGTGACACTGTGCGCACTGGATACGGGTCCCCATGAAGACCTGGGCCACGTTTTCGGCCAGGATCTTCGGTTTCCCGACCTGGCGGAAATACTGCGCCGGAGGATCCCGAAAGAACCCGCCCTCGGCCGTCAACAACTCTCGGACCATCCGATCCATCGGCACGTTGGCCAGGAGTCGCTTCCGCAACCAGCCGAAAAATCCCCCCTTGACGTTGCGGACCTGCAGCAATTCGGCCCACTTCATCACCCAGAGATCGGTGAACTCGGGTCGCTTGAGCAACTCGTCCACCAGCCGCTTCCGCTTGTCGGTCCGCTTGTCGGCGATGAACCGGTCGTATTCACTCGGCTGAGGCAACAGCCCGATCGTGTCCAGGTACACCCGGCGAAGGAAGGTCGAGTCATCACACAGCGGCGAGGGCACGACTCTCAGTTTCCTGAGCTTCCGATGGATCAGTTCGTCAACCCGGTTGGCCACCGGCAGATCGGGAAACGCCGCCACGGGTCCGCCGGGGACCACGATCACCGGCAACCCGACGTTGTGTTCACCGAACATCGCCATCACGAACGACTCGCCACGCCGCTGACCGCTGACCACCCCGTCGGCCGACACGACCGCCGATGCGGTGTTCGTGCTGGTGAAGACAGTCAGCCCGGTGACATCACGATCGGTACCATTGTCGTAGTGCGCCCGGACGACCAGCCGGTGAGAACTTTCCGCAGCCGCGTCCTCGCCGGGTCGAGTGCCCGACAGGACGACCTCCGACGGGAACACCTCCAGCCGCTTCACGCGGGACACATCCTGGGGATCCCGCGGTGCTCCCTGCTCAAGCCACTTCAACAGCACCCGGTACATCTCGCTGTCGGCGTCGAACCGCTGGCCACCACCGTGGACCACCTGCTCGGACGGCTTCGTCAGCAACAGGCTCTCGGCCGGCCGGGCCAGGTCGATCCGCCGGCCAACAAATTCCCGGGTAATCCGGAAGTGGTCGCCGGCGGGGTCAAACCCGAAAACGGACAGTCGAAATCCTCGCTGTCCTCGCGACGCCCCGTGACAACTGCCACTGTTGCATCCCCCCTTGGTCAGCACCGGCATCACGTCGAGACCGAATCTCACCGGAGATGTCATGTCGGCATGGCGAACAGTCACCGGGACAACCAGTCGACGGCCATCGACGGTCACCACCAGGTCCAACGCCCCATCGGCCAACGGCTCGAGAACCCCTCCGACAATTCGGACCCGGTGGGCCACCGAAGCCACCAGCCGGGCCCGGGAAGTCAAATCCCGAGTCCGACCGTCTGCACTGACCGACTGGACAATCACCCGCTGGCGATCGGCCGCCCCGTCGAGCGTCACCCGGGACGGGTAAACGCGAATCACCGGGGCATCGGCAATCGCCGTGCTGCAGCACAGGGCAACCACCAGGCCCCCAAGAGAGACCAGGCAATCGGTCCGTTTCCTGTGAACAAAACCGGGGATCACGGTCCTTGCCCCTCCTGCCGAGGTCCGGCCGCTGTTTCGAGAATCCTCAATTGCCCACCATGGCCCAGCCGTTGCACGACGGTCGTCATTCGACCACCTGCCACGCGCCATGGGATCGAGACCCGGCAGAAAAGTGTCTTGTGCAACCCGAGGGGTGCCGTCTTACCGGCCGTCACCCGGAAGGTGATCGACTCGGACGCCGTGGCGATCTCGACCGCCCCGGCCGTCACTCCCTCGGGCAACCCCAGCAACTCGGCCTTCGCCCCGCCGGAGAAATCGACCTTCTGTTCCAGTTGTGCCTTCAACTCGACTGTCTCCCCTCTCCGGAGAATGGCCCGCGTGAGCACCAGGTCCAGGAAGGCGGGAAGCACCTCCAGTGTCCGCAACTGTGTCGACACACCACCTCCACGGAGCTGGGTGGCTTCCCGCGAGACGACCGCGATCGGCCACCGACCGGGACGCGCCTCGCGATTGGCTTCCAGCCGCATCTCCACCACCCGCTCCCCGTCGGACAACGGGCCGGACAACTCGGCACTGATCCCCGGGGGCGTGTAGAGCATCGACAACCGCACCTTCCGCCTCAGTCCCGGACCGACGCGGGCGCGAATCTTCAGCAGCGACTCACCCTCCTGAACCAGCGGAGCCCCCAGCGGCTCCAGTTCCAGGTGCACCGGGTAGTCCTCGGCCACCGCAACCGCCAGCCGTTCAGAGTCGACTCCGAAAAAGGCGTAGTTGGGGGGATTGAGTCCGTAGAAGACCGACTGCTCGAATTGGGTGTCCAGTGGCCGGCCCCGGGGGTCACTGGAACGGAACCGTGCCAGGCTGGCAGTGCGGCGAGCATCCCCGACCGCCGTGAACAGCATCGGCACGCGTCTGGAGGTCAATCCGGGTGACTCCAAAGACACTCCCGGTGGCAGCCCCACGGCGGCCACCGACAGCGGCCCCTCGGGACAGTTCTCCCTGAGATTTTCGACGATCACCGCATAGCGATTGCCACGGGGCACCGACACGCTCTGCCCGGGGGTACCTCGCCAGTACGGCGGATCCCGGCGGACAAACAGCGTCAGCTTCGGCTCGATCACCGTCACCTCGATCCGGTAGTGGTAATCGATGCCACCCTTCTTGAGGTGATCGGCCACCTCGACCGAATACATGCCCTCCTCGTTTGCGGTCATCTCGGTGTAGGCGTCCTGGGCAAACCAGCCGGCGTGATGGCTGTTGTAGGCAAACATCGACGTGCGGTGTCTGCGCGGCGGATCGTCACCCCCGGCGACATTCGTCCCATCACGGACACGGTGAACGCTGAGGACCGAATCGAGCCGCGAATAGAGACGACGGGCGTAGACCTGGATCTTCAGCCGCTGCCCCTTTTCGGCTCGAAAGCGAAACGTGTCGACGTCACCGGGCTTCGAGATGACTCCGGCAAACGCAACCGGCACGGTCTGCTCCGACGGAGGTGACTTCCGCCAGTCGTCGTTGGGTTCGGCCTCGACCACTGTCGGCAGGTCGTTGATCCGGATCGGGTGAGGGGTCGGAGCCGATTGTCCGCCAAGCGTCGGGGTGACGGTGGTCGTGCCGAAGACCGACCGGTTGCGATCGGCGGCAACGGCCAGCAGCTGAGTGAATGGTCCCCGGGGATCACCCAGGAAAGTCATCCGCACCGATTTGTCCGAGATGCGACCGGCGGCGATCACGGCGAGCGGACGCGGGAAGGTGCCCACGTGCAGCAGGTACCTCCCCCGGGGCCCCTTGTACGACCCCTCGTTCCCATAGCCGCTCTCGCGGATCGCGATCATGTAAGGACCGGAGGTGCCGGCGACCAGCCCGGTGATCGGATCGTGCAGTCCGAGTCCCGTGTCATCCGACTCGGCCAGCACCCGGGCTCTGGCATCGAAAACCGTCACGTGAGCGTCAAACAGGCCCTGGGCCATCCGCACGGCCTGGACGTCGACGTTCAGACGCTGGCCCTTCTTCAGCATCACGCGGTACCAGTCAAGCTGGCCCACATCGCTGATGTATCCCGACACCGTTGTGTTGAGTGCCACGTCCTGGGGATCCTCGAATGTCGTCGCTCTGGACCGCTCGGCCAGCCGGGGCAGAGGACCGACGTGCAGGGTGTGCAGGGTCGAGAGCCCACCGCGGTCACGGATTCGAAACCGGTGCTGGCCGATCCGGCAGTCGGCCGACACCCGGATCGTCGCCAGGTACTCCCGACCGTCCGGAGGCAGTCCCTTGGACTGTTCCAGCAACGTCAGTCCCTGGCAGACCAGTCCGGGCGAATAAAACAGGATGTCCTCGGCCGAGGGCAACCAGGCACAACGCAACAGGACCGTCGCAACGGTGCCCCTCTGAAGGTAACGCGGTGAGGCCGAGACCACCGAGCGGGCTTCGGACTGGGCCTGCCCCGTCGAGACCATCGCCAGCACCAGGCAGACCGTCACCAGCGGCCGGATCGCACGGTCGGCTCGCCCCCGGCAACTCATGATGCCTCCAGCAGCTCTTTGACCACCCGCCCACCCTTGACGATCTCGATCGGCCGTGCCCCCGGAGCCATCAGTTCCTTTTCGGCGACGATGCCGATCTGGTGATAGACCGTCGTCAGCAGGTCCCGGGGAGACAGGGCCCCCGTGTCGGGTGAGGAAGCGGTCAGGTCACTGGATCCGTGAACGTGACCGCGGCGGATTCCGGCCCCGGCCAGCATCACGCTGAAAACCCTCGCCCAATGGTCGCGACCAGCCGACTTGTTGATCCGGGGCGTCCTTCCGAACTCGGTGGTGACCGTCACCAGGGTCGTCTCGAGCAGACCGCGATCGTCCAGATCCGTGACCAGGGCAGCCAGGGCATGGTCGAAGACCGGAACCTGGCCGGCCAGCGAGGGAGCAATGTTGAAGTGGGTATCCCAGGTGCCGTACTCCAGCGATACGAACCTCACACCCGCCTCGACCAGCCGTCGTGCCAGCAGCATCCTCATGCCCGCCGCCCCGTCGCCGTAAGCTTCGCGGATTGCGGGCTTTTCCTTAGAGAGATCAAAGGCCGCGCGGGCCGCCGGCGAATCGATCATCCGGTAGGCCTGCCGGTAGAACGAGTCGATCGCCTTGAGACGCGGGACCTCGGCCTCGCGGTCGACTCGCTCGTTGACCAGTGACAGCAACGAACGGGCTCGCGACTGTCGAACCGTATTGACACGGGCCGGTGGCCGCAGGTCCTTGACGGCAAAACCGTCCTCGGCCGGGTCACTGCCCAAGCCGAACGGACCGTAGGCACTGCTCAGGTAACCGTTACCGGCAAAACGGTGGGGCTTGCCCGGCACGCAGATGTAAGCAGGCAGATCGTTGCGGGGGCCGTACTCGTGAGCCACCACGCTGCCCAGGCTGGGGTAGCTGATCGCCGGACTGGGACCGTACCCCGTGTACATCTGGTGCACACCCGCATCGTGGTCGGCCAGGACGTGGCTGACGGCCCGGCACAGCGTCACCCGGTCAAGGATCGTGGCGGTGCGGGGCAGCAGGCTGCTGAACTGGATGCCCGGAAGACGAGTGTCGATGACCTCCAGCCCGCCACGGTATTCGGTCGGGGACTTCGGCTTGGGATCAAAGGTGTCCTGGTGAGCCATCCCGCCGGGGAGAAAAATGTTGATGACGCTGTGGGCCGGACCGGGCCGGCTCTGGAAGTCCTTCTGATCGGACCGGGCCTCCCAGCGAAGGAGGTCCGGAAGACTCAGGCCCAGACCGCCCAGGGTCCCGACCTGCAAGGCACCGCGGCGAGTGATGACGCGAGATGACACAACTCTCATTGTCATCTGACGACCGGGGCTGTCAACAGCCACCCGCCGTCCACGTGTCAGACCCGTGAAGTGAACTCGGTCGAGGACGCCTCGACGAAATCTTCGCCCCGCAGGCTGGCCCAGAAGTGGTACGCACCGGGCACGACGTTCGGCTTGGGGTCACGCAGCATCACGAAACCGCCGACCTCGTCCGGCTCGCAGAACGTGCGAAACCACAGCATGCCGCAGACGTTTGGCTGAGGCGACAACAGGTGCACCGCGATCCCTTCTTCAACGTGCAGATCGTGCAGCATGCCGAAGAAACCCGTCGGGATCCCCTTGACCGACTTCATCTCGATGCCAACCGTTCGACAACCCCCGCCGGCAGGAGATCGCGACTGGCGCTCCCGGCCCCCCCCCTGGCACAGGTCGACCAGGGTGTCGCGGAGCAGACAGAGATCCGAACCGTCCCAGATCTCCTTGGTGCCCAGGTCAAGTACGGGATAGCCACGATCGTAGTGGACATCGATCCGCGGCGAATCCTGCCAGCGAGACTGGATACTCTGGCGGATCGACTCGCGCGTCGCAGCCGGCTCTTCCCGTTCGAGAGGGTCTATCGGAGGCAGACAAACAGCCTGGTTCATCTCGGGGCTCCATCTGCGGCCCGCAGAGGATGACCCACGGTATGGACCGCGGGGGAGGTGAGTGAGAAACCGCGGTCCTGACGGTGCACAACGAAAAGGGCGGGAAATATTCCGTTGACACCGCAGGACGCGGAATTTGCTCTTTCGAGCTACCCGATAACCCCCTCCCGAACAAAACTGTTCGTGGAAATCTGGACTTTTTTCCGCTGTGTCGAAAATTGGTTGACACCTGGCCGGTACAACTCGGTTGGTTGTCCGGACAACTTCGTTACGATGCCTCCCAACGATGCCGGTCTCCACCTTTCACCCGCTGATCCAGAAGTGGTTCGCGTCACGGTTCGACGCTCCGACCCAGCCACAAGCCCAGGGCTGGCCAGCCATCGCCGCAGGTGAGCACACCCTGATCGCCGCGCCCACCGGAAGCGGAAAGACCCTGACCGCCTTCCTGGCCGTCATCGACCGGCTTCTGCGCGAGGGACTCGAAAACGGCGGTCTCGACGACACCGTCCGGGTCGTCTACGTCTCGCCCCTGCGGGCCCTCTCCAACGACATGCACCGAAACCTCGAGTTGCCCCTGGAGGAGATCCTTGAGCTGGGACGCCAGGAGGGCTACGACATGCCCGATCTGCGGGTCGGACTCCGCACCGGTGACACCAGCTCTTGGGAACGCACCAAGCTGGTCCGCCGTCCGCCCCAGATCCTGGTCACCACGCCCGAATCGCTGTTCTTGATGCTCACCGCCGAAAAGTCCCGACAGACCCTCGGTGAAGTGGACACGTTGATCATCGACGAGATCCATGCCCTGGTGCGAGACAAGCGGGGCAGCCACCTGTCGCTGAGCGTCGAACGCCTCGAAGCCCACACCTCCGCCGACCTCCAGCGGATCGGACTCTCGGCCACCCAGAAGCCGATTCACCGGACCGCGTCGTTCCTGGTCGGTGGCCGGGCGGCAGAGGGCACTCCGACGGTGATCGACGTGGGCCACCAGCGAGAGCTCGACCTGCAGATCGAAGTCCCTCCCAGCGATCTGTCGGCTGTCTGCTCGCACGAGCAGTGGGCCGAGATCAACTCTCGGATTGTCGAACTGATCAACACACATACCAGCACGCTGGTCTTCGTCAACACCCGGCGACTCGCCGAGCGAGTCACTCACCAGTTGACCGAGATCCTCGGTGAAGACCACGTGGGCAGCCACCACGGCTCCCTGTCGTCCGGAACACGCCTGGACACCGAACAACAACTCAAGGAAGGCCGACTGAAGGCGGTCGTTGCCACCGCATCGCTGGAACTGGGTATCGACATTGGACACGTCGACCTGGTGATCCAGATCGGTTCTCCCCGGGCCATCGCCACGCTCCTTCAGCGCATCGGTCGCTCGGGCCACTCGCTGGGACTGATCCCCAAGGGGCGGCTGTTCGCGTTGTCGCGGGACGAGTTGATCGAGTGCCAGGCGATGGTGCGGGCCATCCGCAGCCATCGCCTCGACGAGGCCCAGGTCCCCGTCGCGCCACTGGACGTGCTCGCCCAGCAGATCGTCGCCGAGGTGGCCGCCCGGGAATGGTCCTCCGACGAGTTGTTCGCGTTGGCCCGGGGCTCCGGGCCGTATTCTCAATTGGCACGTGAGTCATTCGACAGGGTGATCGATTTCCTTTCCGAGGGCATCACCGACACGTCCGGACGCGGACGCGTCTACCTGCACCACGATCGAGTCGGCGGGCGGCTGAGAGCCCGCAAGTCGGCACGCCTTTCGGCCTGCACCAACGCCGGAGCGATCCCCGACATCGGCAGCTACCGGGTCGTCACCGAGGACGATCTGTTCGTGGGAACGCTCGACGAGGACTTCGCGATCGAGAGCCAGGCGGGCGACGTCTTCCTGCTGGGAAACACCTCGTGGAGAATCCACCATGTCCGGGGAGAACGGGTGACGGTCTCCGACGCCGGCGGAGCCCCGCCGACGATTCCCTTCTGGAGAGGCGAAGCCCCCGGGAGAACCTGGGAACTCTCCGAGGAGGTCTCGAGGTTGCGAGAGGAGATTGCCGAACGGATCGGAGGACCGGGGGGCGAGGAATCCGGGCGTGCCCGACGGCTGGAACAGGCGAAACGGTGGGTCGCTGAGGAGACGCTCTGCAACGAACACGCCGCCGGACAGGTTGTCGATTACATCGCATCGCAACAGGCCGCCGTCGGGTTGGTCCCCTCGGGACAGCGAGTGCTCTTCGAACGGTTCTTCGACGAATCGGGCGGGATGCAGGTCGTGATCCACGCCCCGTTCGGCTCGAGGATCAACCGGGCCTGGGGCCTGGCGTTGAGAAAGCGGTTCTGCCGGTCCTTCGATTTCGAATTGCAGGCCACCGCCGATGACGACGGCTTCATCCTCTCTCTCGGCCCGCAGCACAGTTTTCCGCTTGAGAGCCTCTTCGGAATGCTCGGACCCCACAACGCTCGCAACCTGCTCGAACAGGCACTGCTGGCCGTCCCGGTCTTCCAACTCCGCTGGCGATGGAACCTCACCCGATCGCTGATGGTGCTCCGCCGGCAAGGCTCCAAGAAGGTGCCTCACGCGATCCAGAGATTCCGTGCCGACGACCTGTTGACGGCCGTCTTTCCCAAGCTCACCGGTTGCCAGGAGAACATCACCGGAGATCACGAGATCCCCGACCACCCGCTGGTGCAACAGACGATGCACGACTGTCTGCACGAGGCGTTGGATTACGCCGGACTCCAACAGGTGCTCGAGCGAATCGACTCCGGAGAAATCGAACTGGTGGGCCGCGACACCCGTGAACCGTCGCCGTTCACCTGGGAACTGCTCAATGCCAACCCCTACGCGTTCCTCGACGGAGGCGAAATCCAGGAACGACGGGCTCGGGCCGTGGCCACCCGCCGCAGCCTGTCGGTCGAAGAACTCGGCGACCTCGGTCGTCTCGACCCCGAGGCAATCCGCCAGGTCATCGACGAGGCCCGGCCGCCGGTACGCGACGCCGACGAACTGCACGACCTGTTGCTCTCGCGGTTCGTCCTCCCCGCAGAAGCCCCTGCCGACGATTGGACCGGTTGGTTTGACGAACTGGTCGAAACCGGCCGGGCGACCCGGGTGATTTTGGCCGACGACCATACCGCCTGGGTCGCTGCCGAACGGCTGCCGGCGGCAGTGGCCATGTACGACAATCCGACGCTCGACCCATTGCTGACAGCCCCCGACGGGGTCCGCACCGATTACACCTCGACCGACGCTCGCCTGGCGGCCGTTCGGGGTTTGGTCGAGATCTGCGGACCAACCACCGACGAGGAGATCGCCGGCGAGTTGTCCATGACCTGCTCACAGGCATCGGCGGCACTCGAAGCGCTCGAGGGCGAGGGCACGGTCCTCCGCGGACGTTTCCGACCGGCCGAGGACCGCCCGGACGGCCAGTCTCAGACCGAGTGGTGCCACCGACGACTGCTGGCGAGGATTCACCGGCTGACCGTCGAAGGGCTGCGACGACAGATCCGGCCGGTCGATGTGCCCACCTTTCAGAGGTTTCTCGCCCGGCACCACGGTCGGCATCCCGGCACCCAGCGGTCCGGGCCAGGGGGACTGTTCGAGGTGGTGGGAATGCTGCAGGGACTGGACGTTCCGGCCGAGAGCTGGGAAGCCGATCTGTTGGCCAGCCGTCTGACCGGTTACCGGGAGAGTTGGCTGGACGAACTGACCCTGTCGGGCGAGGTCGGCTGGGGGCGGCTGTATCCGAGTGCCGGGGCCTTCGAGCGGGCACGGCCAATGTCGTCGCTGTCCAGGACGGCACCGCTGGGGCTGTTTCTCCGCGAGGACCTGGGGTGGTTGACCCGCTGGAGCCGGGTGCCCGAGGCTGACACGCTGGGAGCCAGCGCTCGCGAGATCTTTGACCTGTTGTCCGAAGGGGGGGCCCAGTTCGCTGCCGACCTGCTGAAAACAACCGGCGCGCTGCCCGACCAGCTCAGTGGAACGCTTGGTGAACTGGTCCGTCGCGGACTGGTCACCTGCGACACGTTTTCCGGCATCCGCCAGATCGTCGCGGGAACGGCATCGCGAAGGAGACATCGAGGCAGAAAGACCCGCACACGACGACCGGTGGGCGGATCGGGACGCTGGAGCGTGTGGTCACGGGGCGGAGCTGACGAGACCGACGACACCGACGAATCCGGACAACGGCAGCGCGCCGCCGAAGCCGACGCGCTGGAACAGTGGGCCTGGCAGCTGCTCAGAAGATGGGGCGTTGTCTGTCGCGACCTGTTGCGCCGCGAACCCGGTGCCCCCAAGTGGTGGCAACTGCTGGGCGTGTTCCGGAGACTGGAGGCGCGGGGAGAAATCCGGGGCGGACGGTTTGTCGAGGGACCGAGTGGAGAGCAGTTCGCCCTGGGAGACACGGTGCGGCGGCTGAGACAACTTCGGGACGGGGACGGGCAGGGTGGCGGACAGCCCGAGATCCTGGTGATCTCGGCCACCGATCCGCTCAACCTGGTCGGAATCCTCACCGACGGAGGCCGGGTGCCGGCCGTGTCGCAAAACCGGGTCGCGCTGCTTGACGGCCGCGCCGTGGCTGCGGTCACCGGTGGCGAAATCGAATGGCTCGAGGACCTGGACGACCGGACCAGGGAATTGGTCGAGGCGGAACTGCCCGCGGGGTCGTCCTCGCCAAGTCGACGTCCGGTGCTGACCGTCGAGAGCAATTGACGGCCGCAACGGCCTACAGGAAGTCGTTGATGATGTTCTCGAGCATCTCTTGACGCCCGCTCTCGTTGGCCTCCGGCTGACCCTTCTCGAGCATATATGACTCCAGTGACGCAAAACTCGCCTCGCCGGATTCGATCTGGGCACCGACCCCCTGGTCATAACTCCGGTAGCGGTTGGCAACGAAGTCCGAAAGAACTCCGTCGGCACGAATCGCTGCTGCGATCTTCAGGCCACGGGCAAACGCGTCCATGCCACCGATGTGGGCATGAAACAGGTCGATCGGCTCGAAGCTCTCGCGCCGCACCTTCGCGTCAAAGTTGACGCCACCCGGAGCCAGCCCACCCTGGGCCAGAATCACCAGCATGCAACGCGTCGTCAGGTAGATGTCGGTCGGAAACTGGTCGGTGTCCCACCCCAGCAGCAGGTCACCGGTATTGGCGTCGATGCTGCCCAGGAATCCCTGGTGCGAGGCGTAGGTCAATTCGTGCATCATCGTGTGACCGGCCAACGTCGCGTGGTTGGTCTCGATGTTCAGCTTCACACGATCCTCCAGCCCGTAGGCACGAATGAAGTTCAGGCAGGCAGCCGCGTCGAAGTCGTACTGGTGCTTGGTCGGTTCCTTCGGCTTGGGCTCGAACAGGAACATGCCATCGAACCCGATCGAGTCCGCGTGCTCGGCCGCCATGTGCATGAACCGTCCCAGGTGGTCCAACTCACGCTTCATGTCGGTATTGAACAGGTTCATGTCCCCCTCGCGGCCACCCCAGAAGACGTAGTTCTGACCGCCGAGCCGGTGAGTGACCTCCAGGCACTTCTTGACCTGGGCGGCCGCATAGGCAAACACGTCCGCGTTGCAACTGGTGGCGGCTCCGTGCAGGTAACGGGGATGGCTGAACAAGTTGGCCGTGCCCCACAGCAACCGGATGCCGGTCCGTTCCTGGGCAGCGGCCAAGGCGTCGGCGACCCGATCGAGATTGTCGTTCGTCTCGCCCAGCGACGATCCCTCCGGAGCCACGTCACGGTCGTGGAAGCAGTAGAAGGGTGCTCCGAGTTTTTCGATGAACTCGAAGGCCACATCGACCCGGTTGACCGCGTTCTCAACGGATTCGCTGCCATCGTCCCAGGGACGCTGCAGCGTCGGAGCCCCGAAGGGATCGGCCCCGGTGGCTCGGAACGTGTGCCAGTAACAGACGCTGAATCGGAGATGCTCCTCCATCGTGCGCCCCTCGACCACCTCGTCGGCATTGTAATGGTGGAAGGCCAGCGGGTTCCGGCTCTCGGAACCCTCGTAAACGATCTTGTCGACCTCGGGAAAATGCGACATGGAAGGGCATCCGTCGGTGTGGGGAACAACAGCCTCGGTGATCCGTAATGTACTGCTCGACCCGGAATCGGGAAAGCCGCGGGGATGAGTCCGGAAATGGTCTTGCCCCGTGAGAGCGGTTTGCTGACACTACCGCGCGCCACACCCGTTCTTCCAACCAATCCCGATGAAGACCGTGATCGCTCACCGGTGCTCCACACTGTCGCTGGCTGTTCTGTTTGCCGGCGGCTGCGCGGCCATGCCGGCCATGGCTCCGGTCAGACCGACGCCCACCGTTGTCCCCGGAACGATCACCGAAACGACCTGGGAACAGACCGTCAACGCCCTGCACTCGTTCCACTTTTCGATCGAAAAGGAAAACCGGCTGGCCGGTACCATCCAGACCGAGTATCTGCCCGGAGCCGGGCTGCTCGAACCGTGGCACTTCGATTCGGTCACGCTGGGAGATCGCATCGAAAGTTCGCTACAACCGATTCGGCGTCGTGCCCTCGTGACACTGACCCAACTCGACACTGGGATTCAGGTCGACGTGGAAGTCACCAAGGAGAGGGAAAACCCCAGAGGTCCAACCCGACATTCTCCCGGTGTGGCCAACTACCCCGGCGGGCAGCCAGTGCAACGTGACCTCAATGTCGTCATCGGCGGCTCGACACCTCCGGGATGGATTGCTCTCGGCCGCGATGCGGCCCTGGAACGGGTCCTCCTGACGGCCATCGTTGCCCACATTGGCCGGTAACGAGGCTTCGCCTCCCGACAGCCAATCCCCGAGAATGGCCTCCCCAAGTCACTTGACACCCCATTTCCCGTCCACTAGCCTTTATTGAGATTGAATCTCAATTTCACAACACATGCAGCCTGGCAACACCGCAACAGGCAGGAAAAGAAGAAGAAGAAGAAG
>MDTE01124175.1_pt1 | contig 16199 bp, 10 predicted proteins | sample 811231 | NCBI WGS metagenome assembly MDTE01 (sample SAMN05326651, study PRJNA326480) | marine metagenome | isolation source: seawater | place: Indian Ocean: Red Sea | collected 2010
CGCCGCGGCGGCGGCGACGGGGTTGACGGGGTTGACGGATAGATTGACGGACCCCGTCGACCCCCCCGTGGCGCCCATCGCCGGTTCGGGGTATCCGTGCGCGGAAGCCGCGACGATCCATCCCGCGCCCTTGACGCCGCCGAGCGCGGCAGCCTGCGGCGCGGCGGACCTCGGCGGGGGCTGATACGAAAACTCCACCCCTCGGATCCGTTGCGCCCGCTGGACGAACTCGCCCCTTCGCTTGCCCTCGCACAGCTCCTTGTACCTCTCCACCGCCTGGTGGATAATCTCCGACGCGGACGCGACGGATTTACGCGGTCCCTGCAGTCGGAAGATCCGCGTCGGGCGGTGGTACCCGCCGGGCTGCGGCTGCTGCGTCCACGATTGGATCACCGCGCCGGTGTGCTGCGTGATCTCCCGGACGGACGCGCCGGAACTCCCGATGACGAAACCGGCGGCGAGCAGCGTGACGCACAGCTGTAACCCACCCCCGGGGAGCCACTCCATGGCGACGACCGCCTGGTCCTCCTCCTCGACGCCCTCGCCCGCGCGCCTCGGTCCGGACGGGCCCTTCCGCGCGACGAACGGGTCCGCGCCGACGGCCGCGCCCATCCCGCCGGAACGCTGGTACGCCCCGCCGCCCACCAGACCGTCGGTCGCCGCCGCGAGCAGCGTCTGCTCGCGCTGCAGCGCCAGCAGCGACGCGGTCGAGTCCGACGCGTTGACGCCGTTAGCGCCGCCGCCGAGGGGTTTCATTCCGCCGGCTGTGCCGCCGTTGGGGTAGCCGCCGCCGCCCAGTCGCGCGTACGCGATGTCCTCCTGCGTGATCCTCGCCGGCGACGGCGCGCCGCTGCCGAGACTGAAGCTGCTCCTCGCGCTGGTGTGCGTCGTCGTGGCGGTCGTGACGGTCGGTGCCCTCGACGGCGCGTAGCCGCCGCTCGTCGGCGAGTGCGGCAGCGCGTGGTTGGCGGACTCCCGGGTGTGTGTGGAGGTTATCTCGTGCCGCGGCGACGCCGGTGCCGGTGCCGCGCGTCGACCATCGGGCGGCGACGACCGATCGAGAATCACGGATCCCGGCCTCGACGATCGGCCCGTCACCGGCGACGGGTCGAACGACGGATCGAGGAGGTCGCCGTCGTCCGGGAGGAAGACGGGGAGCGCGTCGCGCTCGGGGCTTCGGATCTGGTGAAGACGAAGGGGAGGAGAGGTTCGGTCAGCGCGGCGGCGGCGAGGGGTGAATTTTTTCTTGAGATTTTCTTTCCAGTCGGCGGGACGGTCGGCGCCAGTCGCCGGGTCTGGGAGAGGCTCGGCACCCGGGGCACCGGTGGGGCACACCCCCGCGCGGTGCCGAGGCGCGCGCGCGGGTTCGACGGGCGCGAAGGCGTATCCGACGGCCGCGCTCGATGGCACGGTTCGTGATGAGCCCGCGTGGGGGGTCACCGGGGGTTTCTTGCGTCGGCGTCGGTCGCGACGCGCGTCGCCGCGCCGCGCCATCGGGGAACTTTCGATCGATATCGCGCTCGGGTGACCGTGACAGATGAAAAGAAGGCTTGGGAAGAAAAAGGACGGGCGCGGGCGACGGGGACGGGGGCGACGTCGTACCGGGTCGCGGGGAGCGGGGATGCGCGGCGCGGTGGCGCCCGGGCTCTTCGCCCCTCCCGGTGGGCTGCTCGACCACGTGTTCGCCTGCGATCGCGGCGGGGGCCGGGGGGAGATCGGGGCATCGGTCAGTGAACCGTTTTCAGCGCGTGGGTGGAAAACCAGCCCGCCGGTGCCACACGCGCACTTTGGTTGAATCCGGATACCGCGGGGACGGCCGGCCGGGAGACGCGTCGCGGCGCGCGACGCGACCTCCGCGCGCGTCTCTCGATCGCCGTATCGGGTCGGCGCGCTCGTGAAGGAGGTGAAAGAAAGGTCCGGGACGGGGCTCACCTTCGGTACCGTCGCGTCGAGCGCAGACTCACCGTCCTCCCCGCGCGCGTCCAGCCGCGATGGCGATGACGATGGCGGAGGTTTCCTCGGCGACGGCGTGGGCTCGGACCGGGCCGGCGCATCGTCTTCCGCGGCGTCGTCGAGCACCCCCTCGGGCAACAGGCCCTCGGGAAGGTCCCCGAGGTCGTCATCGTCCTCGTCGCGCGGCGCATCGGCAGCCGAGGAGGTCATGCCGGCCGGCGGTCAGAGCTCCGGGAATAAATTGACGGTCTCCTCCCCTTTTTTTCCCTTTCGCTCGGGGGGTGGGGAGGGTGCCGAGCCGCGACGCGAGGCAGCGACCGTCGACCCGGCGCGACGCCGCGCCGGGTCGACGCGTGACACGCGTTCGAGGCTGCGTTCGCGGCTAGCGCCCTCTCTCCTCCGGCGCTGCCTCCCGCGCGCCGCGCTTGGACCAGTGGCCTCGCGTCGAAAACTAGAAGACTCTAGCGAGCTACAAGACGACCGAAAGGAACTTTCTCGCGCGGAAAGTTCGTTGGGCCGTGGGAAAAGAACTTCTTTCGGCGGGTAGGAATATCCGGTCCCTCTGACTAAATGCCCTGTCGCGAGCGCGCGCGCATTTATCGTTTGGACAGACACAAAAGCGGCCCCGAGAAGACTGAAAGAACGTCCCCGACCCAAACCGGCGGAGCCCAAACCGGGACGCCCGACGGTTCGTCTCTCGGCGCTACTTTTGGCACACATGTCGACGCGCGGCGGCTGTTCGCGTCCCGCGCCCGACCGCGCGGGCGACGCCGACGCGGCGAAGACCTCGCGCCGAGCGCGGCGAGACACCGGCTACGTCGGCGAATCCCCCGCGGACGACGGAGAGGTCGGAAGGTCGATTCCCCGCGGCTGCGCGGCGGTCGAGGACGTCACCGTCGCCATGCGCCATTTACGGACGGTGGAGGAGGCGGAGGAGGCGACGGCGGAGGAGGAGGACCGCGGCGCGCACGCCGACGACGAGCGCGACGATGACGACGCGACGGCGACGGTCCGTCCCGAGCCGCCGCTTCCGAGCGGCGGCGGCGGCGTCGAATGGACGACGAAGCCGGCGACGGAGACGTGCTGGCGGGGCGACGGCCGAGTCGCGGCGTGGCTCGCCGAGCGCGAGCGCAAGGCGAACAAGCGCGCGCTCGGTCCGCTCCGACGCGCGCGCAAGGAGCTCGAGTGGATCACGCGGCGGCGCAGCGCGCAGATCGCGAACTACAGGCGCGACCGCAAGATCGAGATCGAGGAGCAGCGCGAGGCCATGGCGCAGGCCAAGGTGGCGTCGTACGGCGCCGCGGCCAAAGACGGGGCGGACGTCTCGACGACGAACAACCGCATCGGCGTCATCGAGGACGCGGCGGCCATCATCGAGCGCTCGCGCGCGATCGCCCGCCTGCCCGCGCGCGTCAGCGTCCCGCGGTTCAACGCCGCCGGTGGCGCGCGGCGCACCACGAGGGGCGGCCGGAAGAAGAAGACCTCCGCCGCGCTCCCGTGGGTCACCGCGCCCGCGCGCGCGAACCGCCGCTCGAGAACCGACCCGAGCAGCGGCTCGCACACACAACCGACACCCGCGAGGTTCGTCAACCAGCGAAGCGTCTGGGTCGCGCCGGGGGTGTTCGTGCAGATGGCTCGCGACGACACGAAGGTGCCGAGGGATGCGGCGAGGCGCAACGCGGCGGTGTTCGGGGGCGCGCCCTACGACGCGAGGGAGGAGGAGGCGGCGCGGCGAAGGCGAGCGTCGGACGTCCCCGAGTTTTTCGAGTGACGAGACGGCGTTCGCGGTCGAGCGAACCCGTGTGTGTGAGTGACGCCTGACCTGATGATGCGATGATACGTACGAGTGATGTGATTGACGTCGAGTTACGTTTCGAACCACGCGCGTCGTACCAAGCCGGGCAACGCGCGAAGCTTCTCCCAAGTCGTCGTGTACGCGCGCTTGGTGTGGTTATCGTACCCGTTGTCTCTCACCTTTTGGAGCAGCGCGCCGTAAATCTCGGCGGCGGCGAGCACGGGAAGCCGCGCCGCCGGCGCCAACATCCGAACCCCGTCCGCCGCGCGTTCGAAGTGCGCCTCCGCCCTGCGAATCTCGTCCTCGATCAGAGCTTCGTACCGCTCGTCCAGGACGCCGTCGAGGATCTCGCGCGGGGTCAAACCGTGCGTGGCGACGGCGTCCAAGGGCAGGTACAGCCGCCCGCGCCTCGCGTCTTCGCCCACGTCGCGTAAGATGTTCGTCAGCTGCAGCGCGATCCCGAGTTCGATTCCCGGCGTCGACGCCTGCTCCACCGTGTACCCGCGCGCGGTGCCCATGACCGGGAGCGTCATGAGCCCCACCGTCCCGGCCACCGCGTAGCAGTACTCCCGCAGCGCCGGCCAATCGTCGAACATCCTCGAGGGCAGACCGGTGCTGACGTCGAGGGTCACGGCGAGGTCCGAGCGCATGCCCGCGATCATGTCCAGGAACGGCCCCGCCTCGAGGCCCGGCGTGCGTCGGATCGTGTCCGCGAGCGCGATCGTCTCCGGCGCCGATGAGGGCGCGACGACGGGGCCGCCGCCCCGGTCGTCGTCGAACAAGGCGCGCAGCTCCGCCTCGATGGCGCTGAGCTTCCGGTCTGCCTCCTCCTTCGGGGCCATCAGCGCCTCCACGCCGTCCACGGTCTCGTCCAGCTCTCTGCACCACGCGTAGATGGCCTGCACGCTCCGCCGCTGCGTCGGGCGCATGAGCAGCGTCGCGAAGAAAAAAGTGGCGGATGAAGCTCGCGTGCTCTCCTCGCACGCCGTGTACGCGGCTTCGACAGCCTCGGGCGACGGGCCGACGGCGACGGCGGCGACGCGACGCGGACGGCGACGACCGCGGGCGGGCGGGACGCCATGTCCCAGACCCGCGATGGATCGTGCGTACGCCGCGCTCATCGGGTCCGAGCGCCCCCGCGGGAAAATCGCGAGGATATCCCGTAACAGAAGTCCTGGGCGGGCGTCGACGCCAGGCGTTAATTTCAGGCACCCCCCATACCACACCAGCGGGCGGGAGGGGCTGAATGGACAGGTTCGCGTTTCTGGCGTGCCAGCCGTATCTGCTCCCCCCGCATCGCACCGACGACGGCGCCGCGCGCGATACCCGCGCGCGTCGCTCCGCGGTCGCCCGCGGCCGCGACACAGCTGGCGGACCCACCGACAAATCGCACGACGCCCCGTGCGGGGTGCATCGTTCGGGTGCGTCGTCGTTCGCGTGTTGCGCCAGCTTCCACTTCAGCCAGGCGGAGCAGTACGCGCCGTCGGTGTCCCCGGACGCGAAAGGGTCCCCGACGGGCGCTTGGGAACGACCGGACATCGTCGGCGCCGCGACGGACGACGCCCTGCACCTGGCGTTCGCGCGCACGGATTCCAACCCCGACCAGGCGCAGCTGACGTGCGAGCTGACGGTGCGCGAACGTCACTCGTCGTCGTCGTCGTCGTCGCCGCCGCCGGGAGGATGCGTGGACGTGATCCTGGACGGCGCGAGGTTCGAGCTGGACATGCGGCAGTGCAGGGCGGTGGTGGAGGGGTTCCCGCCCGGCAACTCGAGCGACGAGGGCAGCGAATGCGGATCTATGAAACACAACGACGACGACGACGACGCCACGCGGCCGCCGCCGTACGTCAGCTGCGTCTTCTCCCACGTCACGCTCAACCTGTACAGGCCGCGCGGAACGACGGGGGGGGCGAAGGAGAGGGACGCCGTGCGCGCGATGCGCCGCGCGCTGGAGCGCGCCAGGGCCGTCGCGTGGTCAGATCGGCAATCGGACGTTTCTCCGGCGACGGATGAGCGGGAATCGCGACGGGGGGCGAACTGGACGACTCCCCCGCAGTGGCGCGTCGGCGCCGGCATCCTCTGCGACGCGGTGCTCGGGGCGGTGCCCGTCGGGGAGGAAGGGAGCGCGCTGACGGACGCGGCGAGCGCGTTGGCGTACGCGGCCGCGCGGGGTCGGGGACGCGAATGGGGGTCGCGTCGTCGAGCCAATCCGGGAGACGCCGCCCTGTGACGTGACGTGACGTTAATCTCAGGTGATGTGAGTGTTATGTTACAGCCCGCGCCTCGCGCCCGCACCCCGGCGTGCCTCGTCACCGCTCGAAAGGGACGCTGAGCGTCTCGAACACGTCCGCGATGAGCGCGTGATCCTCTCCGAGCGCCTCCCTCGGCACCCCCGCCGGCAGCCTCGTCTGCGACGGGTCGAACGAAACCTTCGGCAAAACCCGCCACAGCGTGATCAAACGCTGCGCGTCGACAAACTCTCCGAGCCCCGGCGCGTGCGCGCACAGCTCGCACATGACGTTCAGGAACGCCGCCCTGTTCAGCACCATCGCGCCGCCCCCGCCGAGTTTGGCATCCTCGACGGCGCAGAGCCGGCTCAGCTCCTTCGCCGCGGACGGGCCCGCTCGAGCGAGCGCCTGGGTGAGCGCGGTGACCACGGCGCGGGCGTCCGAACCCGGGAACTCCTTGGGACGGGCCTCCATGATGGCGAGGGTGGCGTCGTCCGCCGCGTTCAGCCGCATCCACGTCCCTTTGATCTCGAGGAGGGCGCCCACGTGGCAATCTCTCGCCCTGAGGTACACGTTGCTCCCCGACGTCTTCCTGGCGGGCCTCCGTTCGAGGTACTTTCCGCCGGGGTAGCCGGAGTTGGCGACGGGGGGCTCGTAAACGGCGAGGGTGTTGTCCTCCAGGAAGAAGGACACGACGAAGGTCCTGGCCTTTTCGTTCTCGGGAACCGGGGGCTTACCCGGGCCGTCCACGAGCTTACCGGTGAAACGCATCACCTGCCCTTGGTTGATGAGCCACTCGTCGAAGCTCACGTCCTTCTTGGGCACCTTCGGCACCAGTCTGTACACGCTGTTGAGCGAGTCCGCATCGGTACCGATGCCGGAGACGTTGGGGGGCACGACCCGTTCGGGAATCGGCGGCGGCCCCGCGGGGGGCGGCATGGACGGAAAATCGTCATCCGTCAAGCCGCACTCCGCCGCGTACCAAGCCTTGGTGTGCTCGTCGCAGTCCCTGAGCGTCAGCACGAGGCCGAACACCACCACTTCCCCGCCCACGCGTAGGTCCCTCCAGTGGTAAAACCCGTCGGGCTCGCGCCGCCTCGCTCGCAGCGTCTCGTCGCTCGCGGGCCTGATGCCCACGCCGTACCTGTAGCCGCCGCCGGCGAGCGTCGCCTTCGGCAGCTTCTGACGCTTGAGAAACTTGCCGTACGGCTCGCGGCCCGCGTTCCCGGGCATCACCTCGAGTACCTCCACGGTATCGTCCGCCAGGTAGTAGTGCACCACGAAGTTGCGCGTCGAGCCCACGAGCCTCGCGTCGTCGCCGCCGGCGGGAACCTCGCACGTTCCGAAGAAGCGCAGCACTCGACGGTCGTACGCTAAAAACTGCCGACCCGCGGCTTCCTTGAGCCCCGCGATCGCGCTGGGGGGCGCGGGACGGGCGCCGGTGGATCCGCGGGCGTCGTCGTCATGGTCGGTTGGAACCTCCACGGCGACGCCGTCGGAGTTGAACCGCACGGACACGCCGACGCCGGATGCGTCGGGAAGTCTCGGGGGCGCGTCCGCCGCGGCTGGCATCACGCTCGGCGCGGACTTGAACTGACCCTTCGGCGGCTCCGGGTCGCGCTCGTGCGGGAACGGGATCTCCGGCGGCACGTGCACGCCCTCCTTGGCGAGGAACGATCGGGTGAATTCGTCGCAGCCGAGGACGTTGTACGTGCGCGAGAAGATGGTGACGGGCTCGCCCACCCTGATGTCTCTGAAGGACATGCGCTCGCCGTTGGCGTTGTCGCAGGGCATGCGATGGAGCAGCGGGCCCTGGACGATGCCGCTGTTGACCTCTCTGGGCTCGCGGACGTCCACGGTGCCGTCCTCCAGGTGGTAGGTGATGAAGCACTTGCGCACGCGCGGCAAACCCGTGCGCTTGGTGGTCTCGAGATCTTCGAAGTACCCGCGCCACTGCAGCTTCACGCCGTCGTACGCCAGCCACGAGGGTTTGCGCGTGGGCACCGCCGCCGGGGCGTTGGACGCGGTGGACGGGCGATTCGTGCCCCATCGCGGGTCGTGCTTGTCCCACGGCGCGGTCGGGCCGGGCGGCGCGGTCGCGCGATTGGTCACCGTTTGGAACGGGATGCCGTTGCGGAACTGCAGCGTCTGGGGCACCCCGCGGGGTCTCGGCGCGCCCTCGCCGTTGCCGGCGTAGACGGGCACGTCGACGGACCGCATCCACTCGTCGGTGTTAAGGAGGCTCATCGCCGCCGAAGACGGTGCGTGTCCGTCCGCGGGGGGACGAGCTCGCTCGCGAGTGACGACACGGCGGTCAACAAATCCTTCTCAACGGTCGGGTCCGCCTTTTTGCCGAAGCGCCACCAACTGGCACACCACAGGCTGACACAAGCTGACTGTGCCCTACCTGCCAAAAGCTGGCCGAGTCGAAAACCCAGCGTCAGTGGAGTGCCCTCCTGGCAGGCCCCGGGGACGCCCACGATGGCGCCGAAACGAGGCAAGACATCTGCCACGGTGAAGGACGAGGTCATGGAGGACGTCAAACCCGAGCTGGAGGTGCGCCGCGGCGCTTCCACCCGAGATCCATCCCGCACGATCCGGTGCAACCCCCGACCCGCCCCATCCCCCAGCCTCCGACCCGCGCTGACCCGTCCTCGCGCCGCCCGCGAACCCCCGCACCCGCAGGACATCGTCATGGCCCCGCCGCCCGGCAGCGAGCACCTCAGCCAGGCCCTCGACGATTTCCTCCGCTCGAGGAAGGCGCCCAACAGCCGGCGTATCCTTCACAGGCTGCTCGGCATCCTCCACCCGAACAACCTGCGCGCGGCCGCGCACGAGCTGCGGTACAACAAGCCGCAGTGGTCCGACGATAACACCACGCCGGCGCAGTACCGCGCGCACTGGCGCGTGCAGGCGTCCAAGATCGTCGGGTGCAAGGAGGACGCCTTCCCGGAGCCGGTGATCAACGCGCTGCGAGGATTCTTATGGCCCGGGTGTCTGGACACGCAACGCGGGGAGCACCTCGCGTGGCTCGTGAAGGTCCCGGCGTTCGTGACGCGCGCGTGGCGCGCGGCGTCCGACGCGCTCGACGAGGTCTCGGAGTTGGACGGCGGCGGGACGGAGATTGACGGCGGGAAAGTCGACGACAAGGAGCTCCTGGGGCGCATGCGCATCACGGTGGACCCCTTCGCGCCCCCGGAGAAGAGGCAGCGGCACTTCCTCACCCTGGAGGACAACGTCTCGTCCGCGAACAGGATCCCGAAGGAGTACGACATGGTGATGACCCCGGACGATCAGCCCATACACGTCTTCTCGGACGTCCGAGAGAACACCGCCGCCGCCGCCGCGAGAGCCGCGGCGCGGGTAGCCGCGGAGAGAGCGCTCGCGGGCCGAGGTTTGGAGGGCCAGCCGTCGCTGCCGCACGACGAGTTCGTGCTGGAGGGGGCGGTGAGCGAGAAGTTCGACGTGCGACCGGCGTCGGTGACGGACGAGGCGTACCGCGCGACGCACCTCAGGCGCATCGAGGAGGCGACCAAGAAGACGAGGGTCATGGGCGACGTCAAGGGACCGCAGCGCACGGTGCCGCTGCCAAAGGCTCGGAACATCACGCAGAGGCTGGACGGCAAGGAGGACGTCAAGGAGAAGGCCGAGCGCTTGGAGAAGCACGTGCTGGAGGACAGGCTCATGGGACTGTTCGAGCGGCAGAGTCTGTGGAGTTTCAAGCAGCTCGTCGCGGAGACGCGTCAGCCCGCGGTGTGGCTCAAGGAGGTGTTAACGGAACTCGCGGTGCTCAACCGAAGGGGGCCGAACACGGGCATGTACGCGCTGAAGGAGGAGTACAGGAGACGCGGGGCGTGAGTCGTGGGAATCTCCCGGACCGGGATCGTCATCGGATGTCATCGAGAGTTGGTCGTGGTTCGTATGTTACACGCGTCAAACACGTCTCACTTGGCCTTCGCCTTGGCCCTCTTCTCGTTGCGCTTAGCCGCCACCTTGGACGGGGAGAAGAGCATCTCCGCCCAGATCCACATCACGCCGAACGCGACCCAGAAGAAGATGAGCCATTCCCTCTTCCAGATGGTCTTCGGATCGGAGAAGGGCTTGATCCACGAGCGGAGGAGACAGGCGACGTAGCTTCGGCCGCCCCACTTGGAGATCTTCCTGCTGCCTTTGGAATCGTATCGGAACGAGAACGCGCTGCCGATCATGCCGACGCCCATGGCCATCAGTTCGCCGGCCCAGCCCTCGAAGCCGTAGCTCAGGGGCGGGGTGATAAAGTCGGACATGAGGCTGCCCGTCTTGGACGTCGCGAGTGGAAGCTTCGGGTGGAGAACCGTCTTCGAGAGGTTGGTGAAAATTCCCATCCCGCAGATGGACAGAGCCACGAGGAAAGCGCCGTTGACGACGAGCCAGGTGGTGCCGCTGTTCAGGCCGAGCTTCAGCTTCTTGGGAGGTAGCTGCCTGGTGGAGGCGCTCCGCACGGGAGTCGGGGCTGCCGAGCTCATGGTGACCGAAGAACGGGCACGCGCGCGTCGTACAATTGTGTAGAATTAATTCTCGGCAAAGTTATTCCAACGTCTTTTACGGCTCGATATCGTTCCTGCGTGAGGTTTACGTTTTAGACCGTCGATTGACGAGTTAAAGAGTTCCAATGTTCGATGAAACGCTCGCGAACAGGGGAAAGAAAGACGAGGGCGAAGTCGCGTCAGGGACACGTCTTTTCCGGAACCGATGGCAAGCCCCCCGTGCACACCAGCCCAGCCCGGTCGAGCGACAGGCGATCGACGAGACCCAGGGACACGCATCGCGCCGGACCGTCCGGCGAGGCGAACGACATCGACGCGCGCATCGGCACGCGTTTTCGGCGCGTCGAAGCCGTCGGGTGGAAGCCGTCATCCGGGGGCTTGACCGTTTGAAGGAAATCTCCGAGTTTGGACACGACGTGATCGATGGGCTGCGCGGCGAGCGTCCCGGTTTCGGGGCTTCCCGAGCGCGCCGGCGCCCGCGCGGGGCGTCGTTCACGCCAGAGACCGTTGACCAAGGCTGAGCGGCTCGCCCTGGAGGAGCGAAGACGCGAGGCTCGCCTCAAGGAGGACGCCGACCGGTACTTCTTCAACGCGACGTTCCACTACCATCACGGCGGGTGGGAGGAAGCCGCGCGGCTGTGCACGCTCGCCAGGGAGCAGTGGCCCCAGCACAAGCGCGCGATCATGCTCCGGTGCGAGGCGCGGATCAAGCTTCAGCAGTGGGACGCCGCCATGGAGGACGCGGACGCGTGCATCGCGATGGGACACCGCGAGGGGCACAGGGTCCGGGGCGCGGCGCACCTCGCGAGGGGATCGCCGCGCGACGCCGTCGCCGACCTCAACATCGCGCTGCGCATCGAGCCGTCCGATCGCAAGGCGTGGCGCCTTCGAAGCAAGGCGCACGAGGCGCTGGGGAACGCGCGGCGCGCGGCGGAGGACGCCGCGGAGGCTGAGCGGAAGGACGAAGACGCGGATGCCGGGCTGTGCGTCGTGTGCATCGACGCGCCCCGAGCCACGCGGTTGATCCCGTGCGAACACAACGCGCTGTGCGCCGAGTGCGCCAGGGAGTGCCAGCGGCACCACGGCGTGTGTCCGATATGCAACGCGCGGATCAAGGCGATAGAATACGGATCGTTCATGGGCACGTTCGCGCCGGCGCGGGACGACGTCCTATCGAGCGACAGGCTGGCGTCGGCGATCAAAAAGGCGAGGGACGAGAGCGCGATGTGCGCCACCCTGAACCCCATCGGCGAGCTCGGGTCGCCTTCTAGCGGCGGCGATGGCGACGGGATGATTCGACCCGTCACGCCCGACGTCGACGACGGTTCGGGTCCTCCCGATTACGCCGCGTACGAAGTCGGCGGGGACATGACCGACGAGGACGCGGGCGGGGGGTTAGGCGGTTTGTCCGACTCGGAGCCCGGGACGCCGGACCTGAACATCGCGGGGTTCGGGCACACGCAGGAGATCGCATCGCCGACGCCCATGGGGGACAGGGCGCAGCAGCTCCTGGTGTACGACTCGGAGGAGGAGGAACCCCCGCCGGCGCTCGACGGCGGTCGAGCCCGGGGCGGCGGCGTCGACGTCGACGGGTCAGAGCCGGGGACGCCGTGAGAGCGCGATCACGTCGATTCTTAGTTAGAAACGCGCACGGTGAGAAAGAGACGGTAGCTACGGTGATTCAGGGACCCCCTCGGACGCGGACGCGGCGGCGACGACGACGAGGCGCGCGCGGCGGCGAACCCGGTTCGCGACCGTTCCCGCCCCCCCTCGCCGAATACGAATCGTCGCCGCGATCAAACTCGAACGCGAACGCGCGCGTCCCGTCCGCGTTCCCACTCGCGATCCCGTCTGCGAACCCCAGCCAGTGCGTGTGGTGCAGCGACACCGTCCCGAGCTCGAGCTCGCACCCGCCGCACAGGACGCCGTCGATGATACCGGACTTTTGCGCGACGATTTCGAACCCGATGGAGACGGCGCCGTCGGTAATCGCTGGCGCGACGACGTACTCGGCGTCCTCGGACACGAGGTCGCAGCTCGGCGCCGCGTCGATCGGGTCGATACGTTCGACGTCCCCTCCGTCCCCCCCGTTCCAGCACGCCACGGCGAACTCCTCGGCACGGGCGACGTACGACTGGCCCCGGTACACGACCGTCGGGTCGAAGCCGACTCTTACGACGAAGCGCGAGGCGCCGGTTTCCGAGTCGAACACCCGCGCGGGTGCCCGCCCGCGGTTCGTCAGTCTCACGCCGGAGAGAACCAGCTCCTGGGGAACCCCGGCGTCGTACGCGCGCTCGCTCGCGTCGAACGAGAGCTCGAGGCTCGATCGCGGGCTCGAACCCGAAACGATCGCGGTTCTCGGAAATCTCTCGGTGAAGTTTGCGAAGAAGCCGATTCGCGGCGTCGCCCCTGATTTCTCCCGCCACGCGCCGACGCGACGCAGCAGCACCCTCCTCCGCTCCTCCAGCAGCCACGAGTACCACTCCCCGCTCGCGCGTATGTCGTCTCGAGCGTTCGCCGCGGACGTCGTCGCCGTCGCGTTCGCCGCCCTCAGCTCGACGAGCCCAAACGCGGTGGCGTCGTCGGCGAGGACCGCGAACAAGTCGTCCGTCGCCTCCTTCGCCAGCCGCGTCGCCGTTCGTCGATCCATCCCGAATCGCAGGGTCCACTCGAGCCAGTCCATGTACCGCGCGTACACGTCCCGTGAGCGGAGCAGAACGTCGTCCACGTCGCCCTCCGCGCACTTTAAAGTCCCGTGCGCGTCGGGCAACGCGTTTTCGCCGCCGTGGTGGCACGACTGGAACGAGTCGTCGGGGTCCCACGCGTGCGTCTCGAACCTCCACGACGCGTGCACCGTGGAGGGTGCGACGTCGTTGTTATTCGCGTCGTTTAAACGCACGGCGACAAGGGACTCGGGCGCCGTCGTGTCGGAGGCGTAGAACCAAGCCTCGTCGACGTGATCGCCGGAGTCGACAAACGTCATCAGCGCGAGCCAGCGGAGGTATTGGTTCACGTCGAGGACGCGGTCCAGTTGATCGAAACAAGCGGCGGGCTCGCAGGTGAGCGCGACGCGCGCGACGTTGTCGTACTCGGCGAGGGTCAGGGCGTCCGCTATGTCCTCGCCCGGTCCGTCCACTTTCGGGAACTTCACGTCGGGCTGACCCTTATGTTCGCTCTCGCTTCTATACGCATCGTTGCGCCTGCGAACCACCGCGGCGGGTCGCGCTTTGGCGTCCGTTACGCCGCTCGTCGGGTCCGCCATCAGCAGGTACAGGCCGTGGTTCTCGACCCTCCCCTCGCCGCGGTTTTCGACGAGCAGACGAACGTATCGCGGCGTGGCGTGCGGAAAAGCGCCGACAGCCTTGGCCATCTTCAACACCCGAGCGGTTTTCAGATACCGGTCGTCGTAGCACATGGACACGAGCAGGAACTTGTCGGACGCCGCGCCCGGCGACAGCCGACGCCACGTCTTGCCCTTCAGGTTCACCCGCAGCGACTTGCGCACGCAATCGCGAAACGAGCTCCGGCCGCGGAACTTAGCCGTCGCCCTCGCGCCGTCGACGAAGTCCCCCGAACCCAGCTCAACCGCCAACGACATCTTCCTCTTCGCCGCTACCATCTCCTCCCACGTCCCGCGGAGGAACGATCGCTTGTCGTCGAAGTCCGCGCGCTCCGCGCCGTCCAGCCGCATCGTCACGGCGTCGCCGGCCGGGTACGGGTACTCGTCCGCGGCGGCCGCCGCCGCGACGCACGTCGCGCGAGAGAGGTGCGACGCCGGCGCTCCGGATGGAAGCGGAACGCGAACCGGACACCACCGCGACGCCGCGTCAGACGCCACGTCGGACGCCACGTCGGACGACACGTCGGGTTCGCGGTCGACGAAGAGCGCCACGGCGTCCCCCGCGCGTCGCTCGGGGCAGGACCACGGCGACGTCGCCGCCCCGCCGACGACCGAAGCCCCGTCGTGGACGCCGCCGACGGACGATGCGGATCGAGAAGCCGCGTCCGCGCTGCACAGACCCGCGCGGTATATCCTCCGTCGCCTTCGCGCCATCCTCGCCACGAGCGCGGAGGCGGCGGAGGATGACGCGGAGGAGGAGTTTTTCGCGGAGGATGGCGCGTCGTCGACCGAGCCGTCACGAGCCGTCGCGTCCACGGTGAGCGACGACGGGAACCAGCGGCCGCCGCCGAACAAGCCGCGGGATTTTTCCCACCCGTTCTTCTTCCTCGACCCGCCGTCGTACACGTCGAAAGCCCGAGGCGCGACGACGATGAGATCGCGCGCCACCGGACCTTCCGCGTGATCGAACACCCTGGACGACTCGCGAAGCACCTCCAGCGTCGACCTCGACCACGCCTCGTCCTCGCTCCGATCCCCGTCGTCCGCCGACGCTACACTCGTCGCGCCGGCTTCGCCGAGCGCCGCCGACGCCGCCGCTAACGCCGCCCTCAGCGCCCCGCGCGCGTGCCTCCGCCCGCCCAAACGCAGCTCGCGAAAGTCCGCCAGCAGCTCCGGCCGCGGTCGTCCGCGAGTGTTGGACAGCGCCCACACCGAGACGATCTCGGTTCGCGGCAACGCGTCGATCACCGCAGTCGCCGCGTCGAGCACCGCCGTCGCGGCGAGTGGATCGTTCGAGGGCATCGCGAGCGCCACGGCGGACATTCCCGAGTCCTGCGGCACGTGTGCGATCGTCGCGCTCGCGTGCCTGCCCGCCGCGCCGAGGGACGCGACGAGGGAGGCGTCGTCGTCGTCGGCGTCGGCGTCGGCGTCGTCGTCGTCGGCGGCGGCCGAGCCGACGTTCCAGCCGAGCGCGAGCGTGACCTGCGCGCCGCACCCCGGCCAGGGCGACACGCGGAGCAAGGCGACGTCCCGACCGTCGCACGAGGAGGACGAGGATGTCGCGACGAGCAGGCCCTCGTCCTCGTTCGCGGACGCGCGCGGGAGTCCCTCGAGCGCCGGCCCGACCGGCCACTCGTACGGGTCGAAGACGTTTTCGTCTCGGACGGGGCTCGGCGTCGGGTGCGCCGCCCCGTCCGCGCGCGCCACACCGGCGGCGTGCGAGACGGCGAGAAAGAGGGGCAGGAGGAGGCGGAGGAGGAGGCGGCGGCGCCAAGCGGGGCGGAGCGCGGGCGGTATCGCGACCATGCCGGCGCGTTTGCGACCGCGGTGCGCGCGGGGCCACGAGGAAAACGGGGAGCTAAAGGCCACTTCCGAGGACGGTGGCGCCATCGGAATCCACCCTCGGATTCGGCACCTGGTGCCCAGTCCCATACGCCAATAGGCGACGAAATAGGCAAATAGGTGGATATCATCTCAAATTAGGTTAACGTTCTAACTGTGATTTCTAGTGTAAATCCAAACACGTTCACAACGCGTTTTAAAATGTGACTGCCTCCGTGTCTCCCAGTTCAAACCGCAGAATCCTATCCGTAAATTTTCAGCGGGAAAATCTCAGCCTGCAGTGCGTTCACCCTCAGCCGTGAAAATCTCCAGCAATCTGCCACTGTGAGAATCTCATTGTCGACTGTGAAAATCTCCAGTCAAACTCCGTCGACGGTCTATCAACCTTGAAACCACGTTGCCGTGTCTGTTGCTTCGCTGGAAAGGTCCTCCCAGCTCACGCTCGGCGAGAATCGGTTGGAGAACATCTCACGCCGGTGCCCGTCGACGGGCATAAACCGCGCGCGTCGACGTAA
>MDTE01011191.1_pt1 | contig 16197 bp, 19 predicted proteins | sample 811231 | NCBI WGS metagenome assembly MDTE01 (sample SAMN05326651, study PRJNA326480) | marine metagenome | isolation source: seawater | place: Indian Ocean: Red Sea | collected 2010
ATCTGCCAACAAATAAAATAAATTTAGAATCTATATGATATTTTTTTCTAAAATTTTGGTTGCTTATTAGAGTTTTAAGATTTACTCCGTTACGGATTATTTCAATTTTTGATTTTTCATTAATATTTGAGAATATTTCTTTTTCATATTCATTGGCAGCACTAATGGCCTTTGAATCATTAATAATTTTTTTAATATAAAAATTCTGAATTTTATAAAGAATTTGTAGAATTATGCCGGATTCAGTTAAGAATGGATGAGTTGTTAAACCACCTTGATCAGATACGACTAAAGGAATTTTTAATTTTTTAGAAGCACGCCATGCGATAATAGATTGATAACTTCTTAATCCTATTGTATGGATTATTTCAGGTCTATCATTTTCAATTTGTTTTAACATTGAACTATTTATAAAAAATAATTTTAATGAAAACCAGACATGAGTTCTATTAATTTTGAATTTTTCAAATTTTTCTACATTTGGAAGAGTTTTATTGAATTTATTTGGACCGTTGCTAAAATCTAAATCAGTGGTATAAATTGTTACATCATGACCCATTTCAGAAATCTCACGAGCTAGATCAACTGCTAAGAATACAATACCACCAAATTGTGTTGCAGGTAGTGATGCTGGACAAACTAATGCAATCTTCATAAAATTCTCGATTTAAGATGCTTTTTAGAGTCTTCTACTCAATTAATTTGAATAAATCATTAAAATTAAAAAATTTCATCATATGAATAATATCTTTTGAAATTAATCAGATGTATCTAAAGTATGGAATTATCCACTACTTTTGAATTCAACATTAGGAACATCATTTTGATTTGGAATAACAATTAAACCACCATCATTAAGTTGTTTAAGAAGTTGCATTACTTCTTTCTCTACTTGAGTTCTTTGAAGACCGGTTTGTTGAGCAAATACATCAACTAGTTCAGTGACTTTTCTTTTACCGTTACATGATTTCCAAAAATCAATGATTGCTTCGTTAACCATAAAACCTTGGTCGTGTTCGTTAGCTAGAACCAAAGATCCATCCTCCTGTTTAACTAACTTGCCAACGCCTTGTGGCAATGCAGATTCATAGTTGATTGGTGCAGGTGTGTTCTGGTTAGTAAAACCTTTCATTTTTGCTTTTGCTTCATCTGACATCTTATCCATAGTCCAAGGAGGATCCCAAACTATGTCAACTTGAACGTCATTTACTCCAGAGACCTTTTTTGTATATCTTTTGACATCATCAACCATTGTATCATGAAGAGGACAACCTTTTGTAGTCATTGTCATTTTAATACTAACATCATTATTTTCAGAAATGTCAATTCCATAGATTAATCCCATATCAATAATACTTAATGGGACTTCAGGATCCATACAATTTTTTAATGATTCTCTAACTTGTTCTGCATTAACGGTACTCATCGTTAAACATCATTTTAGATGGAATCAATAAAAACTTTTTATTAATTAGCTTCAAATAATTTTTTAATAGATACCAAGAAGGGAGGTTTTGCAACTCCCTTTTCTGTGATAATGCCTGAAATTAATTCTGGAGGAGTCATATCAAATGCGGGATTAATTACAGTGATATCATCTGGTGCAGTTTTTTTATCACCAATTCCAGTTACTTCAGAAGGTCTTCTTTGTTCAATTATTACATCTTCGGGATTACTTTTCATGTCAAATGTTGAGAGCGGGGCTGCAACATAGAATGGTATGTTATGTTCTTTTGCCATTGTTGCCACTTGATAAGTTCCAATTTTGTTGTACACATGACCAGTTCGAAGAATTCTATCAGCACCCACAACAATTTTGTTTACAAGACTGTTTGCCATAGTATAACCAACAGCCGTATCAGGTATAAGACTAACATCAATACCATCGTGTTTTAATTCAAATGCAGTTAATCTAGAACCTTGTTGAACAGGTCTAGTTTCTGTAGCAATTACTTTGATGTTTTTACCACTCTCTTTTGTAGCACGGATAACTCCTAATGCGGTTCCATATCCGACTGTTGCTAATGCACCTGCATTACAATGAGTCATTATTGTATCACTATCATTAAATAATTCTGAACCGTTCTTTCCTATTTTCATATTAATTTGAATATCTTCTGCTGCCATTTTTTTAGCAGTTTCAACAACATTTTTTCTGATTTCGTCTACGGAAGTACCTTGATTTGCAGTTCTCATAATTTTTTCAAGACCCCATGCTAGATTTACTGCAGTAGGTCTTGTTTCAAATAAGATTTTTTTTGCATTTTCAAGATAAGAAATTAATTCAGTTTTTTCAGTGGCAGTACTCTGTAATGCAGCTAAAGCTAATCCAAATGCTCCAGAAACACCAATTGCAGGAGCCCCTCTTACAACCAGTGTACGAATAGCATCAGCTACTTGGTTGAAATCTCTATATGTAACATATTCAAGAGCATTCGGTAGTTTGGTTTGATCTATCATTATGACTGAATTATCTTTCCATTCTACAGTTTTTAGACTCAACAATAGTTTCAGAATTTAGGCGTATATTATTTTTTAAAAATGCAAATGAGTAGGTAAATATTTTACAATAGTCGATTGAAGAATTGAAAATGGAAAAAAATGAGATAGAAAAATTTGATGTTAAAGGCATGTATAAGATATATGATAAATGGCCAGATCTGGCTAGAGAGTCATATGAGAAAATTCAAGTGAAATCACCCTATGGAAAAGTGGATCATTTAGCCATTTGTGGCATGGGTGGTTCAGGGACAATTGGAGATTTTATTTCTTCAATTTTATCAAAAGAAAAAATTCATGTATCAATTATCAAAGGATATACTTTGCCCACCAAGGTTGATAAAGAAACATTGTTGATAGCAATTAGTATATCAGGAAATACTGAAGAAACGTTATCAGCATTAAAAGAAGGACAAGAGAAAGGCTGTAAGACAATAGCTTTCTCATCAGGTGGAAAAATGGAGAAATTCTGTAACGAGAAAAATATTGAGTTTTATAAACTTGAGATGATAAATTCGCCTAGAGTTTCATTTGTTAATTTCTTGTTTCCAATTCTAAGAGTTTTAGAAAGTATTGTACAGATTAAAAAATCTGACATAGATGTAACAATAGCAAGTTTGGAGAACACTAGAAAAAATATCTGTTCAGACAATCTTACAAATTCTAACATATCACTTGATATAGCAAAATGGTTAGAACCAACACCGGTGATTTATTATCCATATGGTCTAAAAGCTGCAGCAATTAGATTCAAAAATTCATTACAAGAGAATTCCAAGATGCATGTAATTAATGAAGATTTGATAGAGGCTTGCCATAATGGGATTATGGCATGGGAACAAAAATCAACTAGTAAACCAATTTTCATCAGAGGTAAAAATGATCATCCTCAAACAAAAAGACGGTGGGATATTTTGAAAGAATATTTCAATGAGAATTCAATTTCATATAAAGAGATAATTTCTGATGATGATAGCATATTTTCAAAATTAATTAATTTAATCTATATCTTGGATTATGCTAGTTTATACAAAGCCATTTTACTAAAAATAGATCCAACTCCTGTTAAATCAATAGATTTCATTAAGAACCATTATGATTTTAGTAATATCTAAGAATATAAGAAAGGAAAAATTATTTTGAATATGGATAAATCAAAACCAATAAATCTAAAAGAGAACATTTATGATTTAATTGAATTAAAGATTAAAGATCCACTATTAGGATTTGATTCTGTTGATGATTATGTTCATCATGTTTTAGAAAAAGCATTAGAAATAGAAAATGAATCAGACAAAAAATCTGAAGATGAATTGGTAGAAGAGAAATTAAAACAATTAGGATATATCTAATGTAGAAAATGACCGAATTGGAACCAGAGTTAGCAGAATTACATAAAAAACTAGAACATCATATATTAGAACAAAAATCTAATTGGAAAAGTTTTGTTTATGCACAACAAATGGGATTCTATCAGGGATTTGAAGAGATAAAGTTATCAGGGTGTCGCCCCACTGAACAAAGATTAGAGAGGTATGATATTAAAAATTATTTAACAAATGAAAAAATAGCGTTAGACATAGGTTGTAATTGTGGTTTTTTTGTTTTACATTTATCAAAATTTTTGAAATATGTAGATGGTGTAGAAATAAATCCATATCTTGTTAATGTAGGAAAAGATACTCAGGAATTTTTGAAAATAAGAAATGTAGATCTTGTTGCAACAAGATTTGAAGACTTTAATCCAACAAAAAAGTACGACATAATTTTTTCATTAGCAAATGATGATACAATTGATGGTAATACAGAATTTACATTTGATGAATACATTGAAAAGATACAAGGTTTATTGAATAAAGATGGATATTTGATGTGGGAAACAATATCTCCAGATACATATGATCCAGAATTATTTAAGCCAAAACGTACAATTCTTGAGCAAAGATTTACGTTATTGGAAGAAAAGATGGTAAAATCAGAATATCCAGTAAATGTTCCAGAAAGAAGATTTCTAGTGTTTCAGAATAATTAATTTTTTCCACAGATAAAATGTGGTGAGCGTTTCAATATGCCAAAGAATCCTTTTTCATCTACTTCATCTTTAACAATTTTAGCCCATTCATCATAAAATGATTCTTTCAAATCCATTTTTCGAGGCTCTGTTGTTGATTTTACATATTCAAGCATAAAGTCTGCATCAGTTACTTTTAGAAGATCTTCATAGATTTCTTTCTGATAACTTTCAAAATGAGATGGTAAGATTTTATCTGCGTCCTCTTCTGTGAATCCATCAATATTTCGAACCATTGAATAATTATTATCAATATCATGAGAAATTGTATAAACATTTAGCATGTGTTTTTCACTATTTGAAGTGATAGAAATAATTCCATCTGCTTTAGTTACACGTTTTAATTCAGAAATAGCTTTGTCCTTATCCGATGAATGATAAATTACATGATGGGCCATAACTAGATCAAATGTATTATCATCATATTGTAGATCTTCTATGTCAGCAACTTCAAATTTGATATTATCATGTTTTAATTTTGAACTAATTTTTTCTATCATTCCTTCAGAAAAATCAGTCAAAGTTAAATGAGAATTATCTGGCAAGCTAGAATAATTTTCAAGCCAGAATTGACCAGTTCCACATCCAACTTCTAATACTTTAATAGGTTTGTCAACTTTGAGATTATCCCATACCCACTTGTGAAATGATTCAGGATTTGTTCTAAATTTTTGATGAATTGCTATACGTGCTTCTAAATTTCCACTGCTTTTATACTGATGTTCTTTCAGATATTTTTTATCAACGTCTAAAACCATTTTTATTTATCTCCAATCTTGAATGTTTCAATGTTTTCACAGCCTATATGTATAATTTGTGTTTTGTCTCCATCATAATTTATTTGATAAATATCTGGCATTGTCATAGCTTTCCATTGATCAAATCCAAAGGATGGATCATAATTATGAAGTATTAGAGCAATTAGTGTTCCATGACATTGTACTGCGGCAGAGCCATTTTCAGGCAAATTATTTAAAATTGAATTTAATCCGGATAATGCCCTCTGGGTAGCTTCAGAACTTGATTCACCACCAGGTAATTTTGAATCAAAGTCTTCCCACATTTTCTTTTTCTCTTCATTAAGATTCCTTCCCTCAGTATCACCAGTGATTTTTTCATGGAGATCTTCAACAATTTTGATTTCTAAATTTGTAGCCTTGGAGAATGGTTCTATTGTTAAAATTGCTCTTCGTAGAGGGCTGGAGAATATTTGTTGGATTTTTGGTTCAATTGTAAGCAATATTTCAGATATTTGGTTAGCATGTTCAATTCCTTCATCGGTTAATCCACGTTCACGATCACTACCTTCAAGACTAGCTTTACCATGTCTTATCAAAAATAAACTCTTCAATGAATTAGCTCAAAGTATTTGATATTTTATCTTTACGATAATATGATTTGTTGAAATTTATATAAAAATTACAGAACATATTATGTTTGAAACTAACTATTTGATTCTAATTTAGTTTCAATGTTATTTTCTTCAAAAAATCTCAAAAGTTTAGTTTTTAATAGTTGTACATCATCCAAGGTATTATCATAGAGATTTTTTGTTTCTGAGGGATCGTCTTTTAGATTGTAAAATTCCCATGTTTCAGGAGAGTCGTTATAGATTAGTTTTTTGTTATTTGCCCGTACTGCGAAAACATTATGCTTTTTTGGTGATGGCCAAGGACCGTATAAACCTCCAGTTTCAATGAAAGCATCTCTTTCAGAATGATCGTCATTATTAATAATCGAAAATAAATCCTTGCCCTGTACTTTGGAATGAATTTTATTTTTTGGATATGAAGCCATATGGAGAATAGTAGGAAAAAGATCGATAGTTCTACATTGAGTGGGTATTTTCATCGACTCTCTATTAGGAATATGAATTGATGAAAATACGTTTGTGGTGTAATCGTAAACAAATACTCCATAAAACATTTCTCCATTTCTCTCCCCAACTGCAGTTCCATGATCTGCTTGAAAAATTATTGTGGTTTCTTCCGAAATACCACAATTTTTTATTGTATTTAATATTTCTAAGACATACTCATCCAATTGATGCATGTAGGAGCTATAACGCTTATCATTTTCCTGAATTTGACCAAAATACTCATCTTTATTTTCCGCATCTTTGTATTTTTGAACAATATCAACAACATAATTTTTGTGGGGTTCAGTGTAGTGTAAAAATAAGAAAAAACTATCTCTTTGTGATAATTTAGTTATTAATTCAGTATGTCTTTTTTTAAAATCTACAGTTTTTTCATCAAAGATATTTACTTCATCAAATCCTTTTGTAGGTATTACTACATCATTAATTATATCACAAGAGGTATAGTAACCTTGATCATGAAGTAATTCAGGGATAGTTGCAATTTCATTTTTTTTGAACTTGAACATATTGTAATACGCATTAACACCATTTCTTGAGGGATACATTCCTGAGAAAATTGAGTGGTGAGCAGCAAGAGTATATGGTGCAACAGTGATCATATTTTCAAAATATATACTATTTTCTACATGTGACTTAAGATTTGGGCATAAATCTAGTTTATCTTTTCTATAGCCATCTAAAGTTACAAAAATGATATTTCTAAAAGAATTCAAATTATGATTGCTTAATTAAGAATTATATTAAATTTATCGTAAATGATGAATTAATAAAAATGATTTTTTATGTGTAGAAAAACAATACATGTGATGGAAATTGGATGTATTATTCAGGCGAGAATGGGTTCGACCAGACTACCAGGTAAGGTACTAAAGGAATTAGAGACGGGAAAGACATGTTTAGATTTCATTATACAACAATTACAAACTGTTTTCGATGTGAAAGATATGGTAATCGCTACAACGGAGTTAGAAGAAGATAATGTAATTGAAGAGTTTTGTAAAGAACGTGGAATTAATGTTTTTAGAGGTGAATCAAAGAATGTTTTAGATCGATATTATAATTGTGCAAAAAAATTCAGTATACAAAATATCGTAAGAATAACAAGTGACTGCCCACTAATAGACCCAAAAATTATTTTAGAACTAATAAAAAATATGAGAACAGGAAAATTTGATTATGTTTCTAATGCATTGAATCGCACGTTTCCAATAGGATTAGATGTAGAGATTTTCACTTACCATGCATTAGAGGAATCGTGGAAAAATGCAAAGTTACCATCAGAAAAAGAACATGTAACACCTTTCATTAAGAAGAATTCTGAAATTTTCAAACTATATAATCTTGAGAATGATGAAGACAGGTCTGATGTGAGAGTAACACTAGACATGCCTGAAGATCTAATGTTAATTCGTAGTGTAGTATCAAAAATTGCAAACCGACCTGTTTTGTACAAGGATTTGATAGATTTGTTTGAAAGAGAACCTGAAATTTTATCAATTAATAAAAACATTAAACATGATGGTTATGAGAGATCATTAAGAGAAGATAAAACATTTAGGCAGAGTAATGAAGATAATGGTTAGAAAAATAAAATTATTTGATCCAGTAGTAGACACGCAAGAAAAAAAAGCAATATTACAAGTTTTGAATAGTGGTTTTTGGGCTTCAGGTTCAGGAGTTGGTAATGTATTAAAATTCGAGAAGAAATTCAACAAATATCTGAAATCAAAGGAGTGTGTTGCAGTTAATAGTGGAACTGCAGCTTTGAATTTGGCACTTTCATTATTTGATATTAAAAATAAAGAAGTGATTTTACCGTCATTGAGTTTTGTATCAACTGCACATTGTATTATCGAGAATAAAGGAATTCCAGTTTTCGTTGATGTTGAACCAGAATCTCTTTGTATTGATCCAAAGAAAATTCTTTCAGCAATTACAAAAAAGACAAAAATGATTTTACCTGTTCATTTTGGAGGAATGCCATGTAATCTAAGTGAAATTCAAAAAATTTCAAAAAAATATAATTTAGATGTAGTGGAAGATGCAGCTCATTCTGTAGGAAGTACATATAAAAATAAAAAAATTGGAACACATGGAAATGCTGTTTGTTTTAGTTTTCATCCTGTAAAAAATTTGGCAATGCCAACAGGAGGATTAATTTCAATAAATGATCCAAAATATAACAGATTTAGAAAATTATTAGTAGAGAAGAGATGGTGTGGCATTACAAATAGAAAAGAGGCAGATTATGATGTAAAGAAAATTGGATGGAATTATTATATGAATGAGTTTTCTGCAGCAATAGGAATTGAACAATTAAAAAAACTGGACAGATTTAATTCAATCCGTAAAAAAATTGGTAAAAAATTTAATGATAAAATAAATGTTAAATTTAAAATGCCATTCAATGAAGATTGCAGCTATCATTTGTATTGGATTTTAGTTGAAGATAGAAATAGACTGAGAGAGAGACTATCTAAAAATGGTATCGAGACAGGTACACATTACAAACCAATTCATCTAATGAGCATGTATAAACAGGATCAAAAATTACCAATTTCTGAAAGAATTGGAAAACAGATCGTCACATTACCAATTCATCCAAACCTCAACAACAATGATGTTGACAAGATCATAAGATTAGTGAATAAATTTCTTTAAAAAAAATTATTCAAATTTTTTCGATTTGTCTGATTCCTGTAACTAATTGTGATAATTCTTGGGTAGTAATTGATGAACTTGCATCGGGTCCTTTTGAATTAGCCAATTTAACATGTTTCTCAATTACAATACTCTTAGTTTTTTGGTGTTTTTTTAACATGGCAAAAATAAGTGGTGCAGTGATGCCTAAAGTGTGATCAGAAAAACCATCATACTTAGTTGCAACATTCCAATTAATTTTTTCTAATTTTGTTGGATATTCAGAAATACAATAACAAAACGTAGTTTTATTATTACTAAAAATTTTCTCAATTTTTTTTCTATCACCACCCATACCCATACTAATTATTACTGGTTTTTTTGTACGTGATTTTTCTTGTAATGTTTCTTTAGAAAATGGATCCTTTAACAAACAGGTTCTAGAAGCAATCTTATATCGTTTAACATTTAGTTTTTCTAAGAAGTTTATTGCTTCAGGATAAAAAGCACTACAAAAAAATTCAATATTAAATTCATCTGCAATTGTTTTTAATTTTTGAGCTTTTTCAAATGTTATTTCTGATTTTTTTATAAAATTCCAATTCGGATGTTTATTGGTATAAAGATCATTTGCACGCCAGATTTGGAATTTTACAGCATCAGCACCAGAATTCTTAGATTCTTTTATTAATTTTCGTGCTTTTGAAAAATTTCCTTCCCAATTTGATGCAATTTCAGCTATGATGAACGATTTCATGATAAGAAAATTAATTTAATCCTAGATTTTGTATTTTAGTTTTTAATTCATCTTTTAATATTCTTTCTGCAATGTCAGAACTGTAGGAATCAATGTTATCTATTTTTGTTATACCATCATAATTTTCTATAATATCATTGTCATTAAATAATTTATAGTGTGGATTAGCTAACATGTACATATTTTCAATTTCCCACGTATAACGTATTTCATCATGATTGATTAGAGTTTCATGTAATTTTTCACCAGGTCTAATTCCAATTATATCCTGCTTAAGTTCTCCATAAAGTTCGTTTAATGCTTCAAGTAAGATAGACATGTCATATGATTTTAATTTTGGTATAAAGATTTCAGAACCTTTACCAGTTTTTGTTGCATTAAGAATAAAATCTAATGCTTCATCCATCGTAATTGTAAAACGAGTCATTTGGGAATCTGTAATGGTTAATGACTTATTTTGTTTGATTAAGGAAATGAATTTTGGTATAACTGAACCGCTACTACCTAAAACATTTCCATATCTCACAGCAACAAACTTAGTTTTATGTTTTTCAGGATTAACATAATTATTTGCGCTGACAAAAAGTTTTTCCATTAATAATTTTGTAGCACCGTATGTATTTAGCGGAGAAACAGCTTTATCAGTACCAACACAAATTACTTTCTCTACATCTTGTCTTAAACTATTATCAATGATATTCTGTGATCCAATAACATTGGTTTTGATTGATTCAAATGGATTGTATTCAATTTTTGGTACATGTTTTAGGGCAGCTGCATGAAAGACAATATCCACATCCTCTAATGCAGAATAGAGTCTATCTGTATCCCTAATATCACCAACAAAGAACCTTAACCTATTATCATCAAATTTAGATTCCATTTCAATTTGTTTACTTTCATTTCTGCTAAAAATTCGGATTGTATCTGCATTTAGAGTTAAGAGTTTTTTTGTAAGGGCTTGACCTAAAGAGCCAGTTCCGCCCGTTATTAGAACAGTTTTTCCTTCAAACATGGATAGCAGATTATTGTTATTCTAAAAAAGGTTGCTTTACTTTGTTGTCTAATTTTTGAAATTAGTATGCCAATGAAATTAATTAATTTTCCATTTTTTCCAATCATAATCGGAAAACGAGACATTTTCCATTTCATTGTCATTAGGTTTCCAAGATATATCTGCAAGTACAAGAATTTTTGAAATAGATTGTGAAGGGTTGATGATTGCTGCACCAACACCATTGGATACAGAAATCAATTTAGACTCTGTAGAATTTGTCTCAATTTCATGGTAGATTCCATTTTTATCTTGGATAATGACAATCATATTTCCATCTATACAGAAAAAATAACTTGTTCGATTTTTGTGCATATGGGGACCTTTGATTTCTCCAGGATTTACAGTGTTTAGATATACCATTTGTGGATTTTTTATAATTTTATCCCAATCCCGCCAAATAATTGTTAATTCACCGTTGATATGAGAATCTTTAACATCTTTGGTTTGGTGTTTTTCCAAATCTATTATAGAAAAATTTTGTTTGTCCACTTACAAAAATAATGATTTTGACCAATAAAAGTTTGGATTTAAAGGTACTAATCTAATTATACAATATTTTATTAGGATTAGAAAATTTCTGATTATATGAAAATACTTGTAACTGGAGGGCTGGGATTCATCGGGAGTAATTTTATTTTAAGATTATTAGAGCACGAAGATATTGAGATAACTAATGTTGATGCCGAATTATATGGTTCAGACCATAGAAATTTGTCTCAAATCAAGAATTCTGACAGATATAGATTTGTGAAAGGCAACATATCTAACAAAAAATTCATGGAAGAACAAATTTCAAATTGTGATACAGTGGTAAATTTTGCTGCAGAATCACATGTTGACAGAAGTATTGAAGATGCAAATCCATTTTTAGTTTCCAATATCAGAGGAGCATTTACAATTTTAGATATAATTACAAAACAAAAAAAACGTATGGTTCATATATCAACTGATGAAGTTTTTGGAAGTTTGTCGCATGGTACGGCTGACGAACAATCAAAATTTAATCCATCTAGTCCTTATGCTGCAACCAAAGCTGCAGCTGAACTACTCATAAACTCATATTTTACAACATATAATTCAGATGTCATCATAACAAGATGCACAAATAATTTTGGACCAAGACAGTTTGTGGAAAAATTAATTCCAAAAATCATTATTCTTGCAAATAAAAATTTGAAAATACCAATTTATGGAGAGGGTAAAAATATTCGTGATTGGATATTTGTTGATAATCATTGTGATGCGGTGGAGATGGCACTTTTTAATGGAAAATCAGGAGAGTCTTACAATATTTCGGCAGATAATGAAATAGATAACATCACAATTGTAAAAAAGATCCTTCAAATAATGAATAAATCAGAAGGTTTAATTGAATTTGTAGAAGATAGACCAGGACATGATTTTAGATACAGTATGAGTTCCAAAAAAATATCTAAGGAATTAGATTGGAAAATAGCCATAGATTTTGAGAAAGGATTGGAAAAAACTATTGAGTGGTATTTAGGTAATCCTGAAATTTTGAACAATATTTCTCAAACTGTTTTAAACCCAACACCATGGAAAAATAACTAGTGAAAAATCTTGAAAGGAATTATTTTACACGGAGGACATGGAACTAGATTAAGACCATTAACGCATACAGGTCCAAAACAACTTTTGCCAATTGCCAACAAACCAATGTCACAGTATTGTTTAGAATCAATTTCAGATACAGGTATTACAGATATTGCAATAATTATTGGAGGTGTAGGTTCAAACAAGGTAAGAGAATTTTATGGAGATGGCTCAAAATTTGGAGTTAGTATTACATACATACATCAGGATGAACCTAGAGGAATTGCACATGCAATCAGCTTATGTAAAGAATTTGTTAATGATGAAAAATTTCTTGTATTTCTGGGGGATAACATTATACAAAAATCTATTTCGGATTATGTCACTAATTTTGAAAATTCAACATTCGATGCAACCATTTTACTGTGTGAAGTAGATAATCCCTCTCGATTTGGAATTGCAGATGTCAAAAATCAGAAAATTTTAAAAATTACTGAAAAACCAAGTAATCCAACATCTAATTTGGCAGTCACAGGGATTTACTTGTTAACACCTTCGATTTTCAGCATTATAGAAAGTTTGAAACCATCGTGGAGAAATGAATTAGAAATAACCGATGCTCTCGATAGTTTATTGAAACAAAATGATAACATTAGTTATGAGAAAATCACAGACTATTGGAAAGATACTGGAACTCCTGAAGATATAATACATGCAAATGGAGAGATTCTCGAAAAAATGCAAACAACATATGAAAATAAAGTAATTCTTGGTATTGACTGTGAAATTGAATCGAATGTTACATTTGAAGGTGCAGTTATGATCGGGAGTCAATGCAAAATTAAATCTGGAAGTCATATAGGCCCAAACGTAAGCATTGGTCAAAATTCAGAAATAAGTAACTGCACTATACAAAATTCGATTGTAATGAAAAATTGTAAAATTAAATCTAGTGGAAAAATTAATCATAGTATAATAGCAGATAATTCTGAGATTGTAGAAAAATTAAAAAACACAACTAATGAACTTGGAGAGCGAACTTTTCTTCTTGGAGAAGGTTCAAAGATATCTCTTTAAAAATTAAATCATGAATGAAAGACCTCTTGTCAGTATAATTGTTTTAAATTACAATGCTGGCAAATTATTATTAGACTGTGTTACTTCATTAAAGAAGTCTACATATGAAAATATAGAAATATTAATTGTGGATAATATTTCGTCTGATGAGAGCCATACTAAATGCAAGAAAGAATTTCCAGATATTAAATTAATTCAAAATAAGGAAAATCTGGGTTATTGTGGAGGTAATAATGTAGGAATAAAACATGCAAATGGAGAATTTATTGTCATACTAAATCCAGATACAATTGTCGAAGAGAATTGGCTTGAAGAATTATTGAACGCATATGATGAATATGGAGAGGGATTATACCAACCAAAAATCATTTCATTAAATGAACCAGGAGTGATACAGAGTACAGGAAACATGATACATGTTTTTGGATTTGGATTTGCCAGAGATAAAGGAAAAAAGATTATTGAGAAAAAAGAAAGTATTGAAAAAGTTGGATATGCCTCTGGAACTTGTTTGTTTACATCTAGAAAAGTATTAGAAAAAGTTGGATTATTGGATGAGTTTTTATTCTTATATCATGACGATTTGGATTTTGGATGGAGAGCTGCACAAATAGGTATAAATTCATACTATGTTCCAAGATCAAAAATTTTTCATGCTGAAAGCTATTCTCTACAATGGTCTTCAAAAAAATTCTACTGGTTAGAAAGAAATAGAAAATATTGTCTTCTAACACATTATTCTAAAGAGACTTACAAAAAGATGGGTTTTTCATTAATGCTAGTAGATCTATTTGTATGGATGTTTTACATTTCAAAAGGATTTGTTGGTGCGAAGATTAGAGCTGAATTAGATATTATGAGGAATAGAGATATTATTGAGAATAAATACTTTGAATTACAAAATAAAAAGATCATATCAGATGAAAAAATGATTAAAGAATTTCCTGATGAAATTTTTGTCCCAACAAACGTTTCAGAACAATCAATGAATAATAGATTCAATTCGTTGTTAACAAAACTAAGTAAAAAAATTAAAGAAGAAATTATCTAAGTTTTTCGCATATTACTACTGCTATAGCAAATTCATTTTCGTGTGATACTGATGCAAGAAATCTATATGTTTCTTCATTTTTTACAATTCTTACAATTGGTTTTGAATCCAAGTGTGATGTTTCAATTTGAGAAAGGTGGATTTTTTTATCAATTGATTTGATTAATGCTTCTTTTAGAGCAAATTTAGCAGCAAAATGCTTGTACGGTTCATTAAATTTCATACAATAATTTATCTCATTTTCTGAAAAATTTTTTTTGTAAAATGATTGATTGTCTGAGAATAATAATTGTTTGAATCTCTTGATTTCTACCAGATCAATTCCTATACCAGAATTTATAAAATCATTCAATTTTTTATTTTTTCAGCTAATTCAATAAGATTACAATTTGTATTTTTTATATTTAACATAACGAATGCAATTTGTCGATTTTCAAAGCCTTTTGTAGGTTCTACAATAATTCTTGCCCCATTTTTTTCCATTTCTTTTAGTGTTTTTAGAATATCATCGACTTCGAAACATAAATGATGAAAACCTCCACCAGAATCCGAAAAAGTTTTTACTGGAGAATCATTATCTACAGGTTCAATTAATTCTAAAAAGATATTAGATGTTTTAAGAAAGCAGACATTGACTTTTTGTGATTCAACTAAAGTTGGAATAGTAGTCTCTTCAAATTCTAAGAAAGTTGTTAATTCACCAAGAGATTTTTGAATATTTTTGACAACTATACCAAGATGATGTAATTTCATTTTTAGATTTGAGCCCCATTTTTTTCTAATAGTTGTTTAAAATCTCCAATTTTTTTAATTTCAAGTGTTTCATCTAAATTAAAAGTTATTGAGAATTTATTTTCAATTTCATCTAATAATACATAGAAATTAAATGAATCCCATTGTTCTAAATTTTCAGGACTAGTTTCATCATTAATTTTCGATATATCAACATTAAACACATTTGCCACAATCTCGTAAAGTTTTTCACTCATTTGTTATCACCTTAATATGTTCTGGTTTTTTTATTATATTATCTGTATTAAAAACCCAAAAGTCATTTTCTTTCTTAAAACCTAATTTTTCATAAAAATTTTCCGCAGGTTTGTTTTTTTTAGTTGGAATGAATTCTCCTTTTATTTTTTTTACTCCCGCTGCTTTTGCATTTTCAATAATTTGATTCATCATAATTTCTTCTACACCTCGTCCCATTATTCTACAACTAAGGAGGAATGTATCTATTATCCACTCTTCATTATTTTTTTTCTCAACAATGTATGTTCCTGTTATCCCATTATCTCCAAATTTATCACTTACCTTAATACATTCAACAATTTTATCTTCTGATGATGAAAATTTTGAAACTTCTTCTTCTTGATAACGTCTGGTCGTTAAATTGAACTGATTTGTTTTTAGTGTTAATTGGGAAATTCTTGGAATTGAAAAACTATTAGCTTTTTCTACGTTTACTTCAATATTCATCTGTTTCAAAAACTCTCTAAAATCACCAACTTTATTCTCTAATTCCTTTCTTTTCTTTTGACCCAAATACATGTCACTTCTCTTAGTATCTTCTTCAGTTATCTTCAAAACATCAAATTCTTTCATTTCTGTG
>MDTE01118358.1_pt1 | contig 16197 bp, 13 predicted proteins | sample 811231 | NCBI WGS metagenome assembly MDTE01 (sample SAMN05326651, study PRJNA326480) | marine metagenome | isolation source: seawater | place: Indian Ocean: Red Sea | collected 2010
ACGCTTGGCAGCAACCCGGTATACGCCGACGTACATTGGTTTTCGTCCGCCGCAGAAGTCCTGGCGGATGAATCCATCCTCGGTATCGCCGCACAGGGCCGGGTGTCCGAAAACCTGAGTTTTGCCCGGCAAGCACTCGAACACAACAAACACGTATGGCTCGACAAACCCGCCGGCGATGACCTGGACGAATTCCGTGCAGTACTCGATATCGCACGGCAAAAAGGACTACTCGTCCAACTCGGCTATATGTTCCGCTACAACGCGGGTTTTCAGGCCATCCTCGACTGGGCAAAATCTGGCGTACTCGGCGATATTTTCTCCGTCAGAGCGCGAATATCCTCGGGACCATCGGACGAGAAAGCCTGGCAGCGCTGGGATTCGCGCGGCGAACGCGAGGGCGGTATCATGTTCATTCTGGCCTGCCATTTGACTGATATCATCGTCGCCCTGCTCGGCCGTCCAGACCGCGTGACCCCGCTGCTGCAAACGATGAACGAAGAATTTCCATGGTACCGCGACAATACCATCGCCACGTTCGAGTACGCCAAAGCGATGGCCACGCTCGAATCTTCGTCGTTCGAGGTTTCATCGAGTGCATCGCGGCGGCTGGAAGTTTATGGTACGCACGGCTCTGCAATCCTCGAACCCCTGGAACCTCCAATGCTGCGGCTCTGTCTGGATCGGGACCGGGATGGCTATCGCGCAGGCTGGCAGGACGTACCGGTAGAAAACCGCCCACGCTATGTCGAAAGCCTGCGCGCTTTCGTGGCGGATATCCGCGGCGAAAAGCAACCCGACCGTTCGTTAGACCACGAGTTCACCGTACAGGAGACGGTCCTGCGCGCAGCAGGCCTGCACGACGCATAGTGAAAAGCGAAACGTGTATCGGCAAGGTCTCCGGCAAACCGCTGACCGAGTACTCATCCGAGCGAGAAGCCCAGCAGGGAGCCGACCACGCCAAAACTCGATATGGTCGTGGATTGGTTCCCTACCCATGCGAAACCTGTGGCCAGTGGCATCTGGCACCGAAAAATCGGCAGACGCCCAGCACCCGCTGCCCGACCTGTACCAGCGCAGATGGCCGAGCAAAAGACGCGTACCGCAACCAGCAAGAGGCACAGCGCCGAGCCGATATTCTGCGCCAAGAACAGGGAGTCGCACTCCGCGTCTACGCCTGTGAGCACGGCCACGGCTGGCATCTGACCAGGAGCTAGAAGACAGGGTCAGCCTCCAACTCGCGCCGCAGATGCAACGATGCGAAGCGATAAATAGCCAGGCAAGTGCATCCGGGTGCGGGTCCTGATCGGTCCCTGGCAAAAGTAATTATCGAGAGGCCACAGATTCGCAAGACCGATAGTCGACAATACAACACTTCCTCAACGCGGGATAAAATTCTCATGCTAGATCAAGTACGTGCCGAACTCGCACCGACCGGTGTGCTCCGGGCCGGTATCAACCTCTCCAACTTCCTTCTCGTCACCGGCCAAACCGCGAGCGGCGATCCCCAGGGCGTATCCCCGGATATGGCCCGTGCGCTAGCTGAGCGGTTGGACGTTCCGATCGAATATATTCAATTCGCCACACCCGGCGAATTGGCGGACGCCGCGGTCGACGATTTATGGGATATCGGCAATATCGGCGCCGAACCCGAAAGAGCGAAAACGATCACCTTCACTGCGGCTTATGCGGAGATCGAAGCCACCTATCTGGTACCGGCGGGATCGCCGATCCAGTCCATAGGCGAAGTGGACCGAGAGGGCGTGCGAATTGGGGTCTATGGACGCAGCGCCTACGGACTCTGGCTGAGCGACCATATCGAATGCGCCGAACTGGTCAAAGCCGAGGGCGTCGATGCCTCATTCGACATCTTCAGCGCAAACCGCCTGGAAGTTCTGGCCGGCCTGCGGCCCCGTCTGGTAGAGGACGCGGAAAAACTGCCCGGCGCACGGGTCCTCGACGGCCAATTCACCGCCGTGCAACAAGCGATCGGCACCAAACCAGACCGCAAAGCTGGTGCCGCCTTCCTCTGCGACTTCGTCGAGGAAGCAAAATCCAGCGGCCTGGTGGCAAGTCTGCTTGCAAAGCACGGCGTAGAAGGTCAACTCACAGTGGCACCACCAGCCTGAAAACCGGTGATTAGAAAGAGAATATCGATTGCGTCCGCGTCTGATGAATCATAGCGAATCTCCTGTAAATAAAGCGAAGGCTACATGAATCGACCGGCCTTTTTTTATGGCTGGATCATCTTACCGGTGGTGATGCTGGTCAGCATCTGTACATCCCCGGGTCAAACCTTCGGCATCGCCGTCTTCAACCCTTATTTCCGCGACGCGTTGGGGCTTTCGAACAGCGAGTTGAGCGGAGCGTACATGGCGGGTACCATGCTGGCCGCGCTGCCGCTGACCTATGTCGGAGCCCTGATGGATCGCTATGGGCCCCGCTACACCCTGGTCGGCGTGGTCCTGCTCTTCGGCCTCACCTGCCTGGGCGTAACTCAGGTTTCGGGGTTTTTCACCCTTTTCCTCGCATTTTTCTTTTTGCGGTTTTTGGGACAGGGCTCGATGAGCATGCTGGCGCGCAACGCGCTGGCGATGTGGTTTCACCGTCGTTTGGGGCTGGCCAGCGGCCTGGCCAATTTGGGCATGGCAGCAGCCGTAGGAGGCATTCCGGCGCTGAGTATCGCGCTAATCGCCACTTATGGCTGGCGTGGAACCTATGCTCTCTTCGGCGTGACGATCTGGGTTTTGCTCTTGCCACTGCTGATCTTTGTCTTGCGCAACCGACCCGAAGAAATCGGCCAGATCCCCGATGGCAGCAAGGGCGATCAGGACCTACGCGACGAAACTCTCACAGCCGAAACTCCTTCCTTCTCACTACAACAGGTATTCCGCTCACGCGCTTATTGGATCACCGTCTGCTGCCTGGCCTCGTCTTCGATGAGCGGTACAGGGGTTCACTTCCACATCGTATCGATCTTTGCCGACCGCGGGCTGGACACTGCGGCGGTAGCGACGATGTTTTCGCTGTACGCGGTTATTATTGCCGGCGGTCGCGTAGTGGGCGGGATTCTAGCCGACCGCCTACCGTTGAACATACTTTTATCGGCGGCCCTGATTTTCCAGTGCTCAGGGTTCATTGCCCTCAACAAGTTGCAGGCAGCGTGGTTGCCGCAGGTATTTCCCGTGCTTCTGGCGGTCGGCAGCAGCATATTGATGTCTGTTAGTGAGACCATCTGGGTGCGGTATTTCGGTCGGCGGCACCTGGGTAAGATCCGTGGCTCGGTATCGAGCATCGGCGTGGCCGCATCGGGTGCAGGACCTTTTGTGATGGGCGTAGCCTATGACTATTTCGGCAGTTTTAGCCAGGTGCTCTGGGCCAGCACCGGTCTGGCCGCACCCCTGGCGTTGATAGCACTCGCAGCCACCCCTCCCCAACCCGCTGATGATCGACAACACCGGCGGCGATATCTGGCGTGATTGGTCCGCCGAAGTACGCGCAGTAGATGAACGAGAAGCGGCCGGTACTTAATGCAGCTACGCATCGCGACAGCTCCGAGCAGCTACGCCAGCAGCTAGGGCTTTCAGCACCGATTCCAGGCGATCGGGGTCGCAATTCTGCCTGCCGTCCACGTCGGGCAACGCGGCACCGCAAAGAGCATCAATCTTGCGAATCGGTACTCTAATGCTGGGATGATCGCGCCTCGCGTTCGGCGCTGGTTTGCTCGATGATTTTTTTGAATTGGGGAAATTTCTCCAGCAACCGATCGAAGCGATTTTTATCGAGGCTGTAGATATTGCAATAACCCGTGGCATAGACCGTGGCATTGCGGGGCTGTTCCTTGAGCAGAGAAGTCTCGCCGAAAAAACTACCCTCGCCCAGCACCGCCAGCGAGTCCTGCCCGCTGCCGTCCAGAATCCGCACACTCCCTTTGCTGATAAAGAACATGCTATCGCCGTGGTCTCCCTTGCGAACGATCAAATCTCCAGGCATATAGATGTGGATATTGAGATACCGGGCCACCTCTTGATGAAAGGCGACTCCCGCTTCGCGAAAGAGTGGAACCTGGGACAAAAGCGGCTTGCGCAGGAAGAGCGCGACCTCGGTCTGCAGCGAATCCGGGAGATCGTTGATGACTTCATCTTCTTTGTGATCGAGGCGATTCTCCCAGATGTATTGGTAGTATTCGCGAATTCGCTGTTCGAGATCCGCAGGAATTTCTCGGTAGGCGAGAAACGCGTCAACCACCGACATTTTTCGTGAGAAATCCATTCGAGCCGTATCGATATTGCCCAGCAGATTCGCAATATTGGCGATGATATAGCCGTAGGTCCCCACGCCGAGGATCATCACAAAAATTGCGTAGACGAGCTGAATATTCGACGATGGGGTTATATCGCCGTAACCGACCGTAGTCATCGTGGTAATCACCCAGTAGACCGCCTTGACGTAACTGGTTGTCCAGTCAGCCGTCTGACCTATACCTCCCAAGCTGATCCAACCACAAGCCATCCAGTGTATTGCAAAGACCATTAGCAGCAGAAAGACGATCAGGCGCAGAATACTGGGATTGAGAGCATGAGTGCGCCCCCACTTGCGTATCAGCGGTACGATTTTGGCCAGTTTGAGGAGTCGAATCAGGCGGACCATGCGCAAGACCTTCAGGCCCTGGGCATGGTCCAATGGAAGACCGACGAGCAATAATGCAAACGGCAGAGCGGCGAGAAAGTCGATGGTGAACCAGGTTTTCAGATATTTGAAGTTGATCCGCTCATCGTTTTCAGGGGCATCGTCTTCCTCGGGGATAGGAGGAACCAGATTGACAATCACATCCAACGAGAAAAAAACAGTCAGTGAAATATCGAGCCAGAAGAAAAAAGTGGATTGCGAATATTCGAAAATCAGACGCAGCGGAATTTCGATACCGACCACGATCGCCAGGATCATGACCCAGGCATCCCATGCATCTTTGTAGCGACTATCGTGAATGATATAGCGCATGGTCGAGCAATAATGGTTAGAGGAGTGAGGGTAGAAAAAAGCACCTAGGACTAACGCGGCAAGATCGGAAGACGAACGATTCCGAACCATTCCCAAGGATAGTAGTGGGCAAAGACTCCTGTCAATCGGCTTCTGCTGCCTAGATACACAGGTAAATGCCTTGCGACCCCGATTTTAGGCAACAATCTGCGTGTCGGGAACGCACGAATTTATTATTCTTCGTGCATCTGCCCGATGTACGAGCAGCGGAATATAGAATCGCTCCTATTTGTGCTGAGAACCAGATCGGATCAAACATATGAAGATCGAAGCGATTGACTTTCAAATCCTTGAAAGCGACCCCGTGGAACCGGAATGGCGGCCACTGCGCACCATGCGAGAATATCCCGACTCGCACAAAGTGCGCTTTGGCCACGAACTTTTCCAGGGAGAGGAAATTCGCTTGCCGGCACGACCTGCGTACCTCTGCCTGTTGCGAATCCAAACCGATGCCAATCTCGAAACGTGCGGCGTCTTCGCTTCGGGTTGGGGCCGAGAAGATCTCGAATGGACCGCACGGACATTCAAGGTTCAGTGGGCACCTGAACTCATCGGTTTCGAGGCATTAAATCGCGAATATATGTGGCACAAAATGTGGATGGCCCGTCGCTATTTCCACATGCCTTCACTAGCTCCGCTGGAACTCGTCGATTCGCTGCTCTGGGATCTGGCCGGCCTGCAGACAAAACTGCCCGTCCACAAGCTCCTGGGCGGATTCCGCGATCGCATCCCAGCCTATCTAACAGAGACCGGCATACCCTATGAAGACACGCTGAAATCTGCTCAGCGGGCGGTCGATGAGGGGTTCAAAGGGTTCAAAGACCATTCGATGCTCGGAGTACAAACCAACCTGGCTCTGGCGCGGGATATCCGGAATCTGGTCGGCGACGAGATGGTACTGATGCACGATCCGGTCCAGCAGTATTCACTCGATGATGCAATTGAGGTCAGTCGGGAGCTCGAAAAACTGGGATATCTGTGGATCGAAGAACCACTGCAGGAATTTGATATCAACGGCCTCAAACGACTATCGGATGCCATCGATCTCCCGGTGATGGCGCTCGAATCGATTCAAGGCAATCCCTATCTCGCCGCGCCCTATCTCGCCGCAGACGCCATCGATATCGTGCGTCAGACGGGCCTGGGTATTACCGGACAGATCAAACTGGCCAACCTGGCGGAGATGTTCGGACTGAATTGCCACGGTGGCAATCCCCATGTAGTGGCGGCGATTCGCAACGACGATTGGTGGGAGGTTTCGGCCTGGGCACCAACGGGTAGCGATCGGTCCATTGCCGCAGCATTTGCCGGCTTGATCGAGGATACGACCGAAATAAGAGACGGCTATATGTATGTGCCGCAGACACCCGGGCTCGGGCGCAGGATCGATTGGACTCAGATCGAAAACCGCTGCGTCCTCACAATCTAAGACCCCGCTTTCAGCTGATTCGATTCAAGCGAGTTCGATGATCTCCGGCGGGGTCGTATAGCCACCAGCGATATGGGCCCGGAGCCACTCGGGTGCATCGCAGCGCGGCAACGAGAGAGCCGACTCACCTTTACAACTGAGTCGGTACAACAACCGGGTATCATCGAGCGATTTGATATCCGCCTTGATCGGCGGCGAATTGTGCAAGGTCATATAATTGTCCCAGAGCGTGACATCGCCTGGTGCGTGTAGATGGTCGTAGCGAAACTCCGGCTGCAGCACATGGGCCTCGAGCTTATCGAGAAAAACGCGCGATTCCTCCACTGAGAGCCCCTCGACTTCTACTGCCGGCCGCACCCGAGGGCGCGAAGCCCAGATCGGACTGTGCAGCGATTTGATCCCCGAACGCGGATTGGTGCGGACCAGCGGTGCGAGCCATCCTTCATCCCCTTCATTCAAGCGCCGGCGGAGTTGGATCCGCTCCAGTTCGTCCTGCTCGGCAAGCGGCAGCGCGGCAAAAGCCGCGGCGGTGTCGGCAAAGGCCGTCTCGCCATTCAGCGGCAAGCTCTTGCGCAAACGCATAAGCTCTTCGTCCGATCCCTCGTAATAAGGACGAGCCTGGGTGGGGTCGGCCCCATCGGGATCCTCCACCCAGTTCCGGCCCGGGGCATCGCGCGACACGGGCATCCTGTGAGCGAGAAACATAGAGACGTAAATCGGCAATGGCTCGTATTCGATATCGGTATGCCACGAGCCGCCCGAAGTCACCCGCACCGGTGCCTGCTCTACGACACCGCCACGAAAATTGGCCGTAACCAAAACCGTCGGCGAGTCGTGGGGCAGGCACTGCACCTGGCCGGGAAAGGCGGCATTCACCGCAGCGGCCGTACGCTGCTCAGACGGAATCAGTTGGATCGGGCCGTCGCTGGCGCCATCCTGCTGCGCCGGCTTGCCTCCGCGCATGAAATTATTCGGATGGGGAACCGGCGCGCCCCAGTGATTGGCGAAACGCTCGAAATGAGCGAGGGAAAAATTGGCCAGGTCTTGTCCGGCAATGCAGATAATCCGAAACCGGCTCAGCGCATCGAGCAGAAAAGCCACCTGCTCCGGGTCCAGCCGGCGACAGAGGTCTACTCCGCTGAACCGCAACCCGGCCCCGCTGGCAGCCAGTGGGCCTTCGCTACGTGCTTCGACCCCAAAAAGGGCCTTCAACTCTCGGTCTAGGTCCTGTATTGTATTTCTCAATTCCCGCTCCTCCATTCCGCTCAATCCCGGCCCTCGGATACGTGCAGATGGGCAACCTGCCAGCGCTCATCCTGCCGGAGCCACACAATGGTTTCCCGCCAGATACCTTGCCGAGTCTTCTCCCCGATGGTCCAAGTACCCACCAGATATCCGGTACTGACCGCAGTATCTCCATATACCGTAGCCCGAAGATCCTGCCATTCTACCTGAGCTTGAACCGCGCCATCCACCATACCAGCCCGCAGCGCCTCCGCGTCGAAATCCGCCAGACGACTTCCATCAGGTCCAAAGGTGGTGCGCTGAGGATGGATATAGGGCAGGAACGCATCTATGTCGCCGGCGCAATACGCGGCAGTAGCGACCTGCGCCGCTTCGATCACCGCAGCCGCTTCGTCATTGGCCATTTCTACCTCCTCACTCATTCGTTTCGTTGTGCGACGCCGCTCGTCGCCGCATACCCTCCTGCAAAAAGAGTTCGCGATTGGGAAACCCATTAACCAGGGTGAATCCGCCATCCACGGCTATCAACTGACCGGTCATATAGGGAATCCGGGTAAAAGCCAGGGCAGCACCGGCAATATCCTCGGGCTGACCGATACGCGGCAGCGCCTGCGAACCGCCTTCAGCCATCAGTCCATAGGTTTCGGCCACGCTGTACTCCTGATTGGTCAGCGGGTCAACCAATCCAGAAGGCCGCGAGGTCAGCGGCGTCTCCACGACCCCGGGGCGGAGGGCATTGACGGTGATATTGTGCTGACCTCCCTCAAAAGCTGCGCCCAGCACCACGTGGTTGAGCCCGGCCTTACTCACTCCATAGGGGATGCGGGTACTATCGGGAGCCACATCCGATACCGTAGCGATAAAGAGAAAACTGCGATGCGCGACCTCGATACCGGCCTGCCGCTCGCTTTCGGCCGCTTCGATCATGTATTTGAGAGAGCGCTGACACAGACGGTACGCCCCCATCAGGTTGACGCTGAGCACCCGATCCATCTCCTGCTGCAAATGGTCGATGGGCGTCTCGGTGAAGCGATAGCGCACGACCTGCCCGTCTTTATCGCGGACATAATTAGTCACCCCGCTGTTGCTGACGACGGTATCGAGACGGCCAAAATGCTCATGGGCCCGATCTACCAGGCTGAAAGCGTCCTCGGGCTGGCTCAAGTCGGCCCCCAGACTCAGTGCCTGAACCTGGTACTGCTCCCGCAATCTCGAGGCTATATCCTCAGCCCGCTCTTGACCCGATTTCCGGTGAGTGCGCGGATCAGAAGGATCGCTGCCGGAATTGTAATGTACGACCACATCATAGCCGCTGGCGGCGAAGGCCTCGACGATAGCCGTGCCGATGCCGCTGCTGGAACCACTTACCAGCGATACTGGATTACCCATAGTCACGATCCTGATTTAAGAAACGAGTAAAATCGACAATAGCTCATTACCAGAGTTGCTCGGTAGCCAGCCGTGCCCCCTCGGCCATCGCTTGAAATTTAGCCCATACAACGGTCGGATGGACCTCCGGAGTATAGGTGGCCTGGGTCGAAAAACCGCAATCGGTCCCGGCTATCACGTTCTCCCGGCCCACGATCTTGGCGAAACGAACGATCCGCTCGCAGATGAGTTCAGGGTGCTCAACGATATTATTGGCATGGGCGACCATTCCGGGTATGATCAACTTGCCCTCCGGCAGCTTTACGTCTTCCCATACATGGTACTCGTGCTCATGACGTGGATTGGCCGCCTCGAAAGAATAGGCGCCGGCATTCACTTTGAGCATGATCCCCACGATATCCCTGAGTTCCGCATCGTGCACGCGCGGCCCTTCATTGATCCCGTAGCAGGTATGCAAACGGATCTTCTCCTCAGGAATATCGCGCAGACTGTGGTTGAGCACCTCGACTGACAACTCGATCTTCTTCAGCCGCTGGTCGAAATCCAGGGAGCCATCTCCATGCACCACGGTCATCCAAGGATCGTCGATCTGCACGATGAAACCGGCATCGACGATGGCCTTGTATTCCGTGCGCATCGCCTCGCCGACCGCGTGCATATATTCTTCTTCACTAGGATAGTAATCATTGGAGCCCACACCGCCCGGCGCTACCGCGGGCATGAATACATCCTCCTTCGCCACGTCCTGAACGGCCGCTTTGAGATTGGCGATATCTCGGTTCAGAGCATCGACTCCCTTGTAAGCGATCGGCCCGGTACAGACTACCGGATCGATCTTGGTGACCGCACCTCCGTGCATCGCCTCGGCGAAGTAGCGCTCGTAATACTCCGGAAATGCAGCTAATTCCTCCGAAAACTCATCTTTGTCGATCGTGCCTGGTCGAGCCTCATAACCAGCTAGCCGCTCACCCACATAGGACGAGAAGCCGAGCTTGCTCTGCTCGCCATCGGTCACGACATCGATACCGCTTTGAACCTGCTGGCGAACAATATCGACCACAGCCGACGGGATCCGCTCGGCGTAAACTTGTTCGTCATAGGGCTCGTCGTTCACCTTGGCCTTCATCAGATCGAGCAGGTCCACGGGGCGGGCCAAGCTACCGACGTGGGTGGTTAGAATCCGCTCAGTACTGCGCTTCATAATGCGTTCTCCTCGCATGTGCTAAAAAGCATCAAATTAGTCCCCTCGCTCAATCCAACCCCAGCGCGGTATCGATATCCTGCTGATAAGCCCGCACCTGGCCCGAAAGAATTTCGTCCATACCGACTGCTCTACCGGCCAGAATCGACTCGTAGGCTCCGTAAATCGCCGCGACCGCCGTCATCCCCAAATGACCATCGACTTCGGGGCTGCTACCCTTGAGAATCGCCTCGCCGAAATCGTGCATCTCAATGGCCATGTGCTTGGCATCGACCGGCGGAAAATCGAGCTCGTAGGTCACCACCTTTGCACCGAAAAGCCGCTCGGTGATTTCACTCATTTGGAAATCGGGCAATAATTGGAGAATTTCCTCTCCTTTGAGCTCCTGTCCTTCGAGACGCAGAACCACCGGCTGGCCATTGCGATCTCCAGGTGAGTACAACGCGCCCAACTGGCCATGTACGCTGCGCTCAAAGCCAAAGCTACCCCAGCCGGCATCTGCTATGGTACCTAACACCCTATCCAAGTCTGGCGTTGGCCCCCAGGTGATCGTGGAATAACCGAGATGAAATAAGCACTCCGAATTCATTTAAATCTCTGTTTCATAGTTATTTATAAGCCTTTACAATCGACTCTAACCACCCTTTATAAAGGTCCCTGCCGAATAACCAGTCAAGCCTTTGTTTTACCCCCCGTTAGAGAGTAAACGACCTGCTCCTCGGGATCGTTGCATTTAATCCGCCTGGGCGCAGCCCATATTCGGTCTGGTGCAGAGCGCGCACCCTCTAAAATCATGCCATTGCCCAGCGATAACGGTCCTCAAATGTAGGCCCGACTCTCAGTCAGGATAAATGAGCCGTAGAGAACGATCTATCTTGACTCACCGCTTTCACAATCGCTATAATCTAAGCAAAGTTGTTGTACGCAGTTGCTCTCGGATTGACTTCCGTCGCCTTTACCGCCCTGCCCCAATGCACGGCAAGGAACTGAAGTGCCGCTCAATTATCTGCTCAAACGCCTGGGCATTTTTCTAATCATCGTGTGGGCCGGGATCACGATCAACTTCATCATGCCCCGGCTGGCTCCTGTGAATCCGATCCAAGAACGCCTGCTCCAAGCCGTTTCCTTCGGCGGTGCAGGCAAGAGCGATATGGAAGCTGTAGTACGCACCTACGAAGCTCGCTTCGGACTAGATCAGCCGCTTTGGAAGCAGTATTTTCGATATATTGGCGACGTGATCCGCCTCGACTTCGGCGTCTCTATCGCCAACTTTCCCAGCCACGCCTCAGATATCATCCTGCGCGCTCTACCGTGGACCCTGGGATTGCTGAGTACCGCAACGCTCATCGCCTTCGCACTGGGCACCTTGCTCGGTGCTTTATTGGCCTGGCCCCGCGCCCCTGCACTGCTCCACTATCTGGCGGCACCGCTGCTGGCACTATCGGCCATTCCGTACTACCTGCTCGGACTCGGGCTGGTCTTTCTGCTCGGTTTCACCTTGCGCGCCTTCCCTCTCGGTGGCGGCTTTACGCTGGGTACGCTGCCCAGCGCCAGTCTGACCTACGCCATAGACGTGATGTACCATTCCGTTGTGCCCGCCCTGTACATCGTGCTCTCCTCGGTGGGATTCTGGGCCCTGTCGATGCGCGGCATGATGGTCACCGTACAGGGCGAGGACTACGTCAACTACGCCAGGGCCCGGGGCCTCAAAAACCGCGATATCTTTCTCCGTTACGCCCTGCGCAACGCCCTCTTGCCGCAGACGACCGCCCTGGCCCTGGCCATGGGGTATGTCGTCTCGGGAGCCGTCCTGGTGGAGGTGGTCTTTGCTTATCCCGGAGTGGGCACGGTACTGTACCGCGCCGTGCAGACTTTTGACTACACCGTCATCTACGGCGTGGTGATCATGATCATTTTCTCTATTGCTCTGGTCACGCTGATACTCGACTTAGTCTACCCACTACTCGACCCGCGCATCGCCTACCGGCGCTGAGATCTCTGAATTGTTCGCACGAGTCTATACTAGCACGCGCCGCCATCCACAACTGGCCGCCGGTTTCGCCATCGTCTTATTGGTCGTGGCTTTCGGTCCGGTGGGCTCTCTCTTCGTGGATACCACACTGGCGCGCGTCGATTCGGCTGCGCCGAACCAGGTCCCCTCCTTCGCACACCCCCTCGGCACCGATGCAGCAGGACGGGATTTGCTCTCGGTCATGGTGGCGGGTACTCCGCTGACCTTGCGAATCGGATTCATTGCCGGCGCGGTCGGCCTGGGCATCGGCATCGTCCTCGGATTCATTGCCGGTTATTTCGGCGGTCTGGTCGACACGCTGATCAAAGGCGCGGCCGACGTGCTGCTGACCATACCCGGACTGCTCTTTCTGGTCGTTCTGGCCACCTCTCTGCACACTGAGGTCAGTGTGAATATGATGGCTCTGGTAGTCGCCTCACTGGCGTGGATGATCCCCACCCGCACCATTCGCTCACAGGTGCTCTCCATACGCGAGCGGGCCTATGTACAGGTAGCCCGCCTCTCCGGAATGGGGGATCTGGAAATCATCGTTCGCGAATTGCTCCCCAACCTGCTGCCCTATCTGGCGGCCAGCTTCGTCAGTGCGGTCGGCGCGGCTATCCTGGCATCAATCGGCCTAGAAGCCCTAGGGCTGGGCCCCCAGAATGAACCGACACTGGGCATGACCATCTACTGGGCCCTGTACTATACCTCATTACTGCGAGGAATATGGTGGTGGTGGGCACCACCCATGATCATGATCGTACTGATCTTCATCGGGCTCTTCCTCGTCTCCCTGGGGCTGGACCGCATTGCCAACCCCCGTCTATGGCGGGCGTCATGAGCACGGAGACCAAGAACCAAATCGCAATGCAGGTAGAAGGATTGCGCGTTCACTATCGCACCGAGCGAGGACCGGTACGCGCAGTAGAGGGCGTCGACTTCGAACTCTACCCAGGCGAGCGACTCGGCTTAGTCGGCGAATCCGGCTCGGGCAAGTCAACCACCGCCATGGCGCTGATGCGACTCATCCAACCGCCGGGCTATATCGAAGGGGGCCGAATCAAATTCGGCGACCTCGAACTCTTATCACTCACCGAGGAGGAGATGAGGTGCACGCGCTTCTCCCAGATCTCGCTCATCCCTCAAGGCGTCATGAACTCGCTCAACCCCGTCATGCGGGTCGGCGCCCAGATCGCCGATACCATCGAGGCGCACGAGGAGCGACCATCGCGCAGCGAGTTGCAGGAGCGCGTGCGCAATCTGCTGGAATTGGTCGGGCTGGAGCCGGCTACGGCCCGCATGTACCCGCACGAACTCAGCGGCGGTATGAAACAGCGCCTGGGCATGGCCATCGCCGTGGCACTGCGCCCCAAAATAATCATCGCCGACGAGCCGACCAGCGCGCTCGATGTAGTGGTTCAGAAACAGGTCATGGACACCCTTTTTCACGTGCAGCAAGATCTCGACGCAGCGATCATTCTGGTGGGCCACGACATGGGCCTCATGGCCCAGTGTGTAGACCGAATCGGCGTGATGTACGCCGGCAGACTGGTCGAGATCGGATCGGTACGGCGTATATTCGCCGAGCCGCTCCACCCCTACACCCGAATGCTGGTGTCCAGCCTGCCCTCTCTGGAGCACAAAGGCGTCTTCCGCGGCATCTCCGGGCTGACGCCTTCTCTGCTCGACCCGCCTCCGGGCTGCCCGTTCCAGCCTCGCTGCCCGGAAGCGCTGGCCGCCTGTACTGCAGAGATGCCTCAACTCGATGCGGTACCCGAAACCGCAATCGCTGGTTCCGACGAAAATCCGGCGGGCAGCGTGCGGCGTGCGGCCTGTCACCTCCACTCCGGAGCCCGCTCGTGAACGCGCCTCTGCTCGAAGTACGCGGCGCCAGGCAGGTATTCGGAGGCGGACTCCTCGACCAAAGACAGCTCGTCGCGGTGCAGAATGCATCCTTGCAAATCCCGGATGATCAACCCGTTATCGTGGCCATCGCCGGCGAGAGCGGCAGCGGTAAAACCACGCTGGCGCGCTTGCTCCTAGGTATGCTCACTCCTACCGATGGTTCGATTCGCTTTCGAGGCACGGAAGTGCAAAATCTCGATAAACGGGCGCGGCAGGCATTCAGGCACCAAGTCCAGGCCGTTTTTCAGGATCCCTTTGAAGTCTTCAACCCTTTCTACCGGGTGGACCACACCCTCGACGTACCGGTGACCAAGTTTTATCCGAATCTATCCCGGGCCCAGCGCCTGGAGCGAATCGAGGAGGGCTTAGAAGCGGTCGGCCTGCGCCCCGAAGATACCTTAGGCCGCTATCCCCATGAGTTGAGCGGCGGGCAGCGCCAGCGCATTATGGTAACTCGCGCCCTGCTCGTCGAACCGCGGGTGATCATAGCCGATGAACCGGTCTCGATGGTCGACGCATCGCTCCGGGCGACGATACTGGAAACCCTCTTCCGCATCCACCGCGAGCGCAGCATCAGTCTGGTCTATATCACTCACGACCTGACCACCGCCTACCAGCTGAGCCATACTATTCTGGTCATGTACAAGGGAGCAGTAGTCGAGATGGGAGATGTGGAACAAGTTATCAAGGCCCCCCGTCACCCATATACCCAGCTCCTGGTACGCTCTATCCCCTTACCCGACCCGGAACGCCGCTGGGGCGAAGACCCGGATGGCAACCATCCACCTCCACACTCGACCTCCGGCGCCGCAAAAACCAACGAGGAACCCGCACACACCGAAGGCTGCGCCTTTACCGACCGCTGTCCCCACGTCATGTCCCGCTGCCGTCGAGAAAACCCCTCTCTACTCCTGACCGATCCCGGGCGAGCCGCAGCATGTTATCTCTACGAAGAAGCCACCCTGCTCTCGGAGGAAGAGATTGCCCAGCTCTCGCACGGAGGCTCTTGAAATGTTGCCCTTCGTGCACATGGGCAGAGTCGCCCCGTGGACAGTACGCACACTGATCGTCCTGGTGACACTGATCGGCTGTGGCCCTGAGGTAGATCTGAAAGAGGTTCCCCGCGACCGCACCTTCATCGTAATGAACGGCGGCCCCAACCAGTATCCCCTATTCGACAATCAGAACCCGTACATTCCCGGTTCTGACCAGGGCTTTCACCTGGGGACGCTGCCGGCAGTATACGAGCCACTGATCATGTTCAATGTGCTCACCGGCGAGCACGAGAACTGGCTGGCCGAAGACTGGCACTACAACGAGGACCACACCGCGATAACCCTGACCCTGCGTCAGGGCATCAAATGGGCCGACGGCCGGCCCCTCACCACCAGCGATGTGGCCTTCACCTTTGAGATGCTCAAGCAACACGCTACAGCGATGGTGCACCTCTCAGATCTGCCCGAATTTTTCGATTCGACTCAGGTTATCGACTCCCATACGCTGCGACTGGTTCTCTCCCGGCCCAGCCCCTCGTTCTGGGCCACCACCTTGAGCAGCAACCACGGCATCCACGTCCTGCCCGAACACGTCTGGAAAGATCGAGATCCGCTGGAATTCACCAACCACGACATCGAGCGGGGATGGCCGCTGGGCACAGGCCCCTACCGCCTCGTCTATGCTTCACCGCACCAAAAGATATACGACCGACGCGAAAACTGGTGGGGCGCCGCAACCGGCTTCAAGACGATGCCGAAAATGGAACGAATCATCTATGTGCCGCAGCAGGAGGAAAGTCAGGCGGCCCAGCTCCTGCTAACCGACCAGTTGGACATGGGACCAATCATGCAGGTAGTGACCCTAAAAAGCGTTCTGGAGCGCAACTCACGGGTAACTACCTTTACCGACCGAAAACCGCCTTTCGGTTACCTCGACTGGTGTCCGATCGACCTCAACCTCAACTGCTCGGCCCCCCCT
>MDTE01161282.1_pt1 | contig 16196 bp, 14 predicted proteins | sample 811231 | NCBI WGS metagenome assembly MDTE01 (sample SAMN05326651, study PRJNA326480) | marine metagenome | isolation source: seawater | place: Indian Ocean: Red Sea | collected 2010
CCTGATAATTCCAAAAATAAGACCACTGTTTATCCATATTGTACAGCATATATTTCCGGTTTTGAGACGCTGAATAATCGTAGTTACTATTAGGGCTTCCCACAACTTCATGTTTTGCAGGTAGCCCTTTGTATCTTCTTGGGAATCGTCCTACTGCACCATATTGTTCTCGTTCTAGATAGGAAATTGCAGCAGCTATGGTCTCTGGATCATTTTCATCAATGACAGGGTCCTGTCCCGAGCGAATGAAAATAATCGAATAACTCGAATATCCTATAAGGATTAGTACCATAGATGTAAAGACCGTGGACAGCAATTTCCTTTTCTCTCTAATGGCCCAAATCATTGCTCCAAAAATAATTAACACTGTAATGCAGACCCCCGTGAGCCCAACTAAAACCGCCAACTTTGGCAACCCTTTTATTATGCCATTATGAATAATAAGAAAAGTAAACCCTGTAATGCCGGTTGTAATAAGAAAGGTTTTCCAATCGAAGGACAGCTTCTTAAAATAAATAATCAATGCGATAAACGGTAAAGCGAGCAAGTTTAATATATGCACGCCGGTGGCGAGTCCTAGTATATATGCAATTATTAAAATGTATCGTTCGTTCCCTGGCTCATCAGCTCGTTCTGCCCAGTGGAGAATAAGCCATGCAACAATAACAGTAAAAAAAGTACTCATGGCATACACTTCAGCCTCAACGGCATTGAACCAATGGCTATCTGTAAATGCAAATGTAAGAGAGCCAATAAGAGCTCCACCAAACGCAATTGAAGCATCAGAAATTTTATTTATTCCTCCTCTCCAATGTGAAACAAATTTAACTATAATTAGATAAAGGAGCATCACTGCCAAAGCGCTCACTAGTGGTGAAATTAAATTTACACGAAAGGCAATGTCATCACTAAGCGGAAGCATAGAAAAAATCCGCCCTATGATTAGGTAAAGGGGACTACCGGGTGGATGTGGCACCCCCAGCGTATAAGAGGTAGCAATGAACTCACCGCAATCCCAAAATGATACAGTTGGAGCCATTGTTAGGTAATAGACAAAAAAGGAAAAAACCAGCACAAAGCCAGCCAAAATCCTATTCCATTTAATCCAAGGGTAAGCTATCATGTCTGTTCCTCTGAACATTTAGGGTTTTCATTTTCTGTTGATTTTTCCTGACTGTCTTTATTTGTTTCAATATTTTCACTCGCAGAAGTGGAGAATTTATCTTCCTCAGAGCTTTCTGTTTGTGACTTTTCGTTAATGTAGTTCGATTTTAATTCGCTCAGGATTTGACTTAAATATTGATCTTCATTATCAGATAAATTTCCATCCATTCTTTTGTATAACATATCAACCATATCAATATTCATTGAAGCACCTTGTATATCCTTTTCAACTTTATCTGTAATAGGATTTTTTATTTTACCAAGCGATATCCATGTTGAGTGAACCAACGAAGATATAAGCTGGTCAAACAGCTGTTGTTCTGTCAATTTACTTTCTAAAGGCATTTACAATTCCATACGTATAAAAAGAATAATGGTTTCACAGATTTCAAAGAAATTCTTTGATAAAATCAGGCCAAGAATTTAATTGTTTCCAATCATTTGGTATAAAGGGAATATTTATATTATACACTTCCATTATATTTTTTTATAATACTCAAATTCAACACAAAATTCCCTCAAAACTAACAGCGCTATCGGGTTAATTTTGACACTATATTTGTTTTATTATGATGAATGTTTACTAAAGATATTAAAATAGAAAAATATGAAAATTGGTGTTATACCAGCAAGGCTTCACTCAACACGTCTGCCAGAAAAAATTCTGCTTCCCATAGCGGGAGTTCCTATGATTGTAAGGGTGTATCAACAAGCCGTAAGGGCTAAGTCGCTGAATAAGGTCATTGTTGCTATTGATGATAAAAAAACGGAGAAAGTATTGAACCGATATGGTATAAGCGGGATAATGACAGGTAAACACCATTCGTCCGGGACAGACAGAGCTGCAGAAGCTGTTCGAAACGAAGATGCTAAAGTTATAGTAAATATTCAGGGTGATGAACCTGAAATAGAACCAGAACTAATTGATGAAATCGTTGATTTGTGTGAAGAAAAAAATACTGAAATCGCGACTGCAGCCTCTACAGAACTGAGATCTGATGAGATTTTAGATAGGGATGTGGTTAAGGTTAAGATAAATAAAAAAAACTTTGCTACATCCTTTCTTAGACGACCGTTTTCAGAAAAGGAGATTTTTCGTCATATTGGTATTTACGGCTTCAAGAAAAATATTTTAGATACATTTACCTCCCTCCCCCCTTCAAAAAACGAGGTAAATCAAAAATTAGAACAATACAGAGCTTTGGACAATGGAATTAATATACGCATTTTGGTTACAGACTATAGGGGCCGTGGTGTGGACACAATGATGGATCTAAAACGAATGGAACTAAAATATGCCTCGTAAACCAGTGAAATATATTTTTGTTCTTGGAGGAGTTATGTCTGGCCTTGGGAAAGGCATTGCTGCATCTTCGATTGGGTACCTCTTAAAAAGCGCTGAAATGAAGGTCACAATTTTAAAATTAGATCCATACCTTAATATAGATCCCGGCACAATGAACCCATATCAACATGGAGAAGTTTTTGTGTTGGATGATGGCTCAGAAACTGACTTGGACCTAGGGCATTATGAACGTTTTATTGATGTGAACATGGCAAAGCAAAACAATGCAACTGCAGGGCAAATATATAGCACAGTCTTGGACAGAGAGAGAGCGGGAGATTATCTTGGGGAAACTGTGCAGGTAATTCCTCACATAACGGATGAGATTAAAACAAGGATCATTGATGTAAACACACCCAAAAAATTTAATATTGTTATTTGTGAAGTAGGAGGAACTGTAGGAGATATTGAAAGTCTTCCCTTTATGGAAGCTATTCGGCAACTATCAGTAAAGGTTGGATACCACAACCACATGATTGTTCATGTTACTTTGTTGCCCTCAATTAGAGCAAGTAGGGAGGTTAAGACAAAGCCTACTCAGCATTCAGTAATGAAGTTAAGAGAAATAGGTCTAAGTCCGGATCTAATCCTGTGCCGCTCTGAAGTTCGGATAGAAAAATCTGTAAAAGAAAAGATTGCTCTTTTTTGTAATGTTAATTCAGCCCACGTTATTGAAGGTCGGGACGTGAAAAGTATTTATGAAGTTCCTCTGCTTTTGAACAAACAGAAAGTAGGGGAATTGATATCTAAACGTCTGGAGTTATCTGGGACTCCAGACGTTTCAGCTATGAAAAATTTTGTTCATCATTATAAAAATCCAGCTCACAGTGTAACTATTGCAATGTGTGGTAAATATACAGAGCTTCCAGATGCGTATAAAAGTGTTTTGGAAGCATTTATACATGCGGGAGTAGAAAATGATGCAGGGGTTAACATTAATTGGGTATCAGTAGAAAATATTCATACCCTGGAACAATGTGAAAAATCATTTCACCCTGTTGATGGAATTCTTTTACTTCCAGGTTTTGGAAAACGAGGGTCAGAAGGAAAAATATTGACATGTCAATATGCTAGAGAACAGAAAGTCCCTTTTTTAGGAATATGCCTTGGGCTTCAGTGTGCTGTTATAGAATTTGCAAGAACGGTTTGTTGTTTGGAGGGTGCAAATAGTACTGAGTTTTCTCCCAAAACACCTCACCCGGTAATAGATCTAATGGAATCCCAAAGAATGATAAAAAGGAAAGGCGGTACCATGAGATTGGGGGCATATAACTGTGAATTGAAAAAAGATAGTAAGGTATACGATGAATACGGTATGAAAAAAATATCAGAACGCCACCGTCACAGATGGGAGGTAAACAACCGCTATCGCACAAAGCTAGAAAAAGCAGGGCTTATTTTTTCTGGAATAAACCCAGAATTAAACTTGGTGGAAATAATAGAGCTGAAAAATCATCCATGGTTTGTGGGCTGCCAATACCATCCCGAATTAAAAAGTAGGGCCTTGAAAGCACACCCACTGTTTCGCGGATTCATTAGAGCTGCCGTTAGCCAGAGCAAAGGAGAATTTACAGTATGATAAATCCTGTAGTTATAGATAGGATAAAATTTGATAGTAACACACTACCAATTATTGCAGGCCCTTGTGTTATTGAGAGTAGAGAGCACTGCCTTAGGATGGCTGAATCCATCTTAGAAATAACACAGAAACTTGACCTACCCTATATTTTTAAAAGTTCTTATGATAAGGCAAACCGGACATCCATAAAATCCTTCAGAGGACCGGGATTGGAAGAAGGACTTCAAGTTCTTCAGGATGTCAAATCAGAAGTTGGCGTTCCGGTTTTGACAGATATTCACCACCCAAGCCAGGCTGCTAGAGTAGCAGAAGTTGCAGATATTATGCAGATTCCTGCATTTCTGTGCAGACAAACAGATTTACTCTTAGCTGCCGGAAATTCCGGGCGTACAATCAATATAAAAAAAGGGCAATTTGTTGCACCATGGAAAATGGAATCGATAGTTCAGAAAATTGAATCTACTGGTAATAAAAATATTTTATTAACAGAAAGGGGAACTACTTTTGGTTATGATAATCTGGTAACAGATGTCCGATCAATCAGTATGATGCAGAAAACTGGATATCCTGTGATTTTCGATGCAACCCATAGCGCTCAAGTTCCAGGGAAATCTGGAGGTGTAACCGGAGGTATGAGAGAATTTATACCAGTTATTGCTCGCGCTGCTACAGCAGCAGGTTGTAACGGATTGTTTTTGGAGGTTCATGATAATGTGAATAAGGCAAAATCAGACGCAGCAACTCAGTGGCCCTTGGATAAACTTTACGATCTTTTAGCAGTAATAAAACAAATCCATAATTCATTGTATTAATGATGAAAGAATCTCTTAATAAGATTAAGCTAATTATTTCTGATGTAGATGGAGTTCTGACAGATGGAACCATATTAAAAGGGTCTGAAAATATAGAGTTTAAACGGTTTTGCGTTCAGGATGGGACCGCGGTGGTTATGGCTAAAACTGCTGGCTATTTACTCGCATTCATTTCAGGGAGATATTCGCAGGCAACAGAGGCTAGATTAAAGGAGCTAAAAGTTTCAGATATTTATAACGGAACATTGAATAAGCTTATTCCATATGAACTACTGAAAGAGAAATATAATTTAATAGATGAGGAAATTGCTTATATCGGAGATGATTTGATTGATATACCAGTGATGGAAAAAGTAGGACTGCCAGTGGCAGTTCAGAATGCATACCCACAAGTAAAAGAAAAAGCAAAGTACGTTACGAAAGCCTACGGAGGTGTAGGCGCTTATAGAGAATTTATAGATTGGATTTTAATGAAATCCGGCAAATATAATCAATGTTTGGAAGAATTGAAAGTAAAGATGATGAATGAATCATAATGATGTCTAAATATTTAATAAAAACTTTAATTTGTATAATACCATTAGTTTTTTCCGCTTGTGTGTCAAATACTACGGTCGAGGAATATGAACAAAAACGATCGAATAGGCCTGACCAAGAAAGCTGGGATATAACTATTACTATGACAAACGAAGGGTTAGTACGGGCAGTAGTCCAGTCGGGATATTTAAAGAAGTTTCAGCAAAGAAGTTTCATCTTTCTAGAAGATAGCGTTTCAGTCGATTTTTACAATGATTCAGAAGTTCATACAACCCATCTTACATCTATCAAGGCAGAAATAAATGAAAAAAGTAATTTTATGCGCGCTATGCATTCAGTTGTAGTTAAGTCAGATAGCGGAGTTACTCTTTTCACAGATACCCTAACATGGAATCATTCAGCACAACGAATATTTACAGATGATACTGTTATGGTAGTAACGGAGAAAAAGGACACACTAAACGGAGTAGGCTTTGAATCTGATATAGAGATGAAGTACTGGAAAATTCTGAAACCATCCGGGGTTACAGAAAGGATAATTGATGGCTGACAGACACAAACTTGAAGCGAGAAGTCTCCATAAGCAATACGGGAAAAAATGGGTAGTACGTGATGTAGATTTGGACCTAAAGCAAGGAGAAATAGTCGGTTTACTGGGGCCTAATGGTGCGGGGAAAACAACTACATTTTATATGATTACGGGAATGATTAAGCCAACAAGTGGACAGATATTTTTAGATAAAATAAACATCACAAGTGACCCTATGTACAAACGCTCAAGAATGGGAGTTGGATATCTCTCACAGGAGCCTTCTATTTTTGGGAAGTTATCGGTTGAGGATAACCTGAGACTTGTTTTAGAATTAACCGACCTATCTAAATCAGAGCAGGGGGAAAAAATCAACACTCTTCTTGAGGAGTTGTCTATCTCTCATTTAAGGAGCAGCAAGGGAGGGAATCTTTCGGGAGGAGAACGACGCCGTGTAGAGATATGCCGATCTCTTGCAATCAATCCAGATTTCATATTATTGGACGAACCTTTTGCAGGTGTAGATCCCATAGCAGTAGAAGAGATTCAATCTATTGTTCGGTCTCTAAAGGAACGTAATATAGGTGTATTAATTACAGACCACAATGTTAGAGAAACACTATCAATTACTGATAGATCTTATCTACTCTTTGAGGGTAGAATTTTAAAGTCAGGGACTTCGGATGAATTGGCAAATGATCCAGAAGCTCGGCGTCTTTATTTGGGTAAAAAATTCAGTTTGAATTAATGGCACGTCTGGAACAAAAACAAACATTAAAGCAGACACTTTCTCCCAGGCAGTTACTACAGGCAAGATTGCTTCAATTGAATTCTTTATCTTTGGAATCTTACATTTTGAATGAGTTGGAATCTAATCCAGTATTGGAGTCAGTAGATCATGAGTCAGAGATGGAAGAAGAATTAGTTGATGAAGATAATTCACTAGATATGAATCCTCTTGACCATGAATATGAAATTATACAGCCAATAAGCGAAGAAAAAAATCTCTTAGATCTTCCTATTCCGGACAAGCCAGATTTTATGGAAATACTCATTAAACAGCTAGACGATTATTCTCTTAGTGACCTAGAACGAACTTTGTGCGAAGAGATCATTTGGAATGTTGATGAACGTGGATATCTAGCTGTTGAGCTCTCTATGATAGCAGATAGATTTGACCTCAGAGAGGAAGACATTTATCATTTATTGGATCTTGTAAAAAATCTTGACCCCAAAGGAATTGGTTCTCGTAATTTGAAAGAATGTCTTCTTGCTCAGTTGGATTGCAACTCAGATTCTATCCCCTATTTAGTTATAAAGGAATGCTATGAGGATTTTATTCACAAAAGATTTGAAAATATACAGAAAACACTTAAGTGTAATCAGGATGATTTAAAAAAATCATTAGAACAAATAGGAAAATTGAACCCTCATCCCGGCGAGGGGAAAATAACCGGTAAAGAAAGAGTTGTGATCCCAGACATTATCATTCATAGAAGAGATAAGAAATGGATAATCAGAACAAACGACAGAGGAATTCCAGAACTCGTAATCAGTGAAATGTACAAAGATTTATCTGCAGCAAAAACAGTTGCTGAAAAAGATAAAAAATTTTTAAAAAAGAGTATAGACAAGGCTGATATGCTTATTCAGGCAATACACCAACGAAGACATACTTTAACAGCTGTCATGGAATCAATTATATTCAGACAGCCAAAGTTTTTCGATGGAGAAATTAATATTTTGGAACCAATGAAACTGCAAGACATAGCAGATGAAATCAGTGTAGATATTTCCACAGTAAGTAGAAGTACCAGGGGGAAATATGTGGACACACCTTTTGGTGTTTTTGAGTTAAAATCGTTTTTTACAGGAACGGTTGAGTTGAAAGATGGTCAAATTGTCAGCAACAAGGAGGCCAAGCAAGCTCTGAAGGATTTAATAGAACTTGAGGATAAAAAAAATCCTCATACAGATGAACAAATACTATCATTAATGAAAGAAAAAGGATATCCATTGGCACGTAGGACAATTGCAAAGTATCGGATGCAATTAAATATCCCTGTAGCACGTTTAAGAAGAATTATTTAAGAAAAGGAGAAAATGAATGGCTAATCGTAGGATAATAATTGGAGACAAAGAGTATCAAATCCCAGAAAGACTTTTATCGCTCGGTATTACACCAGTCTTAGGAATTGGTTTTTTTCTTTGGCTGGCAACCGGATTTTATCAGGTCGGACCTGATGAAGTAGGAGTTGTACAAAGATTTGGGAAGGTAAGCCGGGTTGTACAATCAGGGTTGCGATACCATTTCCCATATCCAGTTGAGACTGTTAATACACCAAAGGTTACAGAAGTAAAACGGATTGAAATTGGATTTAGAACAGTTGGGAAAAATCAATTTCGTACTGTAGAGAGAGAAAGTATTATGCTTACTGGTGATGAAAATATTGTTGATGCGGAAATGATTGTCCAGTACAAACTGAAAGATCCTGAAGCATACCTTTTTAACTTTGTCCGTCCTGTACTCACAGTAAGAGAGGCATCAGAGGCATCATTGAGAACTATTATTGGTCGACACGGGATTGATAAAGCACTTACAGCGGGTAAATTGATGATTCAAGAAGAAACTAAAACGCTTCTCCAGAGTATATTAGATAAATATGATTCAGGGATACAGGTGGTCGCTGTACAGCTTCAAGATGTTTCGCCTCCTAAATCTGTTATTGCAGCTTTTAAGGATGTTGCATCTGCTAAGGAGGATAAAAATAGATTAATCAATGAAGCAGAGGGCTATAGAAATGATGTCATCCCAAAGGCAAGAGGTGAGGCTCAGGCAATGATTAGAGAAGCCGAAGGCTTCAAGGAGGCTAGAATGAAAAGGGCCGAAGGTGATGTTGCAAAATTCAATTCTATGCTAAAGGAATACAAAAAGGGAAAATCCATTACAAAAAAACGTTTATATCTTGAAGCAATGGAGGATATACTTCCGGGGGTTGAAAAATTCATCGTTCCTGATGGCGAGGGGGGTAATTTGCTGAATCTATTAAACTTGACAGGTAAAGAGAGCGGAGGTAAAAAATGAAAAAGCTAGGAATTGCACTTATCTTACTAGGTAGTATAATTTTTTTCTCAACAGTATTTATCGTTGATATGACTGAACAGGTTGTTATTCTTCAGTTTGGAAAGCCGGTAAAAACGATAAAGGAGCCTGGATTGCACTTCAAACTGCCTATACCTATTCAAACTGCAACTGTGTTTGATAATCGGCTATTAGAATACGATGTTCCCCCTGAGGAGATTTTAAGTAAAGATAAAAAATCTCTTATTGTTGATAATTATGTTAGGTGGAAAATTGTCGACCCGCTTCTTTTCCTTCAGACGGTACAAGCTATTCCTACTGCTATAACTCGATTAGACGATATTGTTTACTCAGAATTGAGACGGGAATTGGGAACTCATAATATGAGTGATATTATCACAGAAAACCGTGAAATCATTATGAAACAAGTCACCCACAACAGTAAAGTTGCCACTTCACCTTATGGAATTGAAGTAGTTGATGTACGGATAAAACGTGTAGATCTACCAAAGGAAAACGAAAAATCAATATATGCAAGAATGGAAGCAGAACGAAAAAGACAAGCTAACAAGTTTCGTTCTGAAGGAGAGGAAGAGGCTCAGAAGATCCGTGCCACAACCGAAAAGGATAAGACCATCATTCTAGCTAATGCTTATAAGGAATCTCAGCAGATCCGCGGTGAAGGAGAAGCGATTGCTCTAGAAATATATGCAAAAGCGTTTGGAGCAGATCCAGATTTTTATGAATTTGTACGCACACTCGAAACATATAAAAAAATCATCGATGAGAAAACAACTCTAGTGCTTCCATCAGATAGTGATTTGTTCAAATTAATAGGAAATCGATAGATGAATCGGTCTGGGAAAAAATATCCCTCAATTCTTTCCACAACTATTCTTGGTGTTCGATATAAAAGAAAAGCAGCCCTTGGTGGAGATGGACAGGTAACATTTGGAGATATGGCACTAAAGCAGAAAGCTGTCAAAGTCCGAAAATTTTATTCAGAAAAAGGAGTTGTTCTCAGCGGCTTTGCTGGAGCTGCTGCAGATGCACTGACTCTCTTTGAAAAATTCGAAGGAAAACTGGATGAGTTCAATGGAAATTTAAAACGATCGGTCGTTGAACTGGCCAAAGAATGGAGGACGGATAAATATTTGCGCCATCTGGATGCATTGTTAGCACTTATGGATAAACGGTCTAGCTTTATATTATCTGGTGACGGAAATGTCATAGAGCCGGATGGTCCCATTATTGCCATAGGCTCGGGTGGAGGGTATGCTCAGGCGGCAGCGACGGCCTTGATGCAATCTACAAAACTTAATGCGTCTGAAATTGTGAAAAAATCGCTGAATATTGCATCTGAAATATGTATTTATACCAATGATTCAATTACAGTAATGGAGACAGAATGAACTCCCTGACACCAAAACAGATAGTTAAGGAATTAAATAGATACATTGTGGGGCAGAAAAATGCTAAAAGAGCTGTTGCAATTGCACTAAGAAATAGATGGAGAAGACAGCAGATCTCAGATGCAATGAGAGATGAAATCGTTCCCAATAATATAATCCTGATTGGTTCCACAGGGGTGGGGAAAACAGAAATTGCCAGACGATTAGCTAATTTAGCTAATGCACCTTTTTTAAAGGTGGAAGCAAGCAAGTTTACAGAGGTGGGGTATGTAGGGAGAGATGTTGAATCAATCATTAGAGATTTGATGAATAGTGCTGTAAATATGGTCAAACTTGAACAGGAAAGGTTGGTTATAGATCAGGCAAAAAAAATGGCAAAACAAAGGTTAGTAAATTTACTTTTTCCTGGAAACAGTGTTAAAGCAGAAAGAAGGCAATCTAAAGAAGCAGAGGATAGATACAAAAGAAATCGTGCAAAAATATTGGATAAACTTGAAGGTGGAGAATTGGAAAATCGATATGTTGAATTAGATGTTCCAGAAGAAAACTTTCCTATGATGCAGGTGTTTGGACCAATTGGTTTAGATGATATGGGATCAAATATTAAAGATATGCTTTCCAATGTACTGCCATCAAATAAAAAACAAAGAAGAATGAAGGTATCAAAAGCAAGAGAAATCCTAATCGATATGGAGGTTCAAAACCTTTTGGATCGTGATGAAATTATTCGCATTGCTAAAGATCGAGTTGAAAATAACGGAATTGTATTTTTGGATGAAATTGATAAAATTTGCGGTAATGAGCGAAGCGCAGGCCCAGATGTGAGTCGAGAAGGTGTACAGAGAGATTTGTTGCCTATTATTGAAGGCAGTACCGTCAGCACAAAATATGGGTCGGTTAACTCAGACCATATATTGTTTGTTGCTGCTGGGGCATTTCATGTGTCAACACCGTCTGACATGATTCCAGAGCTACAAGGGCGCTTCCCTATTCGTGTCGAAATGGATAAGCTTAGCACTATAGATTTTGTTAAAATTCTTACTCATCCTAAATCAGCTCTAATTAAGCAGTATCAGGCCCTCTTGAAAGCAGAGGGAGTAACCTTGACTTTTGAAAAACTAGCAATAAAGGTTATCGCAGAATATGCGACGGAAGTCAATACAAAAACGGAGAACATTGGTGCTAGGAGGCTTCATACCATCATGACAACCTTACTGGATGAGTATATGTTTGAAAAAGTAAAAGGCAGAACACCGAATGGGGAGCTAAAAATAACTCCAGAAATTGTTAAAGAAAAACTGTCCGAGATTGCTGATGATCAAGACCTGAGCAGATATATACTCTAATATAATACAAAATATTTTATTCCGAGGTTAAGAGAGATAAATATGCCAAATCACTTCCTACACATATCAGATTATTCAAAAAATGAGCTTATTGAAATTCTTCAAACAGCAAAAACAATAAAACAGAAGTTCCGAAATAGGGAGGATTATATACCTTTTAAAAATCGTTCCTTGGCTATGATTTTTGCTAAACCTTCTGCTCGGACTAGAGTGTCATTTGAAACAGGATTTGAATGGATGGGTGGACATGCTTTGTTTCTTGGTCCAAATGATATAGGGATAGGAAAGCGCGAAGCGATAAAAGATATTTCACGGCTCATTAGTCGTTACAATGATATTGTAATGGCTAGACTTTTTAATCATGAACATATATTGGAATTGGCAAATTATTCCTCTATTCCTGTTGTTAATGGGCTCACTGATTACAACCATCCCTGCCAGATTATGACAGATATTTTCACTATTTGGGAGCACAAAAATAAATTTGAAGATTTGAAAGTCTGCTATGTCGGTGATGGAAATAACATCGTTCATTCTTGGCTACAATTAGCATCTAAAATATCTATCAATTTTGTATGTATTTGCCCAGAAGGATACTCACCAGATCAAAAAACGATAGAATTAGCTGAAGATGGAGGATGTTCCAAAGTTGATATTAGTCATGATCCATATGATGCTATACAAAACGCCGATGTGGTTTACACAGATGTATGGGCATCTATGGGGCAAAAAGAAGAAGCTGAAAAGCGAGAAAAAATATTTAAACCTTTTCAGGTTAACAAAAAATTAATGAGCCTTGCAGGTGATTCAGCACTATTTATGCACTGTCTTCCTGCAGAGAGAGGACGGGAAGTTACAGACGGTGTTATGGAGGCAGACTATTCTATCGTATTTGATCAGGCGGAAAACCGTCTTCATGTACAAAATGCAATAATGTTATTACTCTCAGAACTATAGAAAACTAATTTATTCAATTATCGATTGATTTCCAACGTTTCAACACAAGGTCCTCGCCATCGAATTCTGCATAAGAATCAAAAGTAAACCAATCTCCTAAAATCACCAATTTTCCGGAACCGATTTGTTTTTCTGTAGCTTGATGATAATGACCGCATAATATATAATCAACTCCATTTTCCAATTTTTTATTTGCAAAATGTTTCAAGTTATTCAATATTTTCTTGTTATGTTCATCAGAATGAATATAATGTCCACGGCTTCCAGAAATCTTTTTTGCAATCCAGTAGCCTAAGTTGGGGTGTAACATTCGATAAAACCACACAAATATGGGGCTTCGTATTAATTTTTTCATTAGTCTATATCCCCAATCCCAAGAAAGTAATCCATCTCCATGGGTGAGTAAAAATGATTTACCATTTAAGGAAAATTCAAAATCTTTTTCATAAACCTTATACATTAGGGTGTTTTTCATAAAATCTAACACCCAATAATCATGATTACCCAATATAAAGTGTGTGTTGACACCAGACTTTCTCAATTGCAATATTTCGGTGTAAAAATGAAAATAATATTTTGGGATAACATCTTTATATTCAAAATAAAAATCAAATAAATCACCTACAATGAAAAGCGTACCCTTAGTTTTTGAAATGTGATTAAAAAAAAGAAACAATCTTTTTTGTCTCTGCATTTCATCTTCAGATGGATTCAACCTCAAATGTAGGTCAGAAATAAAATAAAGTGGTAATTTCATTAACGGTAAAACTTACTTTGAGAGATATGAACAGACAAAGGATTTCCATTCAATCTTCAATTAAACAAATAAATGGAAACCTAGATTAAAAAGTATAGATTTAAGTATATATTTTAATTGGTGTGGAAAAAGGATATCTAATAAGAATGGAACTAGTTTTTTATACTTTAGTTTAATATTTATGGTAAAAATAATATTTATTATTTCTATGTTTTGGTCAACCTTTGGTTTAACCCAGGATTTTGGTCAAAATAAGGTTCAATACGAAAGGTTTGATTGGAAGTACATTAAATCTCCTCATTTTGATGTATATTTTTACCAGAGTGAAAGTGATTTAGCGGAATTCACCATAAAAGTTTCAGAAGATGCTTACGAACAAATTTCAAAACATTTACGCTGGACAATTAAAAAACCCATTTCTATTATTGTATATAGTTCCCATAATGATTTTCAGCAAACTAATGTTGTGGATAGCTACATGTACGAAGGAATTGGAGGGGTAACTGAATTATTTAAAAATAGAGTGGTGATTCCATTTGAGGGCTCATACGAACAATTCCGTCATGTAATTCACCACGAACTGGTACATGCAATAGTAAATGACATGATGTACGGAGGCACTATTCAGGGTATTGTTACAGGTAAAATCAGACTGAGGATTCCTCTCTGGGTCAATGAAGGATTGGCAGAGTATCTTTCTTTACACTGGGATACAAAGTCTGATATGGTTATTAGGGATATGGCAATACATGAACAGATGCCGTCCGTTCAAAGTTTGGATGCATATATGGCTTACAGAGGTGGACAGTCAGTCTGGAGATATATTGCTTCTACATTTGGAAGGGAAAAGATTGGTGAAATATTACAGGAAATGAAACTGACTCAAAATGCAGAAAAAGGCTTTAAGAGAGCCTTGGGAATGGATTTTGATGATTTGACAGAAAAGTGGCATAAATATTTAAAAAAAGAATACTGGCCAGATATAACGGGAAGGGAAGAAATTGAGGATATAGCAAAACGATTGACTGATCATACTGAAGATGAAAATTTTTATAATATTTCTCCTGCTGTTTCACCAGATGGAAGTAAAATCGCGATTTTATCTGACCGTTCCGGTTATGCGGATATATTACTGATTGATGCCTTAGATGGGAGAATTATAAAAAAAATTATTAAGGGAAACCGTTCAATTGATTTTGAAGAATTAAAATGGCTTCAGCCTGGAATATCTTGGAGTCCTGATGGTAAACAAATCGTGATTGCATCCAAATCTGGGAAATCAGATGCACTTTACTTAATTAATGTTGAATCTGAAGAATCTCAGAAATTAACATTTGACTTAGAAGGTTTGTTTACAGCATCTTGGAGCCCTAATGGAAATTTAATTTGTTTTGTAGGTAACAGAGGAAATGCAAGTGATATTTTTCTTTATAATATAAAATCAGGAGTATTAGAAAACCTTACAAATGATCTGTTTTCAGATTCAGAACCGGCATGGAGCCCTGATGGCAAGTATATAGCGTTTGCTTCAGACCGAGGAGATAATTCTGAAGATAAGAACAATGGAGATGGAAACTCTTTAGATATGTATGTGCATGATTATGCACAGCGGGATATTTATATTATGGATCTTTTAAGTCGCTCTATTGAAAGAGTAACCTATACAAACTTTGATGAAACTTATCCTATATGGGCACACACTAAAAATGTTTTGTTTTATACTTCAGACGACCAGGGAGTTTGGAACATTGTTCGTCATGATATCCCCTCTGGAAACTCACAGCAGATTACAAATGTATTAACTGGGATACAACAGCTTAGCCTTTCTGCTAATGATAAATCACTGGTTTTTTCTGGATTTAATAAAGGCGGGTGGGATATTTACACTTTATCATATCCACTTGAAATCTCTGCTCATGAAATTGGACCAACCAATTTTTATTTAAATCGTAATGAAGAGGAATCTTTTAGTGATTTACGAATGGACAAGAGACGAAACCAGGAGGTTATAGAATCATCCATTGATTATAGCCGTTATATTTTTGCTCCCCGCTATGAACATTTCAACGATCAGATAATATTAGCAAAAGATAATCCTGATTATACACAAGATAGTTTGAGGCTAGCCGAAGGGTTCATCTCGCAGAGGTATCTCCCTAAATTTTCATTGGACCTAGCTGGAGGGAATTTTTCTTTCAGTAATATTTATGGAGCTCAGGGAATGACTTATTTTTACTGGAGTGATATTTTAGGTGATTACCGAATAAGCTTTGGAACTGATGTAGTTATTTCTTTAGACAACAGTGATTTTTATTTGGCATTTTCAAATTTAAAAAACCGATATGATTATCATTTATTACTTTATCAAACCGCATATCTTTGGCAAATAGGTTTTTCATCTAACGGCCCAGTTTATGGAAGACTTAAGCAATTAGCAGGAGGCGGATACTTTACTCTTCCTTTTAACAGATTTCACAGGCTAGACCTTGGATTAACCGGCCATGTATTTAATTATAAAGAGTTTTGGGAGAACACAATTACTGGTGAATTAATTGAAAACCCAATAGCAGAGCTATCAGCAATACTTCCATCTATCGGCTGGGTTTATGATAATTCAGTTTTTGGGTACACGGGTCCTGTGGATGGATTTAGACAAAATATTTCTCTTAGAGCTAG
>MDTE01096034.1_pt1 | contig 16195 bp, 13 predicted proteins | sample 811231 | NCBI WGS metagenome assembly MDTE01 (sample SAMN05326651, study PRJNA326480) | marine metagenome | isolation source: seawater | place: Indian Ocean: Red Sea | collected 2010
GGGCCCTTATTTTTTTATTCTTGGCTGATTACCGGTGCTTCCAAAGCGCGCTGGTACAAATCGGCGAATGCGGCGCTGCCGTCGTCGTCGAGCAGTTCGGTGGAACAGCCCCAGTCGTCCACTGGTTGGTTGCCGCTACCGAAAAATGTCCATTTTTGGGCGCTGTTGACAAAGTAGATGTTGAGATTGCCTGGGCGGATCACTTTGGTCAGGCGCCGCGGCAGGGTGTGGTCGGCTTGCTCGACGCGATAGCGCTCGAGGGCGGCCTCGTCCATGGCTATACCCAGGCCTGGTTCCTCGGGGACGCGGGCGTGGCCTCCTACTACCGGTATGCGCTCCTCGAAGAGGCAGTGTTCGTAGAGTTCGTGGCAGGTGATGGTAGGCCACTGGGCATGGGTTAGAACGGTGCTCAGGTGCAGCGATAGTGCGGTAGTGGGACCGGCACCGACCATCTGCAGGAAAAAGGGCATATTGAGCTGGGCGCAAGTGGACCCCTGGTTCATGATCTGGGAAACCCCGCCGCCCAGAATCCAACCGTCGCAGACGCCGCCCATCTCCAGGCCTTCCCGCGGCGGGATAATGCCGTAGTGGTGGGCGATGGCACTTTCTATCTGGGTGCGCAGGAAGCGGTTGCCAGAGGCATCGTTGCGCGGCAGGGGATCTTCGAAGATTTTAATTTTGGGGAATTTTCGTTCTAGTTCCCGCAGTAGGGGCACCGCGTTCGAGGCATTGTTGAGGAAGGCATTCCAGTCGGCATCTATGCGAAAGTGGTCGGGGGTGGCGGCGCTGATGCGGCGGATGGTTTCGCGCACATCAAACCAGGGGCGCGTTTTGATTTTAATGCAGGTGTAGCCCAATTCCACTGCCGTCCTTGCCTCGACTTCGTATTTTTCCGGTGACATATCGTGGTCCCAAAACGAAATGGCGCACCAGTCACGGCACTTGGAGCCCAGCAGGCGGTAGAGTGGAACTCCGGCCAACTTGCCAGCGGCATCGAAGAGGGCCATCTGCAGACCGGCGCCAAGGGAGTCGTCCCACATCAGGTCGAAGGGAGATTTGCCAATGACTTGTTCGTGTACCTGGACCCGGCCCCAGGTGTAGTTTTGAATGGTCTCGCCCCAACCGACGATGCCGGCATCGGTTTCGACGCGGATGATCTCGAGTTCAGACCAGGTGTGAATGCCGGCCCTTTCCATTTCCAGGCGCACGCGTTCGACAAAGGGGACCTGCAGAATAAAGCGTTCGACGTGGGTGATTTTAGCAGGCATAAATTCAATCTAATCCCTGGATGCATACATGATCGATAAAGCGGGTATAGACATCTACACCTTTGTGTAACTGTTCGAGTTCGATCCACTCGTCTACGGTATGGGCTTGGGCGATATCACCGGGGCCAAGGACTACCATTTTTTTCATCCGCGCCGAAAGCGCTACGCCATCTGTGCCGTAGGGCACGGTGGTGGGCTTTCGCGTACCGGTCAGTTTGAGAGCCGTTTTTACCAGCGCCGAGTCCGGGGCGGTGTAGAGGGGGTTGCCCTGGCGCAGAGTTTCGCATTTGAGTCCGTATTTGCGGGCCGATTTCCGGGTTCGTTCGATGAGGGGCTTTACATCGATTCCCGGCATGATGCGGTAGCCGAGAGTGCAGACGCTCTGTACCGGAGAGATATTGGTGGCGACGTTGTGGTCGTTGATGCCGATGCTCCATTCCGAATGAGCCGGTTTGAACTCGTCGTTGCGGTAGCGTTTGGAACTCAGTACCAGGTCGTTGATTTTTTTCATTTCGACCAGAAAGGGAATCATGTCGAGATTGGCGTTTTTTCCTTTCAAAGTGCTGGTATGGGCGGCGCGCCCCCTGGAGGTGATCCGCATGCCTAAACCGCCTTTGTGGGCGTAGACTACCCGCAGTCTGGTGGGTTCGCAGATCAAGCCATAACCGCTGCTGGCTTGTTGGAAAAGTTTAGAGCGTCGCGCCACGTCATAAGCGCCTACGCAACTAGTTTCCTCGTCGGCGGTAACCACTATATATACCGGGGCCACCAGGTCTTTGGCTTTGAAGTGCGCAGCGGCGCAGATGGATGCGGCCAGCGGTCCCTTCATGTCGGCAGACCCGCGTCCGTATAGTTTTTTGTTGGCGATGCGTCCCTCGAAGGGGCTTCCCGTCCATTCGTGGGCATTGGTGGCCGGCACCACGTCATCGTGGCTCATCAGACTTAGTCCACCCGTCCCCTTGCCCAACTTGCCGACAATGGAGAGTTTGTCGACCCCATTGGCATCGGTATAGGGCAACTCTTCGATTTGGAAACCAAGAGATTTGAGAACTTTGGCTACATGCCGAGTGACCGGGACATTGCTGAGCTGGCTGACGGAGTTATAGCTTATGAGATCCTTGGTAAGTGCTACGACGTCTAGCGGCATAAGAGCTTGGCCTCTGGTTGGGGGAAAAAGTAGGAATTGCTGAGCAAAATAAAGAGGAAAGTCGGTCGTGGCAAGGGCTTTACCCTGGGTGGGGGGCAAGGCAAGGGCCCTGCCCCCGAATGGGACAGAGCCCTTGCTTTAGTACTGCGAAGTCCGCGATTTAACTGGTTAGGGAGGCGTGCAATTCAGTCCAATCATCAAGATTGTTGAGGTTGACCGCATCCAGGATCGAACCATCATCGGCAACTCCGGCAGCCGAGAGAATGGCGCCGCGGGTTTCATCGTCGTGGTTGTAGCCGCGGATGGCGGCGTTCGAGGCGTCGATTTCGCTTTGCGGAATACTGCCACCGCGCTGGGCCACGACCCAGTTTTCGAACTCGGCGTAGGATGGTTTGTTGTCCTTGATGAAGGATACGGCAGCATCGCGATCCACGCCCAGGCCATCGAGAACCATCTGGTCGTATCCCATACCGCATTCGTCGTAACCATCTGCCAGGTTACCAGTGGCGCCCAGGAGCACTTTGGACCAAAGCCTGGGTAGATGGATGGCTCCGAGTGGGCCGGCCAGTTCAGAGCTGATTAGAGGAATAATAGCCATTTTCGTTCTCCTTTGGGGAGATGGGGTGAGATTAGGGGCCCGCAAAAAGGCCCCAGAATTTGATTTAGGTTTTTAACTATAAATTAGGTGTCTGCCAAAGTCAACCCAAAAGCATTGAATTCAGACGCGCTCTTGATAGGGGGGGCTAAAATTGGCATTCTAATATTGAAACTTTTATTCATGTATTGAACTTTTATTCATGGGATGGATTGCCATGCCAAAAAAAACAACTCTTCGATGCGGAATTATTGGCGCTGTCACCCGGGGGGGCAGCTGGGTGCCCACTTTATTGGCCCACCCTTCCACCGAACTGGTTGCCCTGTGTGATATTCGCACCGAGCAGGTCAGGGCGCTCGCCGCCCAGTACGATATAGATCATGTATATAGCGATGCCGAAGAATTGCTCGACTGCGGGCAGATCGACCTAGTATTTATCGGTACGCCCATGCCCTTTCACGCCCCGCAGGCGCAGATGGCGCTGGAGCGCGATATCCACGTGCTAAGTGAGGTGACTGCTGGGGTATCTATCGAGGAGTGCCGCGATCTGGTGCGCGCCGCTCGCCGCAGCAAAGGCAGCTACATGATGGCTGAAAACTATTGCTATATGAAACACAATATGCTGATACGGGAACTGGTGCGCGCCGGCCTGTTTGGTGAGATCTATTATGCGGAGGGAGCTTATATCCACGAGCTCAAAGACCACAATGAAGAAACCCCATGGCGGCGCCACTGGCAGACCGGCATCAACGGCAGCACCTATTCCACGCATAGTTTGGGACCGGTGCTGCAGTGGTTCGAGCGGGAGCGGGTAGAGGCGGTCTGCGCCGTGGGTTGCGGCCACCACTACCGGGATCCACGCGGCGACTTTTACGAGATGGAAGATTCCGTTACCATGATGTGCCGTCTCAGTTCCGGAGCACTGGTGCAAATTCGCGTCGATATGCTCTCTGAGCGCCCCCACAATATGGTGCACTACGCTCTTCAGGGCACGGATGGAAGTTACGAATCGACCGATGGCTACCAGGGGATTCCCAAGATCTGGCTGCGGCAGCGCAATCCAATGAAGGAATGGGAACCCTTGGAAAATTTGGAGAAGTACTTGCCCGATTATTGGAAAAATCCGCCAGAGGAAGCCCTGGAAGCCGGCCATGGCGGCGGCGATTATTGGGAAGTGCATGATTTTGTGCGTGCCATTCTGGAGGATCGGGAAGCGCCCATCGGGATCGACCGGGCCATGGATATGACCCTGCCGGGCTTGGTTAGCCAGCAGTCCATTGCCCAGGGGGGCACCTGGGTGGCGGTGCCGGATTCGCGCAACTGGACATGAAAAAATTGAGAAAGGGAGAAACCACATGGCTAAATATCGCGCTGCAGTTATAGGCTTGGGGTGGATGGGCATGCTCTACGACCTGGGGCAGCGGTCGGGGATCTGGAATGTCGACGATATCGATCGCCCTACTCCGGAGATCGATGTCCAGCGCAAATTTTATTTCCACGATCATCCCGGTAATGAAGGCCTGCCCAGTTCTTATGCAGAAGCTCTCAACGACCGTCCGGAGGTGGAGTTGATTGCCGCTGCAGAGCGCGATCGCAAGCGCTTGCAGATTTTTTCCGCGCGCTACGGCATCCAGGCACTCTACGAAGATGCCGAGGAAATGCTGCGCCGGGAAAAGCCGGATATAGTGGCGGTGGCCACCAATACGAAGCACCGGGCGGATCTGACTTGCCTGGCAGCCGAGTGCGGTGCCAGAGGCATTTTTACCGAGAAGCCGATGGCGCACACCCTGGAAGAGGCCGATCGCATGGTGAAGACCTGTGCCGCCACGGGAACGGCGCTTAATTGCGGGGCCATAAGCACAACCCACCCATCTTTTGGCCGCGCAAAGGAACTGGTGCTGAGCGGGGCCATCGGCGAGTTGATTTCTATCGAGGCCAGTGGTGCTGGAGCCCAGCACCAGAACTGGTCTTTTTTTCTGGACAGCCCGCCGGCCTGGGTGGTTGGGGTGGGGGACGCACCGCGGCGCGAGTCGGGCAGCGACGAGTTTGCGGGGCAGGGGATGATGGTGGCAAAAAACGGCCTAGTGGTCCACTTTCGCGCAGGTGCACCGGGGGTGCGTTTGACTGGCACCGGGGGCGAAATGAGCTTTGATTTCCAATATGGCTGGAGGTTGTGGCAGGAAGTAGAGGTAGACGAGGCCAAAATGCGGGTGGAGATGCCCTGGCCAAAGCCGCAGTTCGTACCGCCCTATGGCGGGGTTTATTCTCTCAACGACGTAATTGATTGTATTGAAGGCCGCCTTGACGAACCCAAAAATTCAGGCCGGCGGGTGGCAGTGGCGCTGGAGGTCGAGGTCGCACTCAAGCAGTCATCGGCACTGGGTAATGCAAAGGTGGAATTTCCGGTAGCGGATCGCTCCTTAGGGTTGAACTACGACTGGTTCCGCTAAAGCTAGGTTTTCAGGTTGTTCACTAGTGAAAAAACGCTCAGCGAAAAAGAGGCAAAATGATGGTTTAAAAGAACGGCTGCTTTTTCATAACCATACCGAAAAGCAATGGAGAATGTCGCTATGACACAGTCCCGAATCATGTTCTACCACGATGGACGCCACCCCTTGATCTATATGTACGAACCTCCCATGCAAAAGGAGGAGTACGAAGCAGCGGTCGATGAATTGGTGGGCACCCCAGTAGAGGCGATCATGTTCTGCCTGGGGGATGGGCGCACCGTCCTGCACGATACCAAAGTCGGCGAGTTGTGGGGCCACAATATGAAAAAGTGGCCGCATTTGATTTTCCACCGGGCCCATCGCAATGCAGTAGCGCTGATCCGCAAGGGCCACGATCCGCTGCGGATCGTTTGCGAGCGTGCGCATGGGCAGGGTCTCAAGGTCTATCCCACCCTGTTAGTGCAGCAGGCGGCCGGCGAGCGCGGCGAGGATACCCGCTGCTCGGACTTCTGGTTTGACAATCCTCAACTGTTGATTGGCGCACGCGGCGATTTGCCGGCGGATCATCGGGGTGCTAGATGCATGGATTTCAAGCACGAGGAGGTGCGGGCCGAGCGCTTCGCCCTGATTCGGGAAACGCTGGAAAACTACGATATCGACGGATTTGAATTGCAACTCAATTACGGTCTGGACTATTTTCATCCCAAGGAAATAAAGGCCGGAGCAAAAATCATGACCGCGTGGATTCGCAAAATCTACCGGGCGTTGAAAAAAAGCGGTCGCAAACGCGAGCTAGCCATCCGCGTGCCCGCCAGTATTTCAGGTTGTATGGAACTGGGTCTGGACGTGCGCGGCTGGATAAATGAGGGGATTGTGGATGTGGTTATCGGCCAGACCTTTGCGGGGCCGGAGCTGCAGGACCAGATGACCGACTTTCGCCCGCTAATTAAAGCGGCTAGGGGCAGTAAGTGTCGGATTCACGCGGCCATCCAGAGTCACGTTGACTCGGATCGCCTCAACGAAGCCAATATTCAAATGGTGCGAGCAGCAGCCTGCAACTACTGGGAGCAAGGTGTGGATGGTCTCTACCTGGCGCACTGGTTCAGCAATTGGCCCTACGAAGCTTCGTTTTACGAAAAGCTTCGAGAAATGCCCTATCCCGAAATCATGGCACCGCGGGACAAGCATTATTACGTGCCTACTCCGACCGGCCGCTATACCGAGTTGGAGCCGATTGTGGAACCGGGTGTCTCGCTGCAATTGCCGGTGGAACTGGAGCTTAAAAAGCCGGCCCAGATTCATTTCAAAATCAGCGACGATCTGCCGCGCTGGGACAAGGTCGGGCGGGTGCACGAGGTTTTGCTGCGCCTGCGCCTGGTTGAAACCACCGAGCGCGATAAGTTGTGCTTCCGCTTCAATGGCAAGGAGTTGCCGGATGTCCTGTTGCGCAAAATCAACCAGTTATACATAATGGAAGCCCCGCGTTATCGGGTTGGCGGCTACTGGTTTGTATTTCGCCTGGACAAGGCCCACTGGCCGCGGCAGGGGGAAAATACAGTAGAAGTCACTCTGTTGCGGCGCGATCGAGAGGCAGCGCCTCCGCTTCAAATCCGCGACGTGGAGTTGGAGACAAAGTATTTGATGGGCAAGAACTTCCACCGTGGCCAGGATGTGGATCTAGGAGGCTACGAACACGCCAATCAGTGAGGGGCAAAGTGGGGAGTGAGGTGCGTCGGCGCTCCTCGCCTAAATTTGGCACCTTGCCAGGGACGCTGTCTCAGGGAGCGATTGCGGTGCTGCTCAGGCGCTCTTCCAACCAGATTTTCAACGGTACGTCGGCGTCGACGGGAGAAGAATAGCCATACTGGTCAGTGGTGGCCCCCAGCAATTGCTGGCGGATGGGGTCGCAGCGATCCATCAGATGGTCGACCGTCATATTGTCCCGCGGCCTTATCCAGCGGTAGCTGTAGCCGTAAAGGAGAATTTTTCGGGTGGTGTTCGAATAGTTTGGGCTGGCGGTGTGCCAGAGCCGGCGGTCGAAAATGACCGCGGCACCGGCCGGAATTAAGAGGGGGAGGGCGCCATCGGGATGGGCTAGGCCATCGGCGGGAAACTCGATCTCGTTGTGTAAATGACTACCCGGGACCACGTAGAGATTGGCCTTATCTGCTGCCGTGGTATCGGTCAGGAAATAACCTACTTTGAGGGAAATTCGGGGTCGCGGATTGCCTTCCATCTCGGCGTTGAGGCGGCCGCTGTCCTGGTGCCAGCCCCATTGCTTTTTTTGGTCTCTGGCCCCCTTCTCTTCTGGTGGTGTGATGACGATGGTGGAGTGGTAGAGTTGGATATTCCATCCCAGGATGCCCCAGACTTTGGGGAAGACCTGGGGCCAGTCGAGCAATTCCAAGAAAAGATCGTCGTCTTTTAAGCAGTCGCGGACGCTGAGGCGCTCATGGGGCCCCATGTCCCAGGCCGGCCGGTAGTTGGCGTCGATGCGGTCGCCGATGGCGCAAAACGCATCGATTAGAGCTGCAGGCAAGACGTCTTCGACGACGAAATAACCGTTTTGCTCAAATTCCAGTTGTTCGGACTCGGTTAGACAGTGGTCTAAGCAGGCGATATCCATGGCTAGCTCCTTTGCCTCTTCTTTGTCAATGCTGCGCCGGGATTCCCATAGCTGATCAAACAATTCCGCTCGCAAACGATATTCTTTTCCAATTAAAGTAACCCCGTTCTCGGATGCGGCGCCAGGGGCAGACATCCCTTTTGTATAGAGCGCTGCGAATTTTGCATTTGTTCTGCACCCCCCCCCAGCCCCCCTGTTCTGGGATTGGCTAACTCAGAGGTGGGATTATTCCAGTTGTCGCAGCATCCAGGGAATGGATACCTCGCCGTGGAACATGTGGCCACCCTGGTAGAGGTCCACGCCCAGATGCCCGGAGGCGCCGAGCAATTCATAGGCTCGGCGCACCATGCTAAGGGCCGGCTCCGGCGGATAGGGGTGGTCCTCCTTGCCCGATTCGACAAATTGGGGCCGCGGTGCGATCAGGGCCGACAAGTCCGGCATATCACATATTTTGCCAATGCCAAAGGGGTGGTGGCAAATGCAATGGCCATGCCACGAAGTCTGGGCAAAGGTAGTGAAAAAGCCGCTGAGAACGACGGCTTTGATGCGCCGGTCGAGCGCGGTGAGAACCTGTGACAACCAGCAGCCGCCGGAGAGTCCAGCGCAGCCGAGGCGCCGGCGGTCCACATCTGGTCGCGCCAGCAACAATTCGAGGCCGGCCAAAAGATCAAAGACGCGGAGCCCGGTAAGATCCAGCCCCATGTGGTTGAGTCGGTTCCAGGTAAGCTGGCAACCGCTAGCCTGGACGATCTCCCGTGCGTCCAGGTCCCGTTCGCCCATCCCGGCATTGTCCGGTGCCAGGACCACCAGGCCGCGGCGGGCAAATTCGTGGCCGTAGGCTGCGCCGGGGGCATTGGCTGGATTCACCACACCTTCCTTGGCGCCGGGTACGTGTCCATGCGGGCAGATAACCGCCCCCTTTTTATTGCCCTCGCCCTGCGGCACCAGGAGATAGGCGCTAACCCAGTTATCCGCCAGCGTCTCATAGGCTATTTTGTGGCGCATGTAGCCATCTTTTTCCACCGTTTCAAGATAGGTGGGCCGGGGAATGGGCACTTGGCCAAGTTGATCCAGGCAGAGAGTGCGGCGCAGGGCACGGCGCAGACGGCGGCGCCACAGCCTCCAGGTTGAGCGATTGCGGCTCTCAGGGTAGGGGTGCTGTCGTTCGAATTGCGCATATTGCCGGTTCAGGAAAGCGGCAGTTTGCGGCCGATCGGGCCCCGTTGGCCGCATCTTTTCAATCAGGGGATAGTGCGTCCGCGTAACTCGGTGCAAAAATTTTAATCCTCCAGGGTGTGATCCACCCCCAGCTTGATGGAGTGCTCTGGGTTCTCGTTGATTGCTCGATAGGCTTCGGCCACCTGCGAGAGGGGTACGATGGGATCGATCAGATCATCGGCCTGGAGGCGTCCCTCTACCAGCAGGGCCAGAGACTCGGCCCGGATGCGGGCAAAGTCCCAGCCGGGCTGGGGCAGGGGTTCGCTATTGGCGCGACTTGATTTGATCTGGATCCGGTTCCGGTGCCATTCGCCGGATAGGTACAGGTTGCTGGTAGGACCGGTATAATAGGCGGTAGAGACCAGAGTGCCCTGGTAGCAAGTCGAACGCAGGGCATCGTATAGAGCGGCTGATGAGCCACTGGTTTCTATGGCCACGTCGACGCCCAATTTGTCGGTGGCCCCTTTGATCTCAACGCCGACATCAACTTGCGCAGGATCCAGTACCAGGTCGGCGCCGTGGCGCGCCGCAGCATCGCGACGGCGCGGGTACAAATCCACACCCGCTACCCAGCGTGCGCCGGCCAAGCGCGCCAGTTGCAGGGCCATCTGGCCAATAGCTCCGAGGCCAAACACGGCCACCCGATCGCCCAGAAGAACGGGGGCATCGCGCACCCCTCCCACGGCAAAGTCGGCTGGATCCCAGTACATGAGGGACTGGGGGGAAACCCCGGAGGGAGCCCGTTGAACTTTAGTTGCGGTCAGGGTATGTGTCTGGCGCACCGGCAGATGGCCAAAAATCCGCTCGCCCACCTGCAGGTCTTGGACCTGGTTACCTACTTCCACGACTTCCCCCAGACACATATTGCCAAGATTGATAGGAAATGATTTTTTTCCGGCTGCACCTCGTCGATGAAGCCGCAATTCGCCGTCCCAGGCATCGGTGGAATCGGCCGAATCGGCTCGGAAACCGCGCAATTCAGTGCCGTGTTTGACGGCGCTGAAAAGACTGCGAACGCGGATCTGATCGGCTTGCAGAGAAGGCTCTTCATAGCTGCGGAGACTGGTTGAACCGGGTTCCGGGGCAATCAATTCTAGTGGCATCGTGGCTCCTCGTAATTAGTGCTCTTAAAGAAAATATGAAGCAATGATAAGATAAGCAGACTGGTACTGCAAACTTAAAAAGCGGACCTAAAAAGGCTTGATGGTCTCCAGTGAAAGCTATAGTTTGGACAGGAGGGGAGGGAGAGGAGAGCGTCTAGAATACAGACGGCCCTGGGTAAGGCCGCAGGGCCGTTGGGAATTTCGGCCAGCCGCCCCTCAAAATGTGAGGTGTTACTACTGACCAGAAACGCTTTTGCAAGGAGTTGCTGAAATGGGGTATGAAAAAAAAGATTCACTGGGCTGGGCGCTGATCGGCTGTGGAGGAGCGGGAAACGGACACGCCAGTGGGGCTGCTGCTACGCCAGAAATTGTTCTGCGCGGGTTTTGCGATGTGCGGGGGGATTCGGCAAGTGATTTTTGCGCCCGGCATGGCGGTGCCTATCACACCACCGATCCCGGGGAAATTTTCTCCGATCCCGAAGTAGATATCGTTTCTATCGCGACCTCCCATCAGTCGCATGCCGATCTTGCCGTCGCTGCTTTTGAAGCCGGCAAGCACCTTTATCTGGAAAAACCCATGGCCATGACCCTTGAGGATTGTCTCCGTATTCGCGCCGCCATGATGGCCGCCGGCACCAAATTGATGATCAATTTTTCCATTCGTTTTTCCGGTGCTGCCCGGGCTATCAAAGAGCGTATGCGCACTGCCAAAATAAGCCATTCTCAGTGCATGATGGCACCGGCAGATCTGAGCCGCTGGCGCTGGAACTCCGTAGAGGGCGGAGGTCCCCTGTACGACGTTGGCGTCCACGCGCTCGATTTTTTGTGCTGGATTCACGCAGCTGATCCAGTTGAGGTTTATGCCGTGGGTGGGCAGCTCACCCACCCCGGTGAACTGGACAGCCCCGAATTGGTGGATTCGGCCGCGGCGACCATTCGCTTTGCCAATGATTCGGTAGCGACTTTCCTGATGAGTGATGCGGGTTTCAACGATGTGGTTTCCAAATGGTTCTTCGAATTTTTTGATGGAGCACAATCAGCGGTGCTCTACGATCACTTCCGGACCGTTACCTTCAATGGCCTCCAGGGCGATGGAGGGCAGCCCCTAAAGGAGACGCTGAAGCCGGAACCGATTGCGCGCATGCCCATGCTGGTGGCAGCTATCCGCGAAGATAGCGATACCTACGTCGGGGCGCGTGCCGGGATAATTTCGACACTGATGGTGCAAAAACTCGCCGAATCCGTCCAGAGCGGAATGCCGCAAAAAATAGAAATCCCGCCCGGAATTTGAAAAAGTGGCGGGGTGCACGCCGCAGACTACCTTGCGGCAGGAAGATTATTGCATATGCGAAGACAGCGAACCATTTATTTCAACGACGCGCGCCACTACTATCTTTTTGTCTTTGAACCCCCTATGCGCATGGAAGATGCCTGGAGACCGATTGACGAAGTAGCTGGCACGGCCGTAGACACCTTCATCTATGGGGTGAGTCGGGGGGATGGCTTGTTTTATCCCTCCAATAAGGGACTGCGCTTCGGTAGTGGACTCGAAGCTTTCGAGATGGCCGCCTACTGGCGAGTCTGGGAGAACATGCAGAGCCTGATCGACCGCGGCCTGGATCCGCTCAGGGTGCTCGTGGATAGGGCACACGACAAGGGGATGGATTTCTTTGCCAGCTTGCGCATGGGGGATTTCCCTGGTTTGGCGGGAGATCATGGGGTTGCGGCTGGAGGGCGTGGTTACGCACAGGAGGAGGTGCGGGAGCACCAGCTGGGGGTGCTGGAGGAGTTGGCCACACAATACCCGGTGGAGGGCGTAGAGCTTGATTTCGCCGCGGCTCCAGGGGGGACCTCCTTCTGGCTTCAACCCGAGGATGTGGAGGAATACGCGCCGGTGATGACCGAGTTCGTGCGCCAGGTTTCCCGCATGGTGCGCCAGCGCCCCGGGCAGCCCGGTGAAATCGGCGCGCGGATCTATCCGACCGCAGAGTTGAACCGCCAGACCGGCCTGGATGTCCACACCTGGTTGCAGGAGGGCCTGGTCGATTATCTGGTGCCCATGGTCTATGTCTACTTCGTCCTCGACGGCAATATGCCCATCGATTGGCTGGTTGAAGCGGCGCACAAAAAAAATGTTTCGGTATATGCCATGCTGCAGCCCTACTATAGCGAGGAGAGCCGCAGATTTCACAATGTAGCGAATGCCACGCCATCTATGATGCGGGCAGCGGCAGCCAATTTCAAGGCGAAGAAGGTGGATGGACTCTACACCTGGTTTTTGTCCTGGCCGCTGGGACAGGGCGAACGCAGCACCCTCAGCGAATTGGGCGATGATGAACTACTCAAAGAAGGCGATAAACACTACTTCTTGCGCCGTCGCAGCGAGGCGTCGAGCGCCCAAGACTACGAGGCCCATCTACCGCTGGCGATTGACCGTGGGGATCTGGGTAAGCTCTATCAGATCCCCTTTTTTATAGCCGACGATACCGCCAATCCACAGATCCAGAGCGTGTTGCTCAGAGTCGGTGTCACCGATCTGGTGGGCGCAGACCAGTTCGAGGTTAGCTTGAATGGGGCGTCTTTAGCAGCAGAGGTTTGTCGGCGATCGGGACACGGTCGCGTCGATCCCTATGCGGGACAGTGGCTGGAATTCCAGCTCGAAAAATTGCGGCCCATCCAGGGGGAGAATAGGCTGGGCTTGAGGTTGGTGGAGCGACCTGATAACCTCGCTAGCGGGGTGGTGGTGGAGGATGTGGAGATCATTGTCACATATGGCACCTTTGCAGCTGGACGGTGACGGTTAACTAGGGCCTTAAGGGAGAAATTACATGCGTATCACCGAGATAGAAGGATTTGAAATTTTGCCTCCATTCCAGGATTTCAATGCCGTGGCCATTAACCGTTACCACGGCGTCGGGCTGCAGCGGCGCGGTATCCTGGTGGTGAAGACCGACAATGGCCTGGAGGGCTACGGGGAAAATTGGGGCAGTCTGCCAGACCTCGATGCCCTGCGCACAGAGTACGTGGGCACGGATCCCTTCAACTGGATGGGAGCGCTGGTCGATCTGCCCATGTGCATGGCCAATTACGACCTGATGGGCAAATATCTGGGGGTCCCGGCATGGAAACTTATCGGCCCCAAAGTGCGTTCGTGGGTGCCGGTATCCGCCTGGACCGTATCCCAGAAACCCGCTGATATGGCCGAGGAGGTGCGGCAGGCGGCACAACGGGGTTATCACTGGATCAAATACCACCTCGATGAGGTCCAGAACGTCATCGAGCAGACCGAGGCCATGCAGGAGGTCGCACCGCCCGGATTCAAGGTCCACTACGACTTCAACGCCAATCTGGACTTTTATACCATGTGCCCGCTCATCCAGGAACTGGCGCGTTTCCCAGTGGCTGGCCGCGTTGAGGACGTCATGGCTTCCGGCGACGAGGAAGGGTTTCGCCTGTTGCGTGAAAAGTCCAAGCTGCCCATCATCGTTCATCACGGACCAGCCGAATTTATGGTCAAAAATCTGTGCGATGGTTTCATGTCCGGCCATTCACCGGTGGGCATGGCAGCAAAGCTGGCCGCGGTGGCAGAAATGACCCGTACTCCGATCATGTTGCAGAATGTTGGTGGAGTGATAAACCAGGCTTTCCTGGCACACCAGGCCGCAGTGTTCAAGATGGCCACGATCGACCACGTGAATCTGTGCCACATGTGGAAGGATGACGTGACGGTCGAGCGAATGCCGGTGATAGGGGGCAGTGTGGAAGTGCCCGATGGACCGGGTCTTGGCGTCACCCTAGATCGCGACAAACTGGAGTTATACGCCCGTACACCGGAGCCGGACTATGGCCGTTTTTTGGTGCGCTTGCGCTATGTTGACGGCCTCCAGATTTACCTGCGTCACAATCCGAATCTGCCGGGCTGTACAGACAATCTCAGGTTTCACGAGCGCCTGCACGGTTTCCAGGTGCCAACGCGCGTGCCGTCCTACAATAGTCCACTGGTCACCGATTTCTGGGATGAAAGCGAGGAGCCCTCCGAGTTCGAGCGCATCTGGCAAAAAACGGCATCCGGTCCGGTGTGGACCAATGCCTAGTCCCCCCGGCAAACAAAGCTGGGATCCAGCGCATTATGCACGCCATGCCCGCTTTGTGTCCGATCTGGGCATGGCCGTAGTCAGTCTCCTCAAACCGCTACCGCAGGAATGGATTCTGGATCTGGGCTGCGGCGACGGTGTCCTTACCAAAAAGCTAGCAGAAGCTGGAAGCAGGGTCTTTGGGTGCGACGGTAGTGCCGCACAGGTCCGAGCAGCGCGAAAACTAGGTCTGGATGTGTGTGTAATGGACGGCGAGGCCCTCGGATTTGCAGCGCGATTCGATGCGGTGTTCAGCAATGCGGCCCTGCACTGGATGCTGCGTCCAGATGCCGTAATAGATGGAGTGTGGCGGCTGCTCAAACCAGGAGGGCGCTTCGTTGCAGAATGCGGCGCTAGGGGTTGTATCGCGAGTATACAAAGAGCCCTGGTGGAGGTTCTGGAGCGCAGGGGGATTGATGGCAAGGCTATCGATCCCTGGTATTTTCCGACAGTCGACGAATATGCCGCGCGTCTGCAGCGGCGTGGCTTCAAAGTTGACTTCATAGCAAGTATTCCCCGTCCCACCCCACTGCCGGGGGATATCATCGACTGGTTGAATACGCTGGCGCAAAGTTACCTGCGTGCGGTGGCGGAGAAAGAAAGGGCGGGCTTGCTGCGGGAAGTACGGCAACTCCTGTTGCCGATTTTATGCGATGCCTCGGGCCGCTGGACAGCTGACTATGTGCGCCTGCGTTTTGCCGCCAGGAAATCTGTAGAGTCGAATCATTAGTTGCGGCAATGTTCCCGGCTCACGCACGGGCTTGGTTTCCAGCTACATTTTTCACCAATCGACCCGCAAACGGGTCCAGCGGATGCCAAAGGGCCCATTTTCCTTGCACCAGTGAGTGGCCAGAAAGGTGCCATCCTGCAAGCGGAGAGCGGTGGGAAAACCAAACATAAAACTGTCGAATTCCTCCACCCCGGTTTCCACGTGCTGCGGTCGGTGGCGTTGTGAGCCGCTATCGTAGAGCAGGCCTTCGTAGTGAATGGTCCATTCGGTTTCGGTGAAGGTGACCAGGTTCATAACAATGCCCTGTTCCCCATAGCGCCGGTTATAGAGTATCAGCAGCCGGTCTTCTCCCAGGGGAATTGGGGTCATGGTCTGGCCCATGATCCCGGTGGACTGGGGCCTTCCCCAGGTAGAGCCTCTGTCGTGCGAGAGCACAAAGCTGTCGGGCTGGTCGCTCACCTCATTAAGGGTCACGGTCCAGCAAGTGGCAATGAGCAGATCTGGCGAAATTTGGGCCAGCTTCTGCTCGAAGTAGCCAAACCTTTTGTCCGGGTCTTCGAATACTACACCGTGTCGTGGCCAGGTCAGTCCTCCATCATCCGAGATCGCCACCAGAACCTGCTCGCCCAGGCGGCCTTTGGCGGGGAGAGTGGCTGCCGGGGCCAGGAGGCGGCCCGAATCGAGAGGCAAAATTCCGTGTGAAATTTCCAGCAAACTATGACCGGCCATGGGGACCTGTGTAGGTTTGGACCAGGTGCGTCCCCCGTCGATAGAGCGGCAAAAGACCGCTTCGTTGGTGCCGTCTCCAAAACTCTCTTCTGCCCGGCGAAAGGAATGCGAACCATAGGCAAAGACCACCTGTCCGTCAGCGGCCAGGCTCAGCTTGAGGGCATAGGTAGAGGGCGGCTCGGTGGTCGGCGCCACC
>MDTE01139641.1_pt1 | contig 16195 bp, 14 predicted proteins | sample 811231 | NCBI WGS metagenome assembly MDTE01 (sample SAMN05326651, study PRJNA326480) | marine metagenome | isolation source: seawater | place: Indian Ocean: Red Sea | collected 2010
AATTATTTCCTTTCAATATGCAACTTGGATATTTCCATGTTATAGCTGAACCAGTTTCAACTTGCGTCCAAGATATCTTACTGTTATCTCCTTTACAAAGACCCCTCTTAGTAACAAAATTATAAATACCCCCCTTGCCTTCTTCATCACCTGGATACCAATTTTGAACGGTCGAATATTTAATTTCTGCATTTTCAAGAGCTATTAATTCTACATTAGCTGCATGTAATTGATTAGTATCCCTCTTAGGCGCTGTACACCCCTCTAAATAACTAACATAACTACCCTTATCAGCAATAATCAATGTTCTTTCAAATTGACCTGTTTCTTCAGCATTGATTCTGAAATATGTTGATAGTTCCATTGGGCACTTAACATTTTCTGGGATATACACAAACGAACCATCAGTAAACACGGCAGAATTTAGCGCTGCAAATGAATGGTCTCCTTGTGGAATTACTGAACCTAAATATTTTTTTATAAGATCTGGGTGTTTTTGAATTGCTTCACTAATAGGGCAAAATATTATTCCTAATTTATCTAATTCACCTTTGTAAGTTGTTGCAACAGAAACACTATCAAAAACTGCATCAACTGCAACTCCAGATAAAACCTTTTGTTCTTCTAAAGGTATACCTAGTTTATTATATGTTTCTAAAAGTTTAGGATCAACCTCACTTAAGTCTTTTGGCTTGTTATTATAATCTATAGGTGCTGAATAATAATATATATCTTGATAATCTATTTTGGGAAATTTTAAATTTGCCCATTTTGGTTCTTTCATTTTTAACCATTTTTTATAAGCTTTTAATCTCCATTCTAACATCCATTTGGGTTCATTTTTTTTTGAAGAAATGTATGAAATTGTTTGCTCATTGATTCCTTTTTTGGGCTTTTCACTATCAATGTCGGTTACAAAACCGTACTTGTAATTATTTGAGCTATATTTTTTAACTGTTTCTAGAGTTTGCTTTTTCACACATATTCAAATAAACATTAATTTAAAAAAATCCAGTGTTTTCAATAATATTTTAATACATTTAGAACTAATTCTAAATAATTATTTATTTTACAATCCATCCACCTCCTAATACCTGGTCTTTCAGATATAAAACACATGCTTGTCCTGGGGCAGTAGTATCTAAATAATTATCAAACAAGAATTCACCTTTTTTATCTAAAATATTTAGTGTACCAGAAGTTTCCTTTTGAGTAGATCTAATTTTAGCATCGCATAATAGATTATTAGATTTAATTGAGCAATCTAGCCAATTAATTTTATCAAATCTTATTTTATTAATTTTAAGTTTATTTTTCTCACCTAATATAATTTGATTGTTATTTTTATCTATATTTAATACATAAAGAGGTTTGTCACTTCCTCCTATTCCTATTCCTTTTCTTTGACCAATTGTGTAATTTGCTATTCCATTGTGCTTTCCTAATATATTACCATTTGAGTCTATTATATTACCCTCTATATTTAATTCTGGCTTAAGTTGATTTATTAATTCTCTATAAGAGTTTGAAGTAACAAAACAAATATCCTGACTATCTGGTTTATCACTAACCAGAAGATCATATTTATTTGCTAAGTCTCTAATTTCTGATTTGAAAAATCCACCTAAGGGAAATCTAAGATATTTTAATTGTTCCTTAAGTGTAGCAAATAAAAAATAGCTTTGATCTTTATCTTTATCTTTAGCTTTAAATAATTTTGCGGAATTATTATGAATTTCTGTTCTAGCATAATGACCTGTTACCAAAGTATCTGCTTTCATTTTTTTAGCTTGATTAAGCAAATCTCTAAATTTAACAGTTTGATTACATTGTATACAAGGTACTGGAGTTTCAGCCTTTGCATAAGATTCTACAAAGTTATCTATTACTCCATCAAAAAACTTATCTTGGTAATCAAATGTATAGTGAGGAAAATCATATTGTTTTGCAACTTTTTTTGCATCTGCTATATCTCTTCCTGCGCAACAAGATTTAGAACTTGTTGATTTTGTTTGATTATATAGCTTTAAAGTTACTCCAGTGACGTCATAACCTTCTTTTTTTAACAATACTGCTGCAACAGAACTATCTACTCCTCCTGACATAGCAACCACCACTTTTGTAGCTTTTTCTGATTTATCAAAACCTAGTGAATTCATACAATTTTATCTAATCTATATTTACAAACACAAATAAGTTCAATATTAGCATTTTTAATGGTAGATTTATTAATACCTGGCCCTGAGGGTAAAATAGAGGCAAAGTATACTCATAATAATAATGACAAATCCCCAATTGTTTTAATATTACACCCCGACCCTTCTAGAGGCGGTACGATGAATACTAAAATTGTATTTAAACTCTATAAAATTTTTGTAAACAATGGTTTTTCAACAATTCGTTTTAATTTTAGGGGTGTTGGTAAAAGTGATGGAGTCTTTGATGATGGAGAGGGAGAATTAAGTGATGCTGCTAGTGTTTTAGATTGGTTGCAACAATATAATACTAATTCAAAAGTTTGCTGGGTTGCAGGTTTTTCTTTTGGAGCTTGGGTAGCAATGCAATTATTGATGAGAAGACCAGAGATAAATGGATTCTTAAGTGTTTCTCCTCCTGCTAATCTTAGAGATTTTAGTTTTCTTGCCCCATGCCCTTCTTCAGGTTTAATTATCCATGGTGATAAAGATAATATAGCTTCTTTTGATTCAACGAAGATTTTGGCAGAAAAATTACAAAAACAGAAAAAAGTAGATATTAAATTCAAATCAATAAAGGGCGCAGATCATTTTTATGAAAATTTTTCTGACGAATTTACTTCAATAGTTGACAATTATATAAATGAAAGTTTGAAAATTAATCTATAGTTGTTTGTAATATATGAAATTTAAATCTGGTTTTTTAAATGAAATAAATTCAAGAGGATTTATTTATCAGTGTACAGATATTGATGAACTTGATTTATTAATGAATAAAAAAAGTATTACTGCTTATATTGGATTTGATATTACAGGTGATAGCTTACATATAGGTAGTTTAGTGCAATTGATGTTATTGCATTGGTTAGATTTTTACGGTCATAAAACTATTGCCTTAATGGGCGGTGGAACAACTCTTATTGGTGATCCATCTGGAAAAGATGAGAGTAGAAAAATTTTGAAAAAAAGCGATATAGAAAAAAATATTGCTAAAATAGAAAAAACTTTTTTCAAATTTATTAATTTAAATAAAAAAGCAAAAATAATTAATAATTATGAATGGTTATCAAATATAAATTATATTAATTTTTTAAGAGATATAGGTTCTAAAATTACAATTAATAAGATGCTAACCTTTGAATCTGTAAAAAATCGGCTCGATAGAGAACAACCTCTTTCCTTTTTAGAATTCAATTATATGTTGCTTCAAGCATACGATTATCAATTTTTAAATAAAAAATTTAATTGTGAATTACAATTAGGTGGATCTGATCAATGGGGTAATATTTTGAGCGGTATTGATTTAATTAGACGCATAAATAATAAAAAGGCTTTTGGAGTCACCTCACCTTTAATCACAAATGCTGATGGCTCAAAAATGGGTAAGACTGCTGATGGGGCTATTTGGTTAGATGAAAAAAAATTATCAAATTATGATTTTTATCAATTTTGGAGAAATGTGGATGATGAAAATGTTGTTAAATTTTTAAAATTATTTACAAAACTCCCTATTGTAGAAATAAACAAACTTTCAAATTTAAAAGGTCAAGAAATTAATGAAGCAAAAAAAATTCTTGCTTTTGAGGTTACAAAATTAAGTAGAGGTAACACACAAGCTAAAGAGGCTAATGATATAAGCAATAATATATTTGATAAAAACAAATTAGACGATCGAATTAATTCTTTAAAAATTAATTCAACTAAAATTATTGACTCATCTTTTACGATTATGGATGCAATCCAAAAACTCAATCTTATAGAAAGTAGAAGTGAAATTAAAAGATTAATAAAGTCTAATGGAATTAAAATTAATAATTTAATCTATAAAGAAAATGATTTTTCATTGAATAAATATATAAATGAAAAAGAAATTAAAATAAGTGTGGGAAAGAAAAAAATTGGAATTTTAAAAATTACAAAGTAAGTGATTTTTCTAAAAATTTATCAATATGACCATCTAAAATATCGTTAACGTTTGAAGATTCATAGTTTGTCCTCAAATCTTTAATTAATTTGTAAGGGTGCAAAATATAAGATCTTATTTGATGTCCCCACCCGATATCTTTTTTTTCACTATTAACCTTATTTTCTTCTTCTTTTCTTTTTTGCAATTCAAGTTCGTATAGGCGGGATTTTAACATATCCATGGCATTAGATTTATTTTTATGCTGGGAACGATCACTTTGACATTGTACAACTATTTCAGTTGGAATATGTGTAATTCTTACGGCACTATCTGTTTTATTAACATGCTGACCTCCAGCTCCAGAAGCTCTATACGTATCAATTCTCAATTCAGATTCATTTATTTCAATTTTAATTTTATCATCCACTTCAGGATAAACCCAAACACTAGCAAAACTTGTATGCCTTCTTTTATTGCTATCAAAAGGAGATATTCTAACAAGTCTATGAATTCCACTTTCTCTTTTCAACCAACCATAAGCATAATCATTGGTTATTTTGATTGTACATGATTTAATTCCTGCTTCTTCTCCTCTAGTTTCTTGAAGTAAGTTAACTTTACTGTCATGACTTTCTGCCCATCTTATATACATTCGCTGTAACATTTCTGCCCAATCTTGACTTTCTGTACCTCCAGCACCTGCATGAATTTCAAGAAATGCATTATTATGATCAGCAACATCACCCATTAAATTCAAATACCTAACTTTAGTAGAATCTTTTAATAAAGTTATTGAATCATCAAATAATTGATTCAAATAATCTTCATCTTTGTCTTCAACAGCAATTAAATATAGTTCTTCTAAATCTTCAAGTGATTTTTTTATTTTTTGATAATCATTAATTTTGTTTTCTATAATTTTAATTTCTTGAAATAAATTTTTAGCATTTGGGTTGTCCCAAATGTTGGGATCAGAAGTTTGTTCTTTTAATGATTTAAGTTTATTGTTAAGTAAAGTATAGTCAAACCCCCCTCCTTAATAAATCAAAATTAGTTTTTATTAATTCAATATTTTTTTCTAAATTTTCTTTATTTAACATTAGTTCTCTAATAAACTACCAGTACCCGAAATGGAATCATTATTAATTGTCCCCAAGGCATCCAAAATATTTAAACTATTCATATTAAATGGCTCATTGCCTAAAATAAATGGTTCTAATATACTATCTTCTTTGTTTGATTGAAGGCCAGTTTTTGGATCTATTTTAACAAAACTCAACCCAGAAGGTATTCTAAAAGGAACTCTACTATTATTAATATCCGCTTCTTTTATAAAAGATTTAAAAATAGGAACTGCGACTGATGAACCCGTTTGTTTGAAACCTAGAGATTTTGGTTTATCATGACCTACATAAACACCTATTACTAAGTCTGGGGTAAATCCAATAAACCAAGCGTCTTTATTATCATTTGTTGTACCAGTTTTACCAGCTATAGGAATATTTAATTCACTAAGTTTTCTTCCTGTTCCACGAATAACAACTCCCTCCAGCATAGAAACAATTTGATAAGCAATTTTATTATCTAAAACTTCTTTTTGTTGAATTTTTATCTCTGGTAGTGGAGAATTTTTTATATCAATTGTTTTTAGTTTACAATTTATACAATGCTTTATTTCATTATGTAATATTTTTTTTCCTTCTTTAGAGTATATGCTTTTTATCATATTAGGATAGATTTCCTTTCCTCCATTTGCTATCATTCCATAAGCATTTGTTATATCAATAAGTCTGACAAGACCCGACCCTAAAGCCATTGAAAGTTTATTATCTATATATTCATTAATTTTAAAATCTTTTGCAGTTAATAAAATTTTTTTCATACCTATTTTATCAGCCAATCTAATAGTCATTAAGTTTCTAGATTTTTCTATTCCAGTTCTCATTGTGTTGAGACCATAAAATTCTTCAGTATAATTAGCTGGTTTCCATTTAGGTAGTCCAGGACCTTGATCAACCACATAGGGTGCATCAAGTACTAAAGTTGAAGGGTTGTAACCTTCTTTTAGAGCCGTTATATATACAAAAGGTTTAAAAGCTGAACCTGGTTGCCTTTTTGCTTGCGTAGCTCTGTTAAACTCACTTAACTCAAAACTTATACCACCCGTTAATGCTAATATATCGCCATTATGTGGATTTAAAACTACTATAGCACCATTCACTTCTGGCAGTTGATGAATCAAATTTAATTTATTTTTTTTCTCAATAAAAATTAAGTCACCTAATTGAAATTTTTTATTTTTTAACCATAAGTTTTCATCAATAGATAGATCGATTTTAAATTTTTTTTCATTTTTATCTGATGCAAATAAGATATTGTTAGCAATGTTATTTATTTGAACAATATTCCATTTTTTTGGAAATGGATTGTTAAACATTTTATTATTAAAATCTTTTGAAGAAATTGGAAAATCTAAATTATCAATAACACCTCTCCACCCCTGTCTTCTGTCATATTTTATTAACCCATCAAATAGTACCTTTTCAGCAATGGCTTGAAGATCAGTATCTATTGTAGTTTTAATAATTAAACCATCTGAATAAAGTTTTTCTTTTCCATATTCTTTATAAAGATACTTTCTTATTTCTTCATTGAAATATTTTGCACTAGTAAAATTAGATTCATATCTTTCTTTTATTATTATTGGTAATTTTTTTGAATGTAATTTTATTTCACTTATAAAGTCATTTTGATACATTTTATTAATTACCCAATTCCTTCTTGCTAAAGCTTCATCATAATTAATCTTAGGATTATAGTTGTTTGGGGCTTTTGGTAAAGCTGCTAAAAAAGCAATTTCATGTATTTGTAATTCATTTATAGATTTATTGAAATAGTTCAAACTAGCAGAGCCAACTCCGTAAGAGCCGTAACCCAAATAAATATCATTTAAATATAGTTCTAATATTTGATCTTTTGATAAAATGTTTTCAATTCTAATTGCTAATATAATTTCCTTAATTTTTCTTTCAAAACTTACATCACTTGAAAGTAATAAATTTTTTACAACTTGTTGAGTTATAGTAGAAGCTCCTATCAATTTTTTACTGCTAAAAAAATTAATTATATTTGTAAAAGTTGCTCTAAAAATTGCAATTATGTCAATTCCATAATGTGAATAAAATTTTTTGTCCTCTGCAGCTAAAAACGCGTTGATTAAATCTTTTGGAATTCTATTAATTGGAATAAAAATCCTTTCCTGAATATAAAATTTTTCCAACAACATTCCATCAGAAGTGTAGACCCTAGATGATAAATTTGGTTTATAATTTTTAATGTTATCATAACTAGGTAATTCAGGTGAAAATTTCCACAAAATGTAAATTAGGCAAATAGATAAAATTACTGCATTAAAAAATATAAAAACTGATAAAAACCTTATCCAAAAAAATAATCTATGCATAATGGCCAAATCTAGATTGTGAAAGCGTTAAAAATATGACAATAGGTAATAACAAATATAAACATATAAAACATATTAAAATATAACAAAATATAATGAAAATAATCAGAAAGAAAAATTATGGAGTTTCGATTTTATGTCAAAAAAAATACTTATTGATACGTCAAAAACTGAAGAAACAAGAGTCGCTGTTACTGACAATGGAAAATTAGATGATTTTGAGATTGAAGTAAATAAAAAAAATGCTGTTAAAGGTGATGTATATTTAGCAAAAATTAAAAGAGTTGAACCTTCACTTCAAGCAGCTTTTGTAGATTTTGGTGCTAACAGAAATGGTTTTTTACCACTTACTGAAATTCATCCAGATTATTTTAAAATACCTTCAGCAGATCAAAATGAATTATCAAAATTAACTAAGAAGCTAGATGAAATTACGTCTAAAGAAATTGAAGAAGATGAGGATCAACTTAATCCTGATGATGATCAGCAAATAGAAAATGATCAATTTAATAAAACTAGAATTAAATCTATTAAAATTAATCCAAAAAAAGAATATTACAATTTTTTTAAAAAATATAAAATTCAAGATGTTATAAAGCCAAGACAAGTTATACTTGTACAAATCAATAAAGAAGAAAGAGGTTTTAAAGGTGCAGCTTTAACAACTTTTTTATCTTTTGCAGGTAGATATTGTGTCTTGATGCCAAATAGTATGAACAATGATGGTATTTCTAGAAAGATTGGTGATATTGAGGAAAGAAAAAAACTAAAAGCAATTTTATCCTCTGTAAATATTCCCGAAAGTATGTCAGTCATTATAAGAACTGCTGGAATAGGTAGAACAAAAAAAGAAATATCAAAAGATTTTACCTTACTAACATCACAATGGAACAAAATAAGAGAAGCTACATTAAAAGCAGAAGCACCAAAGTTAATTTATGAAGAAGGAAACATTATTAAAAGAGCTATAAGAGATATGTTAACAGAAGATGTTGATGCTGTTTTGGTAGATGGTAAAGATGGATATGAAAAAATTAAAAAAGTTGCTAAAAATATTGTACCTGCACATGTAAAAAAAATAAAACTATACAAATCTAAGGATAAAAATTTATTTTCTGACAATAATATTGAGAATCAAATTAATGAACTATTTAGTTTAAGTGTTAAATTACAATCTGGAGGATCAATAGTCATTAATACAACTGAGGCTTTAGTTGCAATAGATGTAAACTCTGGAAAAAATACATCTGAGAGAAATATAGAAAATACCGCCCTTAAAACTAATCTAGAAGCTGCATCTGAAATTGCAAGACAGTTAAGATTAAGAGATTTAGGGGGTTTGATTGTCATAGATTTCATTGATATGGATGACTATAGAAATAATTTTAAAGTAGAAAAAGCTATTAAATCAGCTTTGTATAGAGATCGTGCAAGAATTCAAATTGGGCGAATAAGTATGTTTGGATTACTTGAATTATCAAGACAAAGACTAAGATCGAGTTTAATTGACAAATCTTTTGAAAAATGTCCTTACTGCAAGGGCTCTGGTTTAATTTTGAATACTAATTCTATTAGTGAACAAATTATAAAAGTAATAAAAGAAAAGTTATCCAATGATAAAGAGATAGCAATTAATGTCAAATGTAATACTGCACTAGCAGAAACTTTAATTAATTCAAAAAAGCATGAGATAAATTCACTTGAAGATCAATTCAAATCAAAAATACATTTTTTGTTTGATAGTCATTTTTCATTACATGAACCACTAATAGAAACTGCTTCACAGCCAATTACAAATAAAAGAGAAGAATTAAAAACAAAGAAAAAAGTTGTTAAAAAAAGTGAAAATAAAAAGATAAGCTCTGTGAGAAAAAAAAGGAAACCTACAAGTGTTAAAATCAAAAAAAATGTTGAAAAAAAAGAAGTAGAACTTGAAGTAGAGAGTGAACAAATAACACAAGATCAAGTAAGTAATGAAAATGAAGAAAAAACAGGATGGTGGTCGTAAATAATAAAAAATTAATTTTTTTAATAATTTTAGTATTTTTTATATCTAACAAATTATATTGCTCAGTTATACTCGACTATGAAGCAGAGCAATTTATAAAAAAAATCAACAGTCTGATATTATCAGTAAATGACTATAAAAATGATATAAATATTAGAATAATAAAAGATGATAATATAAATGCTTATGTAAATGAAGAGAAAATTATTAATATTTCTACAGGTTTAATTTCAAAAGCACCTTCATACGTATCTCTTCTTGGAGTCTTAGCTCATGAAATAGGACATTTAGAAAAACATCACATAGTAAAAAGGAAAGAATCTATTGAAAAGTTACAAACCTTAAACACATTAGGTTCTCTTTCACTGATAGCTAGTACATTTTTATCAAATAATACAGAAATGATTCAAGCATTAGCAGTAAATCAAGTTGGAATAAATAATTTTTATATTAACTTTACAAAAGAACAAGAAAAGGAAGCTGATCATTATGCTATTGAAACAATTAATAAACTTGAATTACCTAAAGAACCATTACTCATATTACTAAATATGCTAGAGGAAGATTCCATAAGAAGAGGCATAGAAGAAGAGCATAAAAAATTTTCAACCCACCCTATTTATAAAGACAGATATGATATAATTGAAAAAAAATTTACAATTAATCAAAATCACAGTTTTGATAAAAATTTAGAAAAGGAATTCAATTTTATCAAAGCTAAATTTTTAGGACATTCATTAAATGATTATAAAAATCTAAAAAAATATTTAAATCAGCCATATTTAAATTATGCAAAATCAATAATTTTTTCAAAAAATGGTGATCTAGAAAATTCTTTAAATCTTTTAAATTCTCTAATTAATTCTGAAAAAGATAATTATTACTTATTGGAAACTAAAGCAGATATCTTATTATCCTATGGATACAAAACTGAAGCACTTAAATTTTATAAAAAAGTTTTGCATAAAAACCCTAAAAACTCATATATTCAAGTGAGAATTTTTAACAACATTGATTTCAATACTCACAATATGGAAGAGCAAAATAATATATTTAAAAGTAATATAAATTTACTTTTTAATTTCCCAAATTATAAAATTTTAAATTTAAAATATAAGAATTTATCTATAATTTTAAACAAAAATGATTGGATTTCTTTTTTTACAATAAAGGAAAATAAACAAAATTTGAGTGAAAATGAATATTTATTTAAATTAAATAAAATTTCTGAAGAAACTTCAGATAAATATTTATCTAAATTAATAAAAAAACATGTAAATCATAATATATGAATGGATCGCTTACATATACTGATTATAAAAATTTGATTTTACAAAATCGAATACAAGGTAAATTTAAGAATTATAAACAAGTACAACCTTCAAGTATTGATTTAACTTTAGGTAGTGAGTGTTATGAAATTAAAAGTAGTTTTTTAAGTCAAAAAAAATCAATAAGGGATAAACTTAGTGATTTAATTATAAAAAAAATTGATTTATCCCAAAAAAAAGTATTTAAAAAAAATAAAACATATTTAGTTTGTTTAAACGAAAAACTTAATTTGAATAAAAATATTAGAGGGCTTTGCAATCCTAAAAGTAGCACTGGAAGATTAGATATTTTTTGCCGCACTATTTTTAATAATACTGATGAATATGAAAAAGTGCCAATTAATTATAAAGGTGAAATTTTTTTAGAAATTACATCTCGTTCATTTAATATAGAATTTAAAATGGGTGATTCCTTGAATCAAATGAGATTAGTGTTTAATAATAATAATTATATATCTGACGAGTACTTGTTAAAATTCCATAAAAAAAATACCTTAGTTTTTAATAAAAAAAATAGTAAAATAATTCCACACATAGATAATGGCCTCAAATTATCTGTTGATCTTTGTTTAAAAAATACTGTTAGCGCTTATTCAGCAAAAAAAAATTCACCAATTTTGATATTTCGAAAAAAAAGATTTCATAAAAAATCTGATTTCTGGATTCCTATAAAAACAAAAAATAATACACTGGTAATTAAAAAAGATAATTTTTACATTTTAAAATCTAAAGAAAAAATTAGAATCCCATCTAATATGGCCGGAGAAATGATACCTTACGATACAGGAATTGGTGATTTTAGGGTTCATTACGCTGGGTTTTTTGATCCGGGGTTTGGTAGTAATAATGGTTCTTTTGCAGTATTAGAAGTAAAAACCAATGAAGTGCCATTTTTACTTGAAGATGGTCAAACTATAGCAAGAATAAAATATGAAAAGTTGAATAAAGAGGCTAGCGTGGTATATGGTGAAGATATAAAATCAAATTATCAAGATCAAGGGTTGGCACTTAGTAAACATTTTATTTAATTTATTGAAATGAAAAAAATACTTATACTTAATGGTCCAAATTTAAACTTATTGGGTAATAGAGAAACAGACGTATATGGAAAAAAATCCTTAGATGAGATTAATAATTTGTGCAAAGATAAATGTCATGCTTATGATATAGAATGTGAATTTATTCAAAATAACAATGAAGGGGAATTAATTAATCTAATACAATCTGTAGAAAATAATTTTGATGGTTTAATAATTAATCCTGCAGCTTTTACTCATACGTCTGTAGCAATTTTAGATGCTTTGAGATCAGTTTCAAAGCCAAAAATTGAAATCCATTTATCTAATATATATACTAGAGAAGAATATAGAAAAAAAAGCATAACTTCTGAAGCCGTAGATGGTCTTATTTGCGGATTTGGAGAAAATAGCTATATTCTTGCAATTGAAGCAATTAAAATTTTAATTTATAAATAACATTATGGTAAAAATTGATAAAACAGACTTAGAAAATATTAAATTAATTTCTAAAGAAACTAAAATACAAAAAATAAACTCGGTTCGTATAAAAAAAGGAAATTATGAAATTGAGATTAGTGCATCAAGTGGCTTATCTGCTGAAAATTTTATTCAGGCTAAAGAAAATAAAGTTAAAAGTCATAAGTCTGAAAAAGTAGAAGAAATAGTTAATGAAGATAATATTGTAAAATCACCTATGGTTGGTGTTGCATATCTTTCTGCAGACCCAAGCTCTCCTGCATATGTAAAAATTGGACAACATGTAAAACAAGGAGATACATTATTATTAATTGAAGCAATGAAGACTTTTAATGAGATCAAAGCTCCAAAATCAGGAGTAATTAAAAAAATTGTTGTATTAAATAGTCAGCCTGTTGAATTTGGTGATGATTTAATTATTTTTGAATAATGTTCAAAAAAATTTTAATCGCTAATAGAGGCGAAATAGCTTTAAGGGTACTTCGAGCATGTAGAGAATTGGGCATTAAAACAGTTGCGATACATTCGGATGTTGATGAAAATGCAATGCATGTCAGAATGGCTGACGAAAGTATTTGTGTCGGCCCTTCTTCAGCTCAATCAAGTTATTTAAATATTCCTGCAATTATAACTGCAGCTACCATGACCAATGTTGATGCTATCCACCCAGGTTATGGATTTTTAAGTGAAAATAAAAGATTTGCTGAAATAATTGAAGAACATAAAATAAAATTCATAGGTCCTCGTTCAAATCATATAGCTATGATGGGTAATAAAATAGATGCAAAAAAAATTATGGAACAAAATAAAGTACCTACAATACCTGGACTTAATGAAACTAATGATATTGATAAAATTAATGAATTTATAGATAAAGTAAAATTACCTGTAATTATTAAAGCTGCAAATGGTGGTGGTGGAAAAGGAATGCGGGTTGTAAATTCAAAGGAAGAAATTAAAAAATCAATTAATTCAGCAAAAATAGAATCTAAAAAATCTTTTAATAATGATACTGTATATATCGAAAAATTTTTAAATTCTCCAAAACATATTGAAATTCAAATATTAGCTGATTCACATGGTAATGTAATAACATTAGGTGAAAGAGATTGCTCAATTCAAAGAAAACATCAGAAATTAATTGAAGAGGGCCCTAGCACCATTCTTACCCAAAATCAAAGAGATGAGATCTGTAATTTATCTAGAGAGGCAATTAAATCAATTGGATATGAAGGATTAGGAACTTTAGAATTTTTGTTTGAGAACAATAAATTTTATTTTATGGAAATGAATACTAGGCTTCAGGTTGAACATCCTGTTACAGAAATGATCACTGGAATTGACTTGGTAAAAGAGCAAATACTTGCAGCCTATGGTGAAACATTAAAAATAAATCAAAATGATATTTTATTAAAAGGACATTCAATGGAATGTAGAATAAATGCTGAACATCCAGAAAGTTTTATACCTTCACCTGGAAAAATAAGTCAATACCATCAACCAGGAGGATTAGGTGTCAGAGTTGATTCTGCAGTATATCAAGGATACACTGTTCCTTCTCACTATGACAGTATGATAGGTAAATTAATTACCTATGCAGATACAAGAAGTGAATGTATTGCAAAAATGAAACGAGCACTTGAGGAATATGTTATAATTGGAATAAATACAAATATACAATTACATCAAAATATAATTCAATCTAGTGAATTTATTTCAGGTAATTATGATATAAATTATATGTCGAAATTCGGTTGAAAAAAATAATAAACTCAAAAAAGTTATTAGAATTCTATAAAAAAGGTTTTTTTCCTATGGCTGAAAGTCAAACGGATGAAACAATTAATTTTTACAAACCATTAAAAAGATTTATTATACCTATTACAAACTTTCATGTTCCAAGAAAGCTTTTTAGCATATTTAAAAAACAAAAATATAATTTTAAAATTAATAATAATTTTGCAGATGTTATTTATCAATGTCAAAAAATAAAAAGAAAAGAAAAAGATACTTGGATAAATGAAATAATACTTAAAAGCTATATAGAATTAAATCAATTAAATAAATGTCATAGTGTTGAATGCTATGAAAATAATAATTTAGTGGGTGGCTTATATGGTGTACATTTAGGAGGGTGTTTTTTTGGTGAAAGTATGTTTAGTAAAAAAACTAATACAAGTAAATTGTGTTTATTATATTTAATCTGTGTTCTAATAAAAAATAAATTTAATCTTTTAGATTCTCAATTTTATAATCAGCATCTTTCTCAATTTGGTGCTTACGAAATAACAGATATAAAATATAATGAAATATTAAATCAATCTCTAAAAACAAAGTCTGAATTTCTAGAAATTGATAATTTTCAGGAAGCTTTATTGATATTGCAATCTACCAACCATAAATCATAAATTGGATGTTCTAATGGAGTTAAATCTGGTGAAGATGATATCATCCATCCTCTATAAATATAGAAATTATCTGTACTTAACATATCTTTAACCTCTATAAGCACATAATCTTCTGGTACTTCTTCAGGTGGCGTGCTGTAGCAGCCATAGATTTGTATATTTAAAGAATCCCAATTGATTTCAGTATTTACTTCTAAAATTTTTTCACTAACTTTATTTGTTGTTTTATCCAAAAGTTTGAAAGTTGCATAATTACCAGAAATTGGATCAGCTAATAATTGTAGAGAGAGAAAAAGAAAAAATAAAATTTTAAGGAGACCAGGATTCATAATCCTTTTTTGGTTGATCAGATTTATAAGATTTAGATAAAGGGTGTGAAGGTGGAAAATATGCTTCTTTTGTGCCCGTCATATTCTCTTTATGATTTTTTTGCCAATCATATTTATGCTGGTAATTTAGAGGAGGTATATCAATTGATTTATGAAGCCACGCATGCCAATGAGGTGGAATTTTACTAGCTTCTATTTTATTTTCAAAAATTACCCATCTTTTTGCATTTAAGTTATCAAAATCTTTTAAGTTACAATAATATTTATTCCCATAATCATCATTTCCAACTAAATTACCATATAACCAAGTATAAATTTTTGTTCCTAGGGTCATTTAGTCATTTATACTTCTAAATCTTTTAATTTCCAATTTAATTTTTCAACTGCATAAAAATTTTTAATTTTTATATTACTTTCTTCAATATATTCTGGAACTATCCAATCTTCCTTTATTAAAGAGATAAATGTTTCATTAATTGGTAAATTATAAAATTTTGGACCATTTATTGAAGTAAATTTTTCAAGATTATCAAGAGAATTTTCTTCTTCAAAAATAGAGGTATAGAGCTCTAAAGAACTAACAGCAGAAAAAATTCCAGGCTTAGTCGATAAATTTGGATTTTTTTCATCTACATGATGGGGGGCGGAATCTGTTCCTAAAAAAAATTTATCATTATCAAAACAAGCAGCTTTCCTTAATGATAATAGATCTTCTTCATTCTTAACTACAGGCATACAATAATGATGAGGGTTAATTTTTTCATTTTTAAATACGTCATCTTTTGTTAGTAACATATGATGAGGTGTAATAGTGCCACCTATATTCTTATTTGTATTAACAAAATCAACACCATATGAACTTGAAACATGTTCTAAGACAATTTTCAAATCTTTAAAAGTATTTCTTATTTGGAATAGCTCTTCATCTATAAAATATTTTTCTCTATCAAAGATATCAATATCATCTCTATTTAATTCACCATGTATTAGTAATACACGATTTTCTTTTTCTAAAATTTCAAAAATATTATAGATTTTTTTAATATCATTTACACCATG
>MDTE01010756.1_pt1 | contig 16190 bp, 12 predicted proteins | sample 811231 | NCBI WGS metagenome assembly MDTE01 (sample SAMN05326651, study PRJNA326480) | marine metagenome | isolation source: seawater | place: Indian Ocean: Red Sea | collected 2010
ATGCCAAAGGGCGACACCACTACCTGGGCTATGTGGCCCGGTGCGGAACTTGGACGATCTACCACAGCGGCGACACAATGCACTATCCGGGCATGGAGCAGCGATTGCAGGGCCTGGGAATCGATATCGCGCTCTTGCCGATCAACGGCCGCGCACCCGAACGGCGGGTAGCCGGCAATCTTAACGGCGCAGAGGCCGCAGATTTGTCCCGATCTATAGGTGCCCAAATCGCCATCCCCTGTCACTACGAAATGTTCGAATTCAACACCGCTTCGCCGACGGCATTCGAGAGCCGATGTCGGGACCTGGACCAGGGTTTTCAGGTCCTGCGTTGCGGTCAGCGCTGGAGCAGCGAGGAGTTAGAATAATGGGCAAGTGGAAAGTGGCCGGAATCAACTTCGACCATCTGCACATGGGCGACAATCTGCGGATGGCTTTCGAACACCAGGATGTTGAAATCGTCGGAATCTGTGACCAGCAGCCCGAGCGGATGCAAGAAGCCATAGAGCATTTCGCCATCTCAGAGGATCGAGTCTTCAGCGACTATAGAGCCTGTCTGGAAAAGACCCAACCCGATATCGTCCTGCTCTGCCCAGCCACCGCCGAGCACGGCGAGTGGACCGAGAAAGTCGCTCCCTTCGGCGTGCATATCATCATGGAGAAACCGTTTGCCGCCACGCTCGAAGAAGCCGATCGAATGCTGGCGGCGATGGCCACAACCGGCAAAGAACTGGCGATCAACTGGCCGCTGGCCTGGTATCCGCCGCACCGCACGGCGCACCGGCTGATAGAGGAAGGCGAAATCGGCGAAGTGCTTGAAGTGCACTACTACGACGGCAACCGCGGTCCGCTATGGCACCTGGCAGACAAGGTCGCGCGCACCGCCGCAGAGGTCGAGCGCGAAAAACCAAATAGCTGGTTTTACAAGCGCGCAGCCGGTGGCGGTTCGCTATTGGATTATCTGGGTTACGGTACGACGCTGGGCACCTGGTACATGAACGGCCGTATACCGCTGGAGGTGACCGCGACCGTCGACCAACCGACGGGGCTCGAGGTCGACGAGCACAGCATCACCGTGGCGCGTTATGCAGAAGGGCTCTCGAAATTCGAGACGCGTTGGGGCACCTTTACCGACCCGTGGACCCTGCAGCCGCAACCCAAGTGCGGGTTCGTCATCGTCGGCCGCGAGGGGACGATCTCTTCCTACGACTACGAGCAGACGATTCGCGTCCAGAATCGAAGCTGCCCCGCAGGCGAAGAGCGTCCGGTCGACACACTGACAAAACCTTTCCAGGATCCGGTGCAATACACCATCCACTGTCTGGAAGAGGGCAAAAAAATCGAGGGGCCGTTATCGCCCACAATGTGTCGCGTCGGCCAGCAGATCGTCGACACCGCCCACCAGAGCGCCGAGCAGAAGCGCACCTTACCCCTGATCCACTAACGAAGGACTCCGCGATGGCAGAGGACCAGGACAGCGGCTATGGGCGAGGCAAGATCGGAGCCGGCGGCGAGGTTGCCGCACCGGACCTGCCCTACCAACCGCGCGACCCAAAGACCTATCGCCCGGCCATCGGTCTGATCGGCTGTGGCGGCATATCCGAGATGCACCTGCGGGCCTATAAGAACGCCGGCTACGAAATCGCAGCACTCTGCAGTCGGGATCGCGATCGCGTCGAGCAGCGACAGCAGGAGTTCTACCCCGCAGCCGAGATCTATCTCGACTATCGAGACTTGCTCGCACGCGACGATATCGAGGTCGTGGATATTACACCGCATCCCGAGGATCGAGTACCGATACTCGAAGCGGCGATCGACGCTGGCAAACACATCCTGAGCCAAAAACCCTTTGTGGTAAATCTGGACCTGGGCGAGCAACTGGTCGAACGAGCAGCGCAACGAGGCATAAAGCTGGCCGTCAACCAGAACGGCCGCTGGGCCCCTCACTTCAGCTATATGCGCCAGGCCGTAGCGACAGGCCTGGTCGGTACCGTGCAAAGTATCCATTTCGCCGTGCACTGGAATCACAACTGGATCGCCGCTACGGCTTTCGATGAGGTCGAGGATCTAGTGCTATACGATTTCGGAATACACTGGTTCGATATGGCGGTGGCTCTGCTCGGCGCCGAGAAACCCCAAAAGGTTTACGCCTCAGCCAGACGCGCTGCAGACCAGGAGGCCCAACCGCCACTTTTGGCGCAGGCAGCTATAGAGTGCGAAGAAGCACACGTATCGATCGCATTCAACGGAAATACCCGTCAAGGGCAAGAGGATCGCACCTATCTGGTCGGTAGCGAAGGGGCGATTGGCGCCAGCGGCGTGGATCTGACCGCACAGGAACTCACGCTCCACACTGCCGCAGGCGTGGCCCGGCCCCGTCTCGAGGGCACCTGGTTCGAACAGGGGTTTCACGGCGCAATGGCCGAACTGCTCTGTGCCATCGAAGAAGATCGCGAACCCTACAACGGCGCCCGCTCCAATCTCGAAAGCCTCGCGCTCTGCTTCGCAGCGGTCGAAAGCGCCCACTGCAGCCAGCCAGTGGTGCCGGGAACAGTACGACAACTGCCCGAGCACTAATACAGAGCCGTCGGGACAGGGTCGAAGCAACTTAGAATCGCCGCATTGCTAAGAGCCAAGGCATCAGGTCAACCGAGAACCTGTTCAATACAGCGATCGCCCGCGATCAGTGCCTTCATCGCCCTCATCGAACGCCGGACCTCAATCCACCCGCTCCAGCTTCCAGACATCGCTTTCCATATTGTTGCCGGCAATAACCCATAGCGCATTGCGGTGGACACAGACGCTGGCGGCGTGCCGGGGCGCCCAGGGCACATCGGGTAGCTCGGTCCAGCTCTCACCATCGGACGAATACCAGACGTCGTTGCGGTTGCCCTTGCCGTCGAATCCCTCCAGCAGCCAGAGTTTATCGTCGAAAACGGCAACTTCGTGGTAGTCGCGCGGTGCCCAGGGCGCGGTTTCGACATGGCAGTGCCAATCTATGCCGTCGGCAGAGCTCCAGACATCGTTGTAGTAAATCCGATCAGGGTGGTCCGGCGTGTCGTAGGTGCCGCCACCCACGATCCAGACTCGGTCCTGGAAGATCGCGCTGCCACCGATCATGCCGCGCGGGGTCCAACAGGGCTCACGCGGCTCGAGCCGCTGCCAGTCGACTCCATCCTCGGTATGCCATACATCGTCGTAAAAACGCTCTTCAGCCGGAGCGAATTGCGGCAGGGTCTGGCCACCGAGAATCCATATTTTGTCTCGCAGAACAAAGGTGTAGTGCAAAAGACGCGGCCCCCAAGCTACATCGCGGTTGACGCAGTCCCAGTGAGCCCCATCGGCCGAAGACCACACGTCATTCTGGTAGTGTCCCTGATTGCCGTCACCACCGACGATCCACATCCGCTCATTGAAGACCGCGTAGCCAGCCGTGTGCCGACCTTCCCAATCGACAGCGGGATCGTAGCCTGCGGCAAAGGTGTTTTCCTTCACCAGCGTCCAGTCTATCCCGTCGGCAGAAGACCAGACTTCGTTGTTGCAGATCCGCGGAAAATAGGTCTTGTCCGCAGGACTCCAGCCGCCGAGGAGCCAGATTTTATCGGCGAAGACCAGTGCACCGGCACCGTCGCGAGGAGCAAAAGGGGCAGCAGCATTGACCTGGATCCAACGATACTCTCTAGTCGCATTCATCGTTTGCCGTCCAAATGGGTGTCGCCAGCCACTTCGCTGGCCGAATGGGTCACCGCGACGAGGTGATGAGCGAACCCGGAAATTTCGCGCGGACACATTTTTTGCACGCGATTTCATGGGAGCAACTGTATCGACGCGGAAAATCATATCGATATTCTCCGCCATTGTCGTTCTCGTAAGTATGAAGGTAAAGAACTAGCCAATCAAATAAATAGACCGGCCAACCACAAATTCACCACCCCAACGGGCTGGTGCAGGCCGGAATCACAACAACGGCCTTGCGCTCTTTTGCCCCCAGCGTCCAGATTTATTAAATCTTGAACCAGACCCGATACGGAGTATGAGATATGGAACCCATCCACATCGGCAGCGCGCGTCAACTCTTTGTCGATCGATATCTGATCGACGTATTACGCGACACCCGACTGGTCCTGCACCAGCCGGAGCGACGAGAGCCGATCATCGAAATCGACCGTCCCTGGGAAATCGGGGGCGTGGCCTATGCAGTCCTCTTCGAAGATCAGGGCGTATACCGCGCCTGGTATCGCTGTACACCCGAGGCCGATACCGATTCGACTGCCAAATCGCTGACGGCCTACGCCGAGAGCGACGACGGCATCCACTGGCGCAAGCCTTCGCTGGGGTTGGTCGAGTTTCAGGGATCAACGGACAATAACCTGGTCGTCAACGACCCGGACCTGGTCAACTTCGCCCCCTTCAAGGACGAAATGGCACCGGCTGCGGAACGCTATAAGGCCATCGGACGCCGCGGGGCGGTTTTTAGCACGGTCTCACCAGACGGCTTGCACTGGACCAAGCGCCCCGATCCGGTCCAGACGGTTGGCCCCTTCGATTCGCATAATATCGCCCTGCGCGATCCCTGGACGGGCAAGTACCTGATGTACACCCGCGGAATCCGTAAAGAGGGCATACCGGGCCACGGCGTCACAGCCAACTTCAAGGAAGGTGTGCGCTGGATCCGCCGAGCTGAGTCCGACGACTTCTCAGCTTGGAGTCCGCTCGAACTCATCGAGACCGACGACGAAATACTGGAGCACCTCTACACTAACTCCTTTATGCCCTACGAACGCGCCCCAGGCCTCTATCTGATCTTTCCCTCGCGATTCGTCAACGACCGCTCGCCCACACCGGACTGGTCTCATGTCGGCGTCAGCGATGCAGTATTGATGAGCAGTCGCGATTCGAAACACTTCGACCGCACCTTCAAGGAGGCCTGGGTCCGGCCCGGGCCCGACCCGAATAACTGGCACGAGCGCAGCGTCTATATCATGCGCGGGATTATCGACACCGGCCCGGCCGAAATCTCGCTCTACATGAGCGACCACTGGCGTCTGCCGAGCAATACCATCCGCCGCTTGGCATTGCGCAAAGACGGTTTCACCTCGCTGCAGGCCGACTATCGCGGCGGCGAAGTGCTGACCCACCCGCTGGTCTTCGCGGGCGACGAATTGCGACTCAATATGTCGACGAGTGCGGCCGGAAGCATCCGCGTTGAGATACAGGACCAAGCCGGACAACCGCTGCCGGGCCTTTCCCTGGCCGATTGCCCTGAGATCTACCACGACCAGATCGACCGAGTCGTCGGCTGGAATACAAACGCCGACCTGGGTGCCCTGGCCGGACAACCGGTCCGCCTGCGCTTCGCACTCTGCGATGCCGATCTCTACGCGTTTCACTTTACTGGAGAGCGATAATGCAGAGCGAGACACTGAAACTGACGGCAGAACAACGAGCGCGTTTCGACGAGGACGGGTTTTTCCTCGTCGAGGAGGCGCTGACCGAGCACGAAGTTGCAGAGCTGCTGGCAGTGATCGACGAACTATATGAACGCTACGCCGCAGAGCGCGCACTGGCGCCGGATGCCCCTTTCCAGATGCGCAATATCGCCGCGGCCGATCCGCGCTTCAAACGACTCATCGACCACCCGGTGATGCTGCCGCTGGTGGTCGATCTGATCGGCTTCAATATCCAGCTCCGTACCTCGCATATGGACCTGCGCCCGCCGATGGCGCCCGAACATGGGGAAAAAGCCCTCGGCGCAACAGACAGTTTCTTCCCCTGGCACGCCGACGGACCCGACTTCGGCTGGCCTGCGGTCGACGGCGTACTGCCCTATATGGAGATGAAGATCGGCTACTACCTGACCGACCTGACCACACCCCAGAGCGGCGCAATCTGCATTATCCGCGGCAGCCACCGCACCAGCCCCTGGATCGACGGAACACGCGAGAAGGGCATCGATCCCGACCGAATCGTCGAGGTCAACGTCTGCCCCGGCACTGCGCTGGTCTGGCGCACCGCGCTCTGGCACAGCCTGACTCCCAACCTATCCGACCACGCGCGCAAGTGTCTCTACTACGGCTATCACCACCGCTGGATCCGCTCGTCGGATTTCGACCACCAGCGCCCGGAGGTACTAAACGGCTGCACGCCGATTCAGCTCCAGCTCCTGGGCGAGTTGGGTACGGGCAAGGACAATTACGCCGGCGACGACCCGGAAGTGCTCCCGGTATCGCGCTACTGGCGTCCCCGGGACGAGGATATCCCCCTCAAAGCCTGGGCCGAGGAGCAATTGCAATCAACCGACTAGAAACCGAGTCCAAGCCCGGTATCGATTGAATCGGTCATACCGGCGCAAAGAAAGGAAAGCGATGGACGCGAGCTGTCTGGACCACCTATTGACCGATGAAGAAAACCGCCTCTTCCAAGAGGACGGGTATTTCGTCGTCCACAATGTCCTGCCTCCGGAACTGGTATCCGCACTGATCCCCATCGTCGATCGCCTCGACGCCGAGCACCGATCCAAGAAAGCACTCGAAGCCCATCAGATGCTCAACTTATTCGACTTCATCGGCAAAGATCCGCTTTTTCTGCGGCTCCTAGATTGGCCGAAAACCTTCGCCAAGGTATTCGGCATTCTCGGCTGGCATATACAGCTCTACCATTCGCACCTGATCGTCACCCCACCGCTCAACGGTCGGCAACCCCAGCGCCAGCGCCTGGGCTGGCATCAGGACAGCGGTCGACTCAACCTCGACCTGGAGACCGAACCGCGGCCGAGGATCTCGCTGAAGGTCGCCTACTTCCTCACCGATTGCACCGAGATCGATCGAGGTAACTTCCATGCGCTGCCCGGCTCGCATCGCTACAACCAGATCGAAATGCCCGCAGACGAGAACCTGGACCCGGCGGGAACGGTAGCGATCAGAGCCGCGGCCGGGGACGCGATATTTTTCGATCGCAGAATCTGGCATGCGTCCGGACACAACTATTCAAGCGAGGCGCGTAAAGTGCTATTCTACGGCTACAGCTACCGCTGGTTGAGACCGCGCGACGATATGACCGTGGACCACATCATCGACCACTGCGACCCGATTCGTCAGCAGTTGCTGGGTGCCAGTCCCAGTGGCTGGCACGGCTATACCTCGCCACAGGAGGAAGACGTACCACTGCGGGCGTGGATCCGCGAGCATGCTGGCGAGGAGGCGGTGATAAAATGAAAAGACGAATCGCATATGCGGATTTGCAGCAGTTCTTCAAAGATGCGTTGGCCGCCGTCGGCGTGCCGCCGCAGGTGGCAGCGATCGAAGCAGAGATCGGTGCCGAAGTCGATCTCTGCGGTGTGCATACGCATGGAGTACGGCTGCTGCCGACGATGATCGATCACTTGCGCAACGGACGCACCAACGGCGCACCGGAGTTGAAGTCTCTGGTCGAATATCCGGCTTCGGCGCTCTATGAAGTCGACCGCGGCCTGGGCCGCTACGTCTCAGCCCTCTGTATGGACCAGGCTGTGGACCGGGCGCGCAAATACGGGATCGGCTCGGTGGCGGTGCGCGGAGTAGCGCACTGGGGCCGGGCGCACAGTTATGCGCTCAGAGCAGCCCAGGCGGGAATGGTCGGGCTCTGTTTTACCAACGCCATCGTCAACTTCGCCGCCTGGGGTACCAGCGCTCCTTCGCTCGGCAACAACCCCATCGCCATCGGCGTACCGGGCGCCGAACCGGCCGTGCTCGACCTGGCGATGAGCCAGTCCTCTGTGAGCCGGGTACGCGTAGCGGCTGCAGCAGGTGAGCGCGTGCCGCTGGGGTGGGGTCTGGATGCATCGGGAGCGCCGACTGACGACCCGCAGGCGATCATCGACTCGGGCCGTTTTTTGCCCATGGGAGATCACAAGGGTTCGGGCCTGGCATTTATGGTCGAATTATTGACCGCTGGCCTGGCTAATGGCTTGCTCTGCTACGAGCAGGGCACCCTGCGCAACCCGAGCGATACCGCCGGTGGATCGGCCAAGCTCTTTATCGCCATACGCCCTTTCGGCGAGTGGTTGCCCACGCGACTGGCCGAGTTGGTAGCACACCTCAAAGAGGCACCCTCGGCCCCTGAGCAGGGCGAGGCACTCTGGCCGGGCGAGGGCAGCTTCAAGCGGCGCAAAACCTATCTGGCAGAGGGAATTCCGCTACCAGAGCAACTCATCGCAGAGCTGGAAACGCTGGCGACGGAACTCGCGCTGGAGTTGAAGCTGAATTGAGTCAGGCGCAGACGGCAGCGTCGGCGCTCCAGCGATTGAAAGGGGCGTGTTCTTCCCGGGCCAACCGGTCGCGGGTATCGCGCCAGAGTTTTTCCCAAGCCACCGGATCGCGCAGCACGCTTGCAGGATCGGCCTTGCTCCGAGCGACAAAGCCGGGAAAGAGATCGCGGCCGCTAGACTGGCCAATGGGGTTGTAGCGCAGATCGAAGCTCCAGCGCAGATCGTCGCTCTCGTTGGCCAACGAGCCGTGGATCGTGTGCTGGGTCAGGAAGAGTACATCGCCGGGCTGCATCGGTACCGGCATCGCCGATTCCAGCGCCATAAACTGCTCGGGAATTCGCAAGCCGCCCGTATGACCCGGACAGTGGGTATGGAGTCCCTGGCGGTGACTCCCGGGTATGATCTGCAGACAGCCGTTCTCAACCGTCGCCTCGTTGAGCGGAAACCACACCGTCAAAACCTCGGACTCGTCGGCTTCGGGCAGCACCACGCCATTGTCCTGGTGCCAGCTGGTGGCACTGACTAGGGCCTGGCCGTTGTGGTTTTTGGGCACCAGGCGTTCGGGCGGTTTGAGGCGCACGTGTTGGACGGGATTGGACCAGATCTCAGGACCGACGATCGACTCGGCCACATCGAGGAGAGTCGGGTCGGTGATACAGCGAAAGACGGCCGGCCCCGCCCAGAAGGGCGTGTCGGATTGGATCCCGGTCTGAGGCAACGAAAAATCAAAGTACTGAGCGTGAATATCGCCGCTATCGACGACGATCTGGGTCAGACGCTGACCAAAAGGCAGATCGTCGTAACTCGAATCGATCCGACCTTCGGCGCAGAGTTCGTAGGCGAGGCGATCGAGCACGCCGTGGTACTCATCTATGATCGGCTGAATAACCTTTTCGACATCGAGTAATCCCCGCACCAGCAAATAGCCCTCTGCTGCGAAGTGGTCGAGTTGTCGTTCGCTCAAAAATGACATATGATTTCCTCCATTCCTGAAAAATCCATTCAAATGCAGGAGATGTCAATGTGGATTTTCCCAAGCTAGACGAAGCGCTGCGCCTCGAGCGGCTCGAGCCACCGAAAAACGCGGTGCGCATGGTGCTCGATACCGATACCTACAACGAAATCGACGACCAGTTCGCAGTGGTCCAGGCCCTGCTCTCACCCGATAAACTCGCCGTTGAGGCGATCTACGCCGCACCGTTTTACAACGCCCGTTCGACAGGACCCGGCGATGGGATGGAGAAGAGCTACGAAGAAATTTTGCGACTCCTGCAACGACTCGACATCCCTGCCGAGGGATTTGTATTCCGCGGATCGACAGATCTAATCCAGGGCCAAGAGCCACAGCAGAGCGAGGCGGCTGACAATATGATCGCCAAGTCCCGGACCGGCGACGGCCCGCTTTACGTAGTGGCCATCGGCGCGATCACCAACGTCGCTTCGGCGATCCTAGCAGACCCTTCGATCATCGAGCGGATTGTCGTAGTCTGGCTCGGGGGCCACGGACACTACTGGCCGACAGCACGCGAATTCAATTTGCAGGGCGATCTCAAAGCAGCGCAGCTCGTCTTCGACAGCGGGGTGCCCTTGGTGCAAATACCCTGCCAGCCGGTGGCTTCGCATCTCTTGACGACACTAGCGGAATTAGAGCGTTTCGTCAAAGGGCGAGGTGCGATCGGCGACTACCTATTCGAGATCTTTACAGAGTATTCCAAAGACCACTTCGCCTACTCAAAAGTCATCTGGGATCTCTCGGCCAGCGCCTGGTTACTCGACGAGTCGTGGGTTCCCAGCGACGTGATACAGAGCCCGATTCTGACCGACCAGTACACCTGGAGCCAGGATCCGGGGCGGCACTTCATGCGCGTCGGGCGCCAGGTCAATCGCGATGCGATTTTTCGGGATTTATTCACCAAATTGGCAGGTTGAGTACAATAGTTGCGTCAGTACCAGTCGCTTATTAGCGTATAGGTATGTCTACTCTCGTCCTCAGCGAAAAACCCAGCGTAGCACGCGATCTGGCCCGAATCTTAGGAGCCAAATCCCGCAATCAGGGCTATTTCAACGGCAACGGCTATATCGTCACCTGGGCCCTGGGACACTTAGTGCACTTCGCCGAGCCGGACGAATACGGTCCGCCCTGGAACCAGCGCTGGTCCTTCGCGCAACTACCCATGATTCCCCAACAGTGGAAACTCAAAACCGCTCGCGCGACCTCGGACCAGTATAAGATCGTCAAAAAGCTCCTCAACGATCCCCAGACCAAGGAAGTAATTTGCGCCACCGACGCCGGCCGCGAGGGCGAGCATATCTTCCGGTTGATCTACGAGCACACCCGCTGCAGAAAGCCATTCAAGAGGCTCTGGGTTTCGAGCCTGACCGATGCGGCGATCCAGGAAGGCTTCCGCACTCTGCAGGAGGGGACGGCCTTCGATGATCTGGCCCAGGCCGCGCGAGCGCGCACCCAGGCCGATTGGCTGATGGGCATGAACCTGACCCGCGCTTATACCGTACACAACAAAGTGCTCTGTACCATCGGCCGAGTGCAGACACCAACCCTGGCGATGATCGTCAAACGCGATGCGGCGATCTCCGATTTTGTGAAATCTTATTTCTACGAGCTGGTGGCGCACTTCGTAGAGGGTTTTGCCGCTAAGTACTCCAGAGATGGACAGACCCGAATCGACAACAAGGAAGAGGCCGAGCGTCTGCATCGCCAATTCAGCCCCCACAAAGTCGGCATCGTCCGCAAGATCGAGCAGAAAATCGTCAAGCACCGCCCACCCCCATTCTACGATCTCAACAATCTGCAGCGCGATGCCAACCGCCGCTTCGGCTTTACGGCCGCGCAGGTGCTCGAGCATGCCCAGGCCCTCTATGAAACCCACAAGCTCATCACCTATCCGCGTACCGAGAGCCGCCATATATCCGAGGACATGGTAGCTGAATTACCGGGAATTCTGGCACAGCTTACCCACCCACAGGCCGCTGCCGCCCTGGAGCGCCTGCGCAATGGGCATCGCTTGAGCAAGGCCTATGTCGACCGCACCAAACTGACCGACCACCACGCGATTATTCCAACCGGACAAAAACCTTCGCCCAACCTCTCGCCGGCGCTGAAGAAAATCTACGACCTGGTGGTGACGCGTTTCGTCGCGGTTTTCCTACCCGACCAAGTCGTCGAGGAAACCACCGTGACCATCGAGATCGGCGACGCGATCTTCGTAGCGAAGGGGTCGGTGGTCCTCGAAGAAGGCTGGAAGCTAGTCGAGGCGCAGCGCGGAAACTCCGGACAGGACAAGGGGCAAGACGACGACGCCCAACGCCAGGTGATTCCGCCACTGGAACAGGGCCAGCAAATCCACATCAAAAACATCGACCTGGTCGAGAAAGAAACCAAACCGCCCCGGCCCTATACGGATGCCACGCTCCTCGCGGCAATGAAGAACGCCGGACGCGAAATCGCAGATGATGAGCTGGCTGCCGCGATGAAGGAGTCGGGCCTGGGCACACCGGCGACCAGAGCGGAGACGATCGAAAAACTGATTCGCACTGGTTATGTAGTCCGCGCGAAGAAATCGATCGCCTCGACGGAGAAGGGCCGGGCGCTGGTCGGCTTGGTCACCGAACCATTGCGCAGCCCGGAACTGACGGCCGAATGGGAACAGCAGCTCAAGGACATCGAGGAAGGCATACGCCCGGCGGAAGAATTTTACGACCGGATCGCCACATTTGTCCGCAATCTAGTGCCCGAGGTTTCGCAGGGCCAGGCACTCACACCCGAACAAGCGGCGCAGGTAGACACCAGGAGGAACCGGGGGCGAAACCGCGGCAAAGACCTGGGGCCCTGTCCCAAATGCAAAGAAGGCAAAATCTACGAAAATGCCAAACTCTACGGCTGTAGCCGCTACAAAGAAGGGTGCGAATTCGCACTCTGGAAGACGGTGGCCCGCAAGAAGCTGACCGAGAAGCAAGCCCAGTCACTCATCGCTAAAGGCCGCAGCGAAAAGATCAAAGGATTCACTTCCAAGGCGGGTAAGAAATTCGAAGCCCGGCTCAAATTTGACGCCGCGTTCAAAGTCGTTTTCGACTTTGACGAGAGGCCACAGCACAAAGCGACCAGTGGCGGGAGTCGAACCACCCCACCACAAAGTGTAGCGCAAAAATCGGCTCCGACCCCGGCAAAGGCCTCCCCCCCTCAACAACCGGAAGCACTCACCTGCCCCAAGTGCGATCAAGGCCAGATCATCGAAGGCCAGCGCGGTTTTGGCTGCAACCGTTATCGCGAGGGATGCAACTTCGTAGTGTGGAAGGAAATGGCGGGCAAAAAACTGACCGAGAAGCAAATCCAAAGCCTGATCTCCAAGGGCCGCACCGGGCTGATCAAGGGATTCAAAGGCAAGGACGGTAACAAGTTTTCCGCACGCCTAGAGTTGGACGAAGGGTTGGAGGCGAAGTTTGACTTCGCCCATTAGGAGCCGCCGATAAGAGCCAGGCATTCTGTCAGGCATCCGGCATTGCTGCTGCAACGCATCTGCCCACTCTTTAAATACGGTCCACACGGTGGCAACTACAAACCCACCGATTGAGCTCGCGCTATAGAGCAGCGGCCGGTTATACATCGACGGCCAATCACGCCTCTGCACTGCCACACTACGCGGCGGCAACAAATGGAGATGACCGACAAAAATGAACGCACTCTATTTTTGGGAAGCTCGGCCCGGTCTGAGTCTGAACGACCAGTGCAATCCCTATGGCCCGCTTTTGGCCCAGGCCTTAGCCCCGCGAGGTATACACCTCGAATGGGCCAGTTACGACCTGACGATAGAATGGCTGGAGGAGCAATGGCCCCGCTACCAGGTATTGCACCTCAACTGGTTGAACCACTTCTACAGGGGCGACGATCTGGCCGAAGCGGTCGCAGCCTATACTCGTTTTGCCGAGATGATGACCCGGGCGCGAAAAATCGGTTACCGGATCGTCTGGACTTTCCACAACCACTATCCACACGAGCGTCCCTTCCCCGACTTGGATCATCTGGCCCAGTTATTGATCTGCCGTTTGGCTCATGCGGTAACTGCTCACTGTAGCTATGCCGCAGATCTCTTGCGCGACGAATTCCATTGTGAAAGCGAGATCGCAGTGGTGCCGCACGGCCATTTCATCGACGCCTTTCCCAACTGCGTCTCGCGTCAGGAGGCACGGGCAAAACTGGATTTGCCCGAGAATGCCTTCGTCTACATCTTCTTCGGCAATGCCCGTGTCTACAAAGGCATCGAGCGACTGGTCAAGGCGTTCGAGAAAACGGCAGACGAAAATGCTCTGCTGCTCCTGATGATGCGCGCATCCTTCAACGCAGACTATAGTGCAGAGCTAGAAAAACTAACGAGCGGCAATCCAAAAATCCGGGTTTTCACCTCGGAATTTTTTGCCAATTCGGAATTTCAGTATTTCCTCAACTCAGCCGATGTAGCGGCGCTGCCGTTTTCGGCAATCTTAACATCGGGATCGGCGATTACCGCATTGGGGTTCGGCGTTCCGACAATATTGCCGCGTCTAGGATGTATGCCGGAGTTAATCGATGGAGAACAGGGGGTCCTCTACGATGCCGGCGATCCGCAAGGGTTGGAGGGGGCAATGGTGGAAGTGCGAAAGCGGGATCTGCAAACTATGCAGACGGCGGCACGCAGCAAAGCCGAAACATTGGATTGGGACGGAATCGCGGATCAGGTAGCCAAGCTCTACCAAGCCGATCACCGCTGAAGTACCGATGATCGACTGGGACAGCACGAGCCCTGTACCCACCAACCGTTTTCTTGCACTTTCCAACCTATCTTAACCGAGAGAAAACAGCAACGCATATGGCCGATCGACCTAATATTCTCTGGTATTGTAGTGATCAGCAGCGCTTCGATACCATCGCCGCCTTGGGAAATGAATTCATTAACACGCCCAGACTGGATGCGTTCATGGCCGAGTGCGTGACCTTCACCCATGCCTACACTCAGCGTCCGATTTGCACGCCGAGCCGATCCAGCTTTCTCACCGGCACCTATCCCAGTGCAGTGGGAGTCAACGGCAATGGGAATGAATTTTTTCCGCAGTGGCAGGAGGAACGGCTCCTACCCCATCGCCTGGCGCGCAGTGGATACGATTGCGGACTGGTGGGCAAGTTGCATCTGGCCAGTCCGGCGATGGGAAGGGAAAACCGAGTCGACGATGGATATCGCTATTTCCAATACAGCCACGATCACAAAGGGCCCCGAATCGATGGTCACGACTACGCCGCATGGGTATGGCAGCAAGGAGGTGACGCCGATGCGTTAATGAATTCCTATGTGACCGAAACCTACCGCGAAGGGGCAAAGATCAAGACCTTCGGCGGACTCTACGAACCGACGCCAGACGAGGACAATATCCCGCCTCATCTGCACCAGACCCACTGGTGCAGCGAGCAATCGCTCGAATTTATCGATGAGAACCGCGGCACAAACCAGCCCTGGTTGCTGAGCGTCAATCCCTTCGATCCGCACCCACCCTATGATGCACCGTGGGAATACTACCGGCGCTACGACCCCGCGACGTTGCCTGGAGCCCATTTTGCTCCCGGTGACCTGGCGCTACAGCAGCGACTGGCCGAGGCCGGGGTTGATTTCCAGTCCCAACCGCAGGACCCGGCAGTATGGGAGGACAAGAAGATTCAGGCTTCTTATTATGCGATGATCGAACAGGTCGACCACGAGTTTGGGCAAATTCTGGACCATCTAGAGGCCACCGGTCAACGCGAGAATACGATTGTCGTCTTTATGAGCGACCACGGCGAGATGCTCGGTGATCACGGCTTGATACTCAAAGGGTGCCGCTTCTACGAAGGCCTGGTGCGAGTACCGCTGATGATATCCTGGCCAGGGCACTTCGCGGAAGGCGTAGTAACGGACGCACTGGTCGAGTTGATGGATTTGGCGCCGACGCTCTACGAGGCCACCGGCGAAGACATACCCTATTACGTACAGGGCCGCTCGTTGATGCCGGTGTTGACCGGAAAAGTCCAGCAACACCGCGATGCCGTGCGCTGCGAGTTTTACGGTGCCATCGATTTTCCCGACCAGACTCACGCGACGATGTACCGAACCCGCAAGTGGAAATGGATAGCCTACCACGGCAAGAACCTCTGCGAGCTCTACGATCTGGAGAACGATCCCTGGGAGCATCGAAACCTAGCGGATGAACCCGAGTACCAGAGCATCAAAGCGGAATTGATGCGCAAGAGCTTCGACGCCACCGCACAGGCACATATGCCTGACCCGCCGCGGGTGATGCCGTTTTAAATCGCGGATCACACTGACGGGCGCTCCGGTCTGCAGGTACTCGGGATCGGAAACATGATGCAGCGGAATCTGAGATAAACCATCGTTGAATAAGGAGAGTATGGATGAAAATCAAGCGCGTGAGCTCGGTATTATTACAACCGATGCCCTGGGTGCTGGTGAAGGTCGAAACCGACGCTGGTATCACCGGGATCGGCGAGGCCTACCACGGGGCCGGGGTGCATCAAATCGCGGTCGATGAGCGCGTGACGCGTACGCTGCTGGGACAGAACCCGCTCGATGTCGACCGTCGCTTCCGCGACATGATGCGTGGCATGTCGGCTTCGGGCTACTACCAGGGCGCGGTGATGAGTGCCATCAGCGGCATCGAGATGGCGCTGTGGGATATAGCCGGACAAGCTCTGGGTGTACCGATCTGGCAATTGTTGGGCGGCCGCTTCCGCGACCGGGTGCGGATCTACAACGACTGCCATGCCGGCGAGGACGAAACACCTGCCGCCTATGCGGCCAAAGCCAAAGAGGTAGAGGCGCGCGGCTTTACCGCGATCAAATTCGATATCGACCCACTGCCTTCGCAGCGGGATGCCTATAATCGCGCGATCAGCAACGACGATATC
>MDTE01154370.1_pt1 | contig 16189 bp, 11 predicted proteins | sample 811231 | NCBI WGS metagenome assembly MDTE01 (sample SAMN05326651, study PRJNA326480) | marine metagenome | isolation source: seawater | place: Indian Ocean: Red Sea | collected 2010
AGACGCGATTGAACTTAGCGCTCTTAAAATACCTCAAACAGTCATGACGCGAGCAGATTCGATTAGTCAAAGCGTAGCTGCGGCATCAATTATTGCCAAGGTAACACGAGATCAGCTCATGTCAGAAGTTTTCGAAGAAGATTACCCCGGATACGGTTTTGCGTCACACAAAGGATATGGCACAGCATTTCACATGAATGCATTGATCAAAAAAGGTGCGTGCCGAATTCACAGGCGCAGCTTTAAACCCGTTATGAAAGTATTAAGCCAAAGCGAGTAGCTTAAGTTCGATTCCTAGATAATATGTAACCAGTAAGACTTTACGCAGTAATACTAGAAAATAGCCATTGGGTTAACTGGTGACCCAGTCACAGTAGGCATCTTCAAAGGCAATATCGACAGCGCAAATTCCCAGCGCCCGCGTTTTTTACACGCCGCGGCAAGATCATCAAGCCAAGCATTATCTAGAATCCAAAGACCAAGACCCACAATTCCCACCTGATGAACCGGATTCGTGAATCTTTCATAAGGGTTCGGAGCTACATCGTTTCCCGTGTCAGAACCCATTACCGCAACCCCACGTTCGTGAAGGAATGGGAGTATGTCAGGAGAAGGCCCGGACGATCCGCCAGTAGCGATATCTACAGGGCCTGTGATAGCTCGTCGTCCCAACTGACCTGTTCTAAGCAATATGACGTCACCGTTTTCCACGTTTATGCCTTGTTCCTGCTCAGCTCTATATATGTCAGAAAGGCCAACACCATCTCCACGCTCGATATATGTAACGCCTCTGAGTAGAGGAGCATCCACCAATACAGCTTTCGTCATAATACCCCCTGTCGCCGGCATAACATCGAATTCTGTCGCGCCATCTAAAGTGCTGACCACAGTCGACGGACGACCGTTATATGTTTGACCTTCCCAAAAAAAATGGGCGAGACTATCTATATGAGTCACTGTGTGACCATGAAATATCAATCCAAAGTAATCCATAGCGACTTCACGGTCATGCAGTTCTCCTGGACGATACGTATCGCCTGCGGAGACCATAAAATGTTGAGGGGGTTTCGGCACATCTACAGCGGCCTCAAATTCGATTGGCCGTGCACAACTTACTAAAGTACCTTCTTCAACCATATTTATTGCTTGAAGCGTTTTTGTCTCTGACAGATGATTCAAGGTACCTTTTTGGTCGTCTGCACCCCATCGACCCCAGTTATTAAGATCTTTTTTTAGCCAACTTAGAAGTTCATTTTGTGAAGGCCAATTAACTGACATGTGATCCCTCGATATTTGCAAATGGTTGCCACATTTTGATCTGCCGATTTGTAGCATGATAAAGCACGGCTAGCGCTATTGCAGGTTTATAAATTCCAACCGACCCATTAGGTATAACCAAAAAAGCTGCCTTGCCCGCGTCCTTAAAAATTGACGGATTTAACTCCGATGAGAGTCTCTGTGGAGATCAATGCTTGCAATCCGTTACGAATTTCGTTGACTGATAAATCGGCCAACGCTAGCATGCTTTGGTCCGATAAAATTTGGTAATAATCAGGATGCTTCTTCATAACGACGATTCGGCGCTCTGATTTCCCATCATCAAATACCTATATTCCCTAGGGACTAACACAAGTCGCCGAAGGATTTTTTATTCCGGAGAAAATCAAATGGAATCCATCTTCCTTGCAATCGCAGCAGGAGGGGTAGGGCTTGTTACAGCCGCTCTTCTCGCGATGCGAGTACTGCGTCAATCTCAAGGCAAACAGGAGGTTGTTGCTATTGGGGAACTCATACAGGAAGGTTCGGCTGCATTCCTTCGAAAGGAATATTCGATACTTGCTGTATTTGTAGTCATTATTTTCGCAGTATTAGCGCTTTTTATCGACTACAACATTCTCGACAATGCCACAATTAAAGGACTCGGCGAGGGTGGTGCAATGACCTCTCAAGGTCCATGGACTGCAATCGCCTACCTTCTAGGGGCAATTGGCTCCGGGCTCGCCGGTTTTATCGGTATGAGCATTGCTGTCAGAGGAAATACTAGAACTGCCACTGCAGCCCAAACTGGCCTCAACAAGGCACTTCAAGTTGCATTCAGCACTGGCGCAGTTATGGGACTGACAGTAGTAGGTATAGGTATCGTTGGTGTGTCTGTTCTATGGATTGTGTTCGAGAACCCAAATGTAATCGCTGGATTTGGATTCGGCGCGTCATCTATCGCATTGTTTGCGCGTGTGGGTGGAGGAATATATACCAAAGCCGCTGACGTTGGTGCTGACTTAGTTGGAAAGGTAGAAGCTGGACTCGACGAAGACGACCCAAGAAACCCTGCCGTGGTTGCTGACAATGTAGGAGATAACGTCGGAGACGTAGCCGGTATGGGTGCTGATCTTTTTGAATCTTACGTGGGCTCGATCATCGCCACCATCTCGTTGGCATTTTTCACCGTTACCTCAACCGGTGTTATCGAAAGCCTAGAATTCGATGTAGATGCCTCAAGGGCGATACTACCGCTTGTAATCGCAGGGGTTGGAATTATTTCGTCGATTCTCGGCATGTTCCTGGTTCGAACCGGTGACAACGCGGATATGGGTAAACTTCTCTGGACCCTTAGATACGGTATCTTCGGAGCTGGCGCCCTTTCGTTAATCGGTACAGCCATATATATAAACATGAACGAAAATCTGGAATTCGATCTTTTCTGGGTCGTCGTAACAGGCATCGTAGTTGGACAGATAATCGGAACTTCAACAGAGTGGTTTACGTCCTATGAAGGGCTAAAAATAGGATCGTGGGAGTTCAATCCAGTGAAATGGATTGCTCAGCAATCAGAGACAGGGCACCCATCAACGATTATCGCTGGTATCGCTATCGGTCTCTACAGCACAGTTATCCCGGCGGTAGCGATCGCTGTTGGTATCTATATTGCTAACGATCTTGCGGGACTCTACGGAATCGGTCTCGCAGCGGTAGGTATGCTTTCCACATTGGGAATCACTCTAGCAACTGATGCTTACGGTCCTGTAGCAGATAACGCAGGTGGAATCGCAGAACAGGCTCACCTGGACCCTGAAGTACGAGAACGGACTGATGCTCTGGATGCCCTTGGAAACACTACTGCCGCCACTGGTAAAGGTTTTGCCATTGGGTCCGCTGTGCTGACAGCCCTGGCACTTCTAGTGGCTTACGGATTTGTGACCGGGGTCACTGAACTTGACCTGATGCAGCCTAAAGTTCTTATAGGAACACTTATAGGAGGTCTCCTACCTTTCCTATTCTCTGGACTTACCATGCAAGCAGTTGGTACTGCGGCTGGATCAATGATCGAAGAAGTAAGACGTCAGTTCCGTGAAATACCGGGCCTAAGGGAAGGGAAAGAAGGTGTTAAGCCAGATGCCGCTAGAGCAGTTGCCATTAGCACCGAAGGATCACTGAAAGCAATGATCGTCCCTGGACTGATCGCAATCATCGCGCCGATCGCCATTGGAGCAGTCATGGGTGCTGCCGCTCTTGGTGGCATGCTAGCAGGCTCAATTGTCTCAGGGTTCCTACTTGCTATTTTCATGGCGAACGCTGGTGGAGCATGGGACAACGCAAAGAAATTCGTCGAACTGGGTAATTACGGAGGTAAGGGATCAGACACTCATGCCGCAGCTGTAACCGGTGACACAGTAGGAGATCCTTTCAAAGATACTTCCGGCCCTGCAATCAACATTCTGTTGAAGCTCATGGCTGTGGTGTCACTAATTTTTGGGCCACTATTCGTCTAGACGGTTACCAAAATAGCTATTCAAATCAATCAGGGCCAGAATCTAGTCGATTCTGGCCCTGATGCATAAATTGAAACCGTCTATCGTACGAAACTATTGGCACGTTTTTCATGTCCAATAGAGGTAGACGGCCCGTGGCCAGGAAAGACAACTGTCTCATCATCTAGCGCAAACAAAATGTTTTTAATGCTTTCTAGCTCTTGTGCCTCGTTGCCGCCAGGAAAATCAAAGCGACCAATAGACTCTCTGAACAAAGTATCACCTGTGAATACATTATCGCCTACTAAAAAACAGCTACTTCCAGGAGTATGGCCAGGGGTAGATAACACTTCAACGCTAATACCACCGACATCAAATTTATCGCGATGTTCAAGCTTCTTATCCGGTTGTGGAGGGTCTTGAAAACCATCGATCATGCTAACTAGCCAATCCATTTGCCGGTTAACTGAATCTACGTCACCTAGTCCAATCATGAATTGACTGCCATACCGCTCTACAAGGATTTTCACTGCGCCTGTGTGGTCAGCGTGTGAATGTGTAGCAAGTATGACCTGCGGATTGATGCCATGGGTGTCTAAATAGTCTTGGATGCATTCCGCATCCCCTCCTGGATCAATAATCAAACACTGATTTGTATCTGGATCACTCAATACATAACAATTCGTCGACAGTGGTCCAACTTGCAAGACTTGAATATTTATCAAAAATCAAACTCCAAATTTGACCTATAAGAGACGTGCCTCAGAGTAGAAAATTTGTTGGAATCTAAAATTATCTAGTCGCCCTGATTAATCAGCTGGTTGAAGACAACAAATACGACCATTGATCAAACATTAAGCTTTGGCATGACTTCATTTTTTAGCAGAGCCATAGATGTCTCCCAAAAACCTTTGGGATCCCACTCATGACCCATTGCCATCAAGGTGCCAAAGCCACCAACAGATTCTTTCAAAGACATCACCTTATCCGCTACCTCTTCCGGCGAACCAACGAGGAAAATGTTGTCAACCAGATAGTCGAGTGTGACATCTGAATCCGGCATATTAGGATCGATCTTCAATATTCCGAGCATATTTGAACGTGGCAGCAGCCTAAGAAAGTACCCTTCCATATCTCTAGCGAGAGTTCCAGTAAGCGCCTGTTTACGTGCTTCTTTACTGGAATCAGCAACAATAACTTCACGTGATATTCGCCAGTTTTTACGATCAGCAGATGTTCCGACGCTCGAAGCACCTTCCTCAACCGCAAGCCAGTGGGATCGCAACATCGGCTCTGGTACGAAGTTAATACTCATTGGCAACCAACCGCGGCGCCCTGCCATCGCAAGTGTCTCGGACTTTGGTGAAACTCCAGCTACTCCTATAGGTGGATGGGGGTCCTGATACGGCTTAAGGTGAACACGTAAAGCTATGTCGTCTTCAGGTTCAGGAATATTGAAATCCCACCATTCGCTTTTGTAATTACCAGGTTCTGGATTTTTCCAAAGTTGAAGTACAACTTCTACAGCTTCTCTAGTCATTTTCCTATTGTCACCAGACTTTGGGTCAAATCCGTTAACATGCAAGTCGCCAGGGAATCCACCAGAACCGATTCCCCAATTAATACGTCCACGTGACATCTGGTCGAGTTGTGCTATCCGATGAGCAATATAAAAAGGATCATGATTAGGCATGCAGGTAACACCCGTGCCAAGCCTAATTTGAGAAGTCACTCCAAGTGCCTGAGCGATCAGAAGATCGGGTGCAGGGATGTTTTCCCATTCCGCTGTGTAATGCTCGCCTATCCATGCCTCAGAATAACCGAGTTGATCTAAATAGACTAGCTGTTCAAGATCAGCCTCAAGGGTATCCGCGTGGTTAGCTCCAGGCGGGTGCAAGGGCATAGTAAAAAACCCGAGTTCCATTCCAACCTCCGAATAAGAGTCTTAGCGATTACAGAGACAAAACGATTAACGACTTACGGGCATGCTACAACGAATTTCAATCAAAGGTTGGAATGTATAGAAACTAACGGGTCAAATTAGCTATCACTCGGGTTTATATTTTCTTGGATCTGAACAAGTGCATTCATAGCTTCAATAGGAGTCATATTGGCAATATCTAGATCCTTGATATGTTCGAGGACTTCAAGTCTAGATTCAGATTCATAGAACGACATCTGTAATTGTACCCCTGTGGGTTTGGTTCGGTTGCGCCCGGTATTTTCTAATTCATCAAGTAGATCCCATGCCCGGCTTACAACTTGTCCTGGCATTCCTGCTAAACGCGCAACATGCACACCATATGAACGATCTGCACCACCTGAAATAATCTCGTGTAGAAAAACAACTTCACCATTTTCTTCTGTAACAGCAACACGCAGATTATGTGCACGTGTCAATTGATCTGCAAGCTCGGTCAGCTCATGATAATGAGTGGCGAAAAGAGTTTTGCAGCCAAGTTTAGGTGAGTTGTGAATGTGTTCAACGACGGATCTTGCAATAGCGAGGCCATCGTAAGTCGATGTTCCCCTGCCAATCTCATCCAAAACAGCCAGTGATCGATTAGTCGCCTGATTAAGAATAGAAGCGGTCTCAACCATCTCAACCATAAAAGTCGACTGACCACCCGAGATGTCGTCAGATAGTCCAGCTCGTGTAAAAATTCGATCCACGACGCCTATACGAGCTTTTTTAGCGGGAATGAAACTACCAACCTGAGCCAACAAAACTAAAACAGCTACCTGACGTATATACGTCGACTTACCGGACATGTTCGGTCCGGTGATAACCATTACTTGACGTAGCGAATTTGATAGTGCCACATCGTTAGGTACGAAACGCCCTGGACCAAGTGCGGACTCCACAACTGGATGGCGACCACTTTCAATTTCGAGTTCAGTTTCACCATCAACAAACGGACGTACCCAGCCATTTTGAGCCGCTGCTTGAGCCATCGAAATAAGCGCGTCTAGAACACCTATCGTTTTAGCGGTTTCCATAATACGATCACTGTGATGCGCGAGTTCATCACATATTTTTAAAAACAATGTGCGCTCAAGCTCACTAATCCGATCCCTCGCTGTCAATATCTTGGACTCCAGCTCTTTCAATTCTGGAGTGATGAAGCGTTCACCATTCACCAGAGTTTGCCGTCGTTCAAACGTGTCAGGAACTAGGTGGATGTTCACTTTGCTAACTTCAAGGTAATAACCAAAAACACGGTTATAACCGATTTTCAGGCTTTTGATACTAGTCGACTCACGGTAAAAAGATTCTAGTTCTGCTATTCGCGAACGTGTATCACCAGAAAGAGCACGGACCTCATCCAGTTCTTCGTTGAATCCTGTTTTGATAGCTGAACCTTCACCTACCGTTATAGATGGATCATCATCAATTGAAACCTTGAGTAACTCGACGGTTTCTATGGATGGATAAAGCTTCCCAATAACACTACCACCGGGTGTAACCGTGTCCGGTAGCTCGTTTATCAATGCAGGAATCACGGACAGAGCTGTTCGTAGTGAAGCTAGATCCCTTGGATTCGCAGTATGAGTACGTATCCGGTTGGTAAGTCTCTCCAGATCAGAAACTTTACTTAAAAGATCTTGTAGACGAGTACGGGCAGTCTGATTTTCATAAAAAGCAGCAACTACTTGTTGACGGCGTTGCACATCTTCCGGTTTCAAAAGAGGCCGATTCAGAAACGATCTAAGCGTTCTTGCACCCATTGCAGTTTTTGAAAAATTCAAAGTTCGGTAAAGAGTTGGAGCATCAGATTGACCCGCAGAAGAAGTGAAAACTTCCAAATCCCGCAGAGCCTTCTGATCAAGTTTCATGTATGAACTTGGTGAATCCGATCTCAACGAAGTGATTTGCGGAATGGATCCAAATTGAGTATCCGCCACAAAATCTAGAACAGAAGATGCGGCAACAATAGCCAGAGGTTTATCTACACAACCAAATGCCTCGAGTGATTTAACTTTGAAATGTTCCATTAATCTCGCAGCCGAAAGCTCGGTATCGAGTCGGGATTCATCAATAGAGCGGATTGTTATTTTTGATTCTCGATTTGAAGCAAGCAATGCTTGAGATTCTGTATCGGTAATCAACTCAGCGGGTGCTAGTCTAAGAATTTCGTCTCGTAAATCTGGCGAAGACAATTCTATCGCTACGAATTCGCTCGTCGATATGTCGACGTATGCGAGGCCTGAACGGCCATTGTTTGATACAGCGGCGGCAAGAAAATTGTTAGAACTCTGATCAAGTAAGGCTGGTTCTAACACTGTTCCCGGTGTGACAACACGGACCACTGCACGATCGACGAGACCACGTGATTTCGCGGGGTCGCTAGTTTGTTCGGCAATAGCAACTTTTAGTCCAGCTTCCACTAATGTGCCGAGATGATTTTCAAGTGAATGATGCGGAATGCCAGCCAACGGCACCTTGCCGCCGGCTCCAGATTCCCGCGCAGTAAGGGCAATGCCTAAAACTTCTGACAAGACATGCGCATCGTCGTCAAAAGCTTCGTAAAAATCGCCCATACGAATAAGCAGCAGAGAATCAGGATAGCTGGATTTGAACTCCAAGAATTGACGTCTACCAGGAGAAAGCTTCTTCCCGGACGTTTTTTTATTCTTACTCGACTGTTTCGGAGAAGTGGTTCTATTTGCAGTCGAAGATTCTGCAGGTGATTGGGGAGTAATTGGCATGCTGACGCGATTCTAACCCGTACAAGGATCAAATCGGAGGGAAATAAACTCTAAGTTGATATTACTGGTATTTAATTGATGCAGAATCAGATGATGTCCATCGAAGCTCAGAGAACGTGCTCCCACGTGGCATTTCGAATACCATCATTCCACTTACCAATTCACCTTCGTTCAGTTTCACGCTGCCCCAAAGTGGCACAAATCCAGGAACGTTGTATTGTGGAGCACGTTCTGCTGTATATGCACTCTCAATCGTGTTAATCGGTTTATAAGTTACCCGATCACCATCGAGTAGTTTCGCCGAATTCTCATCAACAACCAAATTAACCGTTCCAGATGTTTGGTTAATCAACGTCACCTGAACATAAGTCAGCTCATTATTCGATTCGTCTGAAGGCTTCATAGCCCAGTTATAGACATTGCCATTACTGTCTTGACCGGAGTATGTGATGTATTGTTGCTGTTTAGGTTCTTCAGCCCGAATCCATAAGGTTCGCCCTGCAACGTAAAGAGGATCAGAAGTATCACGCTCGAATACGGTCATCAAGCTGATCATGACCACTGCAAGCACTACCGAAAAAGCGGCGAACCCCATCAAGAGGACCGGCCTATTCTCTCTAGGAACATTGAGCTGCCGACGCGCTAAAACCGCTCCATTAGCATCGACATCCATATATTCCAAACCTGGATCACCGCGGAAACCAGAGACTGGAGAGTATTGAAGCCTTATGCGTACGATTTCGTTGGCCATAGGCTCAGCGGATACGACCTCCCAAGCTAGATCAATCTCACGCATTCTCGGGCCGTAATCATAGGTATTTGCAGCAGCATACTCGATTGCAGCTGTCACTTGTCCAGGATATCTTTTTGACGCCTCTTCACCAAATACAAATTCGAGGTTGGGTGAAGATTCTTCAACTTTATTCGGTTCTTCCAAGGCTTCTCGTTCTTTATGTGTCTCTTCAGTCATCCAATGCTCCACCGTCCGATTTGATATCGGACCGACAAGCGAGAGTACATCATACGTGACAACTGGTGCACTTCATTTTTAATTCTTCTATACATTATTCTCATGACTTGGGAATTTGGGTGAATAGCAAAATCTGTCTAGTTTAAATATAGATTGGAAGTAAATTGATGTCATTAAGTCTAAGCTCAGTGCCGGGCAGATGGGTAGCCACCAAGTTGCTCCAGGACTTCAATAAGGGAATTGGATACATCAGTAATGTCCTGTCGTGACGTGTCACGTCCTAACGATATTCGTATACTTCCTACAGCAAGAGTTTGATCAATTCCCATCGCAATCAGTACATGTGAAGGTTCAAGTGACGCTGAACTACATGCGCTTCCGCTGGAAGCAGCGATACCTTTGAAATCAAGACCAAGTAATACAGGTTCACCTTCAACTCCATTGAATGAAAAATTGATTATCTCTGGGACTTTATTTGATTGGCTTCCGTTAAACGAGGAACCAGGAACGCGAGATAAAACCTCTCCTATTAATGCATCAGATAAAGTATGCATCCGTTGTCTCGATTCTAGTCTTTCACCTTCTATTAGCCTCAATGCCTCAGCGAACCCAACGATACTAGCTACATTCTCAGTACCGGAACGCCGTTGACGTTCTTGTCCGCCACCAGCCACTAGTGGATCAATTTCCACTCCTCGTCGCACATAAAGCGCACCTACCCCTTTAGGGGCATAAATTTTGTGCCCGGACAAACTCATAAGGTCTATCCCAATTTCGTCCACATTCAACGATAATTTTCCAGCGGCCTGTACAGCATCAGTGTGCACGAAGATATCCGCCTTTAGTTTTGAAGCGGCTTCACGAGATTTTGCTGCTATTTCGGGAATATCTTGGATAGTACCGACCTCGTTATTGACCATCATAGCGCTAACAAAAAATGTTTCGGGGCGGATCGCTTGAGCTATATCGTACGGATCGACGCGCCCGTTGCTGTCAACACCAACATAAGTTACCCCAAATCCTTGTCTTTCGAGTTGTTCAATTGGATGTATGACGGCGTGATGTTCAATTGCAGTAGTAACAATGTGTCCACCGGGGATTCCTCTTAAATTTGCAATACCTTTTATTGCAAGATTATTCGACTCAGACCCTCCGCCAGTAAAAACTATTTCCCCGGGCCTAGCACCTAATACCGTTGCGGTGATTTCTCGTGCTTCATCAAGCCCGTATCTTGCCTCGCCAGCAAGAGAATATAGGCTAGAGGGGTTGCCGAATTTTTCTGAAAAATACGGTAACATTTTTTCTAAAACTTCTGTTCGTACGGGAGTAGTTGCTGCGTGATCTAGATAATTAATACGTTCTTGATTGATGCTCATAACTTATGTATATGGTTTTTATCGGTTTTAGGCAACGAAACCGTGTAGCCGTAGCAATGCACCTTAGATAAAATGGTTCAACTTTGAAATTCACGAAGGTGGAAATGCCATATTCATGTGCTAAGAACCCACGGCACGTTTAATTTTGGCAGAATAGTTCCTTATGTGGCGCATAAAGTCGTCGCTAAAAACAAAACGGAGTGAATAATTGATTAAAATTGAGCACATGTCTAAAAGCTACGGACCTTACCCCGCCGTTATAGACATCTCATTTGAAGTGCTCAAAGGTGAAATAGTAGGCTTTCTTGGGCCAAATGGTGCTGGAAAAACTACGACAATGCGTGTAGTTACAGGATTTACTCCACCTACATCCGGCGATGTTACCGTAGGAGGGTACGATGTCGTTTCCCATTCGCTAGACGTTCGGAGACACATCGGTTACCTTCCAGAAACGGTTCCACTGTACCTAGATATGTCAGTTACGGACTACCTAACGTACATGGGAGAAATACGTGGAATGAACGCTTCATGGGTGAAGGAGCGACTGCCTAAAGTGATCGACATGGTTCGCCTGGGAGAATACCAAAACACTCTGGTCGGAAGACTTTCTAAAGGCTACCGTCAGCGGACTGGCATAGCTCAAGCAATTCTCCATGAACCTGATGTTTTAGTAATGGACGAACCCACAATAGGTATTGACCCCATTCAGGTAGTTGAAACCCGAGAACTTATCAGTGATCTCGGTGAGAACCATACGATGCTACTGAGTTCGCACATTCTTCCCGAAGTTAGCGCTATTTGTAAACGCGTGCTAGTCATCAATGATGGCCGAATCGTTGCTGACGACAAACCGGATGATTTATCCGAAAAACTTCAACACGCTGAAAGAATCGAAGTCAGTGTCCGTGGAGTAGAGTCTCCAGCATTCATTGATGCAATGAGAGACATATCGGCAGTGGTAGATGCGCGATCGGATCAGCGTGCTTCGATAGTACAAAAAGCAGAAAGGGAAAATTTTTCGCAATTCATCGTGGATGCGCGTCCTAATGTTGAAGCTGCAGAGCAAATTGCAAAGAAAATTGTAGATAACGGATGGGGACTATCAAACTTGACCCCGCTTCCGATGACCCTCGAAGAAATTTTCCTCGAACTTACAACTGAAGAAAACCTAGGTGAGTAGCAAGTGCGCTTTATTTCAGTCATAGCAATAAAAGAGATTCGTACATATTTCGCGTCACCAATGGCCTATGTGGTCTCTGCTGCGTTTCTAGCCATAACCGGCTTTTTCTTCGTTGCATCAGTTTCTGATGCGTTCGCAGAAGCTAGTATCCGAGGTTATCTGGCGGGTGCAATATTCTTTATGATATTTATGTCGCCCGCGTTGACCATGCGATTGATTGCCGAAGAGCAAAAACTGGGGACTCTAGAATTACTGCTTACTTCGCCGCTGCGTGAGTTTGAAATAGTTTTCGGGAAGTTCATAGCGGCGTTTGTCACAACAATGGTTATGATCGCGTTGTCAATGTACTTCGTGATAGTGCTGTTCGTATATGGTGATCCCGATATTGGCCCATTACTAAGCGGCTTGTTAGGTCTATCTCTTTACGCCGCAGCGACGCTAGCGGTAGGACTTTTTGCATCTTCATTAAGTAGCAACCAGATTGTCGGACTCGTGGTCGGATCAGGTATCCTGACAGCACTTACTATTATCGATTTTATTAGCGCACGAGTAACTGGGTTGGCTTCTGAAATACTAGATGCATTTCAGTTAGGCGCGTCATTTTCAGTCTTTGACCTCGATAGCTTCGGCGTTGCCGAAGGAGGCCATTTCGCAGACTTTGCACGAGGGATTATCTCGCTAACAGATATTGCCTACTACTCTTCAATCACCGCAGTGTTCTTACTCCTCACGGTTCTCGTGTTGGAAGCAAGACGATGGCGCTAGGTCGATAAATGTCAACAGATCATCAAAATAGGCCAGAAAGTCGGCCGTCACCAGATTCTCTTCGTCAGAAAACTCCGATTCTAGAGAGTTTGAAGAACAACACTAAATCAATACGACAAGCGCTTGCCCTTGTAGGTATAGGAGCGGTTGTATTTGGCGTTCTGATATGGGTATTCCTTAGAGGCCTCGAAGGCCCGGCATTCATAGTTGCAGGTACCGGTTTCGCGCTTCTATTTATAGATGCAGTTATCTCACTCGCGACAGTTAGAAAAGCAGTGTTCGGTCGACGAGGAAGGTACGGTTTAAACACCGCCATTGTGTTCATAGTTTTCGTTGCAATAGCTATAGCAATTAATTTCACATTGCACTGGGCTGTCGATAGACCTAATCCAGAGGGCTGGTTACGTATCGACACCACAGCGACTAAACAATTCTTGCTTGAAGAACAGGTCGTAAACACTCTAGAAAACCTTAAAGAACCCGTGAAGATCACAGCATTCTTTGCAACTGATACTTCTGCAGGCGCTGCAGCTTGGCGGGATACAGAAGACATGCTTAGCGAATTCCGTCGTCGGTCCGCCGTTCACGAACTCACTTACGAACGTGTGGATCCTGAGCTAAACCCAAACGTAGCAACAAGTCTAGGAGTAACACAATTCCCTGCCCTTGCTATCGAAGGTGTCGAAAGTCGACGCACAGAAATAGTAGTTGGAAGTGATCCGAGAAACAGGTCAGATGTGATCACTGAGCAACAGTTAGTAACTGGTTTGCTAGTAATTAATCAAATCGTACAAAAAAAGATCATATTCGTTACGGGCCATTCTGAACGCGATGTAACCGACATCCCAGGCACTACTTCATTTGGTCTAGCAGGTCTTGCGTTAAACCGTGAGAATTACATCGTTTTAAATGAGACGTTGCAAGAACTTGGCGTTCGCATGGCAACAGGTGACCCACTTGATGTTCCAGCAGCAATAGTTTTCGCAGGGCCAACCCAAGACCTCCTTCCGATCGATCAACAGGCACTTCTAAACTATGCTCGCTCAGGCGGAAGCATAATGTTCATGTTTGAGCCAGATAATGTTCCTGATACATTCAAACAGTTCATTTCGCGCTACGCAGTAGTTGTTGGAGATGGAGAAGCAGCAGACATCGCAAGTTTTGTGGCACCAAGCCCAACTTTTATTCAGGTGAAAAAGAGTAACAGTCAGATACCTCCACACCCGGTGACTGAAGGATTTGAAGTACTTTATATGCCTGGTACAACCCACTTCGGTTGGGCTGTAGATCCACTATCTATTCCTCTCGTCAAGGAAACTACTCCCCTAGTTAGCCAAAGAATTCTGGCGTCGACAACCATCAGCAGCTGGTCCGAAACTGATCCAGATACGTTGAACTTCGATATCGACAGCGAAACTCCTGGGCCGTTACCGGTTGCTGTTGCTGTTGAAGCGGTTGGGGAACTAGCTGGCGGTGTTTATTCAGATGGTGATGATCTAGTTTCAACCAATATGATCATGATTGGTGACACAGACTTTGCAAGCAACAACTATTTCGGATCAGCCAACAACGCTGACCTGTTCGTAAACGCAATCAATTACCTTGCAAAAGATTTCGAACTGATTTCTATTCGTGCTAAAACACAGGCCGATCGCCAACTATTCTTGACCAAGAACGAACGAGATTTCGTAAGGTGGTCTGGCTGGTTGTTAATGCCGACCTTAATCAGCCTGTTCGGTTTCTGGACATGGTGGAGACGCCGTTAAACGATGAATTTGCGTCTACTGCTTGTCTTGATAGCTGCAGCTTCTTACGTGTCAATCGGAGTGGTCTGGTTCATAACCAACCCATCGGTGGAAACAAAAGAACCTCAGCCACCATTCTTTTATACCCTCGATCCTAGAGACATAAGAGGAATCAGTCTAGAAACACAGGGAGAAACCCTAAGTTGGTCACTGAGAGAAGAGGTAAACCGCTGGTATTTTGATGACATGACTAACATTCCAGCAGACATGTTCAGATGGGGCGGTATTACCCAACTACTCGGTGGACCAAGAACCCAGAGAGTTCTTTCTCAATCCATAGAAAACCCAGAACAATACGGACTAGGCAACCCGAAAAGCCAATTCACTGTGACGCTACGCGACAAATCAAAAGTCACTTTATTGCTTGGCGATTTGACTCCAAACGGTGCGAACAACTATGCAAGGGTGGAAGGATTCCCACAGCTTGTACTTGTAGATGCCTCATGGGGGGCTGTTCTCGAGCGCCTAGTCACTGAACCCCCATACCCGGAGTGGTACTACAGTAGTCTGAATGGTCAGCCACGTGAAGTACTTCTATTCAATAATAACGAAGTGACTAGAGCATATGGATGGGAACGTTCAGAAGAGCAATGGTACCTTTGCAACATACCAATTGAAACTGATCCATGTTCGGGGGATCGCAAAGCGGACACTACTAAAGTCGATAACGAATTAGATCATTTTGGCAAACCAATCATTGGGGGAGCCGTCGCCCTTGGCCTAGGTGATGATGATGAGTACGAGCCATACGGCACCATTATTGACTCTCCATATATTGCGGTGCGGATTGAAAACGTTAATGAAGAAACCGGTGTGACGGAAGTAACCCGTCTTACCATGACAATCGGTGATACAACCGAAGACGGCGAGTCCAGATACGCGGTTGCAAATGAGACTTCTGACGTGATTTTGGTAGACGCCAAATGGGCAGATCGTGTCTTAGAACTCTTCTTTGGGGATCCACTACTAGTAGAAAAAAACTAGTAACTAAACAATTAAACCACGCGTCACATTCTTAACAATTAAGCCCTCATGTAACTATCAGGCGAAAAACTCGAGACGGATCACGTCGTCAAGTTCCTGTATAGCTGGGGTAAACGCTTGGGTAGAAGACTGACGTCGGGCAACACTTCGTAGCTAAAGTCATCCATCATAGTTTTCATGTAGTCGTGCCCAGCCTTATCCACAGTTAAACAAAATGGCGTGATACCTAGCTGACGGGCTTCGATCAAGGACTGTCGCGTATCGTGAACTGCATACTCTTTTTCAACACCCTCACGTGAATAACCACGATCTTGTGGTCGGCCATCAGAAATCAAGAATAAAAATCTAGATCTGGCCTCAGCCTCCGCAAGTTTTGCGGCTGTATGGCGTATAGCGGGCCCCATACGCGTTGCATGTAACGGAGCTATCCTGTCGATACGTCGAGGAACTAACTCACTAAAATTCTCATCGATATCTTTGATCGTGTAAAACTCGACATTTTCGCGACCATATCCAGAAAAACCATATATTCCATAGGCGTCACCAAGCGTTTCCAAGGAGTTGACAAGAAGGGTTATACCCTCTTTTTCAACATCCACGATACGCTTATAAGTTCTTCTTAGCCCTTCTGACCGACGCGACCGAAGCCA
>MDTE01045236.1_pt1 | contig 16184 bp, 13 predicted proteins | sample 811231 | NCBI WGS metagenome assembly MDTE01 (sample SAMN05326651, study PRJNA326480) | marine metagenome | isolation source: seawater | place: Indian Ocean: Red Sea | collected 2010
CAATTTTCTCACAATTTTTAACATCTTCATTGCAAATATCCTTAGCTTCATTTTCTACTATCTTTAGAATTTCTTCTAAATTGTCTAAACCTTCAATAGCCTTCAATATTCTATCTATTGACCACTTAAGGTTTGTCGCAGTCGGCCTGGCCAAAACTATTTCTCCACAAGCATTTATAATGAATTGTAGATTTTCACCATGTTTCTTTGCTTGAACTACAGCCAAATATACACCCCAAGCTGCAGTTCCTCCAATTAATGGGGCTCCTCTAACAGCCATATCTTTAATGGCTTCTATAGCATCTTGATAGTTTATAAGGTCTATGATCAAAAACTCATGAGGAAGAAGCCTTTGGTCAATAATTTGAATAATTTCTTTATTATCTGGTTTTTGCCAAATGGTTCTATAATTTTTACCTTTTACACGCATGATCGATTTTACTTTTAAGATAGAATAATTTTTAGGCTATTTTATCTGGGTTTACAACCACCTTGATAGATTCCTTAGCTTGCTCAACAACTTTAAAACCTTGACTAATTTGTGACAATGGAAATTGGTGTGTAATCATTTCTTTAAAATTAATTTTTCTTTCTTTATAAAGTTTAATAGTGGCTGCTATGTCATCTGTAGCTGCACCATAACTAAAAAATAGTGATATTTCATTTCTCCATAGTTTTGTAGAGGGCAAAATAATATCCGTAGATGGCACAGCAAAAAACAATATACTTCCTCTTTTATCAACATATTTAAACGATTCTTCTACTGCTGAGTTATTGCCTGCACAAACGATAACTGTATCAGCAAGTTTTCCACTATTAATTTTTTTGACTTGATCTATATCGATGTTGTGAGCATTGAGGCTATAGTCTGCTCCAAAATTCATTGCTTGATCCATTCGATAATCAGATATATCTGTTGCAATTACTGTTGCGCCCTTATTTTTTGCAAGTTGAATATGACATAGTCCAGATATTCCTGAGCCTATGATAATAACTGTTTCATCTTTTTTTATATTTAAATTCTTTTGTCCTGCCACTGCGCATGCCATCGGCTCTATCATTGTCGCCTCTTCAAATGTCATTTCATTTGGTAGAACAAAGGTGCCATATTTTACATTCTCCTTAGGGATTCTTATATATTCTGAGAAACCCCCTGGAAAAAAATTTCCTGTATGTAATGTATTGCATGCAGAATATTTTTGATTCTTGCAGTAGCGGCACTCAAAACATGGAACATGATGGGAAACAAAAACACGATCATCCAGCTTAAGGTTTTTTACTTGTGTACCCATTTCAACAATTGTGCCACTCATTTCATGACCTAGAATTTTTGGTGCAGAAGCTTTTCTATACCATTCCATTACATCGGTTCCACAAATACCACAAGCTTCCATTTTTACAAGAATTTCTTCTTCTTTTATAAGTGGTTTACCAATTTTTTTAATTCTGATATCAGAGTTACTATGGTATTCAGCTACATTAATAACTGAATCATTTGTACTTTTGGTATTCAAATGAGCTAACCTTGGCTATATAAATCGTATGCTTCTTTTGAGTCAATGCCTTCGTGAACAATAGCGTTTATGGCTTTCATCATTGCTACAGGATTTTCACTTTGAAAGATATTTCTTCCCATATCAACACCTGATGCACCTTCTTTGATTGCATTTGAAGTCATTTCTAATGCATCTTTTTCAGGTATCTTTTTACCTCCAGCCATAACTATAGGAACGGGGCAACTTTCAACAACTTTATAAAAATCCTCACAGTAATAAGTTTTGACTATCCTTGAACCAATTTCTGCCGCAATCCTGCAAGCCAAACCTAAATATCTAGAATCTCTAGCCATCTCTCTTCCAACTGCAGTTATAGCTAAAACAGGAATACCATACTTTTCTGCTTCATTAATTAATCGGCCCAAATTAGATATAGTTCTATCTTCATTTTCTGCCCCAACAAATATCGACATTCCAATTCCTGATACATTTAATCTAATGGCTTCTTCTAATGAAACAACAATATCTTCATTAGACAGTTCTCTTAAAATACTTGGGCCACCTGAAACTCTAAGACAGATTGAAGATTGAATACTGCTCTCTACACAATTCCTTAGCATTCCTCTAGTAATAAAAAGGCAATCAGCCAAATTAGATAGAGGGGCTAAAGTCTTCTCTAGATCTTCCAACCCTGTGGTCGGACCCTGGAAATAGCCATGATCTACTGCAAGCATCACCGTTTTTCCTGATTCCGGTCGGAAGATTTTTGAAAGTCTATTATTTATTCCAAAATCCATGGTACATTTTCTCCTTATTCTTTCTCAAACAATATCGCATCTTACAAGATAAAATACTAGCCTCAAAAACATGAATAAATCACAATAAAGTCATTATTTCTCAAAAAATAATTTCATTAATGCTCTTGGAAAGCTGATGCATTGAAGTCTTTGTCGAGAAATTCTTTAAGGAGTGTTTATGACCATTGATTGCTATATTCCTTCTATATCTATGATCATCAATTAATTTTCTTAAAGCAATTTCTAAACTATCAATATCCCTTGGAGGAACTATGAGAGCATGCTTATTATTTTCTATAATGCCAGGTATTAGCCCAACTGATGTAACAACAGATGGTAATCCAGTAGACATTGCTTCAATCATTGTATTAGGAAGGCCTTCAGAATATGAAGGAAGAGAAAAAATATGGCTTTCTCTATAAAGCCTCTCTAATCTATCCCGTCTAACCCAACCTAAAACATTTATATGATTGGATAAATTATTCTGTTTTATAAATTCCTTTAAAGGTTTTGTGGCTGATCCATCCCCAGCTATCGTAAGATTAATATTAATGTCGTCTTTGATAAGATTATTGCATGCCTGGAGTAACTCAAAAATACCTTTTTCTTCATCAAGCCAACCAACAAATAACAATTTATAGGGGCTCTCAAATGAATTATATTCTCTTGTTTTTCCAATAGATAAAAGTTCTTCTGTGGCGGTCCAATTATTTATAATTTTTATTTTTTTCCTATCAAATTTAAATTCATTAATAGCATATTGTTCCCATTTTGGTCCTTGGCAAAGAAATACTGCTGCTTTGCTAAACAAAAACCTTATAACTTTAAAATAAATTAAGGATTTTGGTAGAGTTTCCATAAGACCTCCTGCTCTTGGAAAAATAAGAGCAGGAATATTCAATAAACTGGAATACCAAGTCATTATTCCTTTCTCTAGAGCACTCAACCTAAAGCCTATAGCAAGAATAAGTATTGCGTCCGGTCTATCTCTTCTTAATACTTTAATGAAAGTAAGTATTCTTCCTATAGCGTGGTAAGCTCTGACCATGACCCGAGGAGGCGGGCTTACTCCAGAAGAATCTAAAGGGATTATTTCAAAGTCCTTTGATAAGTCTGACTCAAAAAGAATCTTTGTAGCAGTTTCCAAGCCTCCAAATATTGGCCTTGATTCCAAATCATCCCTTAAGAAAGCAAATGATCCAACAATTAATAATTTTCTTTTGGTGTTCTTCATAGACATATATTTCTAGAAAATAAGTAATAAAGAGCAAGAATTAGGAAAAAAAATTTGCGTATCTATTTATCTAGCTCTAGCAAATACTGCTCTAAATGTTGCTTTGGCTAAAGTAGTAAAGAACCATTTGTTCTTAAGTGATCTGGCGATAAATTCTATAAATTGTTTCGGGCTTGTTAACATATACTTGATCGTAACAAATGTTTTTCTTTTCACAGCCTCATCATACATGGACTGAATAAAATCAGGACTAAATTCATCTGTGGTAATAATTGGGTTATTGGATTTATGAACTTCCTTGGGTGAGAATCCAGTAAACAATTTATTATCCATTACGATATCATAAAGCTCAGTCCCTGGAAGAGGATTAGCAATAGAAAAAGTTGGGTAAACTCCATAACGCTCATATTTGTCAATTGCATAATCAACGTTATATCTTATTTCATCTTCTCGTTCCCCAGGCAAACCAATGATATAAAAAGCCTGGAGTGAAAGACCTACTTCCTTGCATGCTTTCATAACATCTTCTACTTGGCTAAGGTCTAATTTTTTCTTCACAACTTCATCAATTACCCTTTGAACAGAGGACTCCAAAGCAATGCAGAGATATTGAGCTCCTGACTCTTTGGTTTTCCTAATTCTTTCAAGATTCCAGGAATCTGCTCGGACACCATTTGGTGTATCCCATTTTATGAGTGGTTTCTGCTCAAGCAAAATATCCAAAACTTTTTCATAACTCTCAATGTCATGAGTAAAATTATCGTCTTCGAAATGGATATAGTCTATATCATAGTTATCTCTCAGGTGTTTGATGTGAGCCCTGATATATTCGGTAGAGTGATGTCTAAATCTATATCCCATAGTTGTCTGAACTGAACAAAAAATACATTGATGAGGGCATCCCCTACTTGTCAATAGTGTTACAGCCCTTTTCCCATATTCCCTAACTCTCGGTGAACATCCATTTGACTGCAAATGAAAATATCTTTCCACATCAACCAAGTCATAAGCGGGAATTGGAATCGAGTCAATATCGTTAATAAATCTTATCGGGGCCCTTTTATTAGGTTTTAGTAAAGTCAGGTCTTCTTTGCAGCCAATAATGCCTTGGCCACTTGGTTTTTCACCTTTTTCTATACTTTCCAAAATAATCTGGAGTCTTTGTTCGCCTTCTCCTACTACTATATAATCAAGGTGTTCATTTTCAACCATCTCAGAAGGGAATGTGGAAGCATGAGGCCCCCCCAAAACAGTTGTTGCACTTGGATAAACCTCCTTGCAAAGTTTTGCCGTGTCAAGTGCGGCATTTATTTGAACTGAGAACATATTAGAAATTGCAATCACATCAGGCTGATAATCAGTAATAGTTTTTGCCACTGTTTGCCAAGTATCACCGAAGATTGTTCTTGCTGCATCTTCTTCCTTGTCTTCTTCCTTATGCAAATTTCCACTGAGTCTTGCATCATAAACTTTCATTTCACCTTGCCAATCCTGTGATCTAAGGTATGCAGCCATATAAAGAGAGCCTAAAGGTATAGTAATATAAGGTTTGTAATCAACCTTATTATCTGGTGACTTTGTAATCTGTGGCGGTATTATAAATAACAACTTCATTTTTAATAATTAGTTAACATTTTCTTATCAGTCAATAGTATATTGAGATTTATATTTTCTATAAACACCCTTCATTAAATTTGAATATTATCAAATGATATGTCTTTATGCTAGATGAAAGAGAGGAAAGTACCATCCTTTTAAGCTATATTAAAAGGCTATTTTTGATATAAAATTAAACAGATTAGAGCCATTATTTGAAGTTTAATCTTAATACATTGATTTAGAAGACTTAATGACAAAAAATAACCAGAAACTAAAAATAGCTCTAATTGTCGATTCAAATATTTCTTCAAAATATATCTATGACTTAGCTTCCTGGGCAGCGAAGCAAAATAATTTAGAAATAAGTTCTCTAATAATACAAAAAACGCCGTTAAGCTCTTCTGGGATATTCGAGCGAGGAATGCACTCATTGAAAAAACAAGGGATAAAATATTTGTTAGAACAAATTGGATATAAGTGCTTAATAAAACTTGAAAAGCTTTTATTGAAAAGAAATACAAAACTCAAAAATCATTTCGATCAATATAATCTGTTTGACTACGTTGATGACTCTATTGTTGTTGAGCCAATCATCTCAAAATCAGGGTTTGTATATCGATATAGTGATCTTAATTTACAAGAAATAAAACAAAAGAATTTAGATGTCTTGATTAGATGTGGCTCAGGTATTCTTCGTGGAGATATATTGTCAATAGTAAAATATGGAATTTTGTCTTTTCACCATGCTGACAATAGAATAAACCGTGGTGGTCCTCCCGGGTTTTGGGAAGTATTCAACAAAGAGGATTCAACTGGATTCACTATTCAACAACTTACTAAAGAACTTGATGGCGGAAAGGTATTATTTCAAGGATCATTTGCCACAAAATTCCATTATTTATTGAATAAAGCTAATTTATATACCAAAGCTAATTTCTATATGAAGAAAATATTGTCTGATTTGGCCGTACATAAAAAGCTTCCTGAGAAATTAGATTCATTTCCCTATTTTAATCAACTGTACATAAGGCCAAGTCTATGGATTCAATTTATATATATATTCAATTTATCAAAACTCCTTTTAAATAAACTCATACAAAGAAAGAAATATGATACTTGGCAAGTTGCATATCAATTTACTGATTGGCGTAATTTAGTAATGTGGAAAGCTATCAAGATAGAAAATCCTGCAAATCACTTTTTAGCAGACCCATTTGTGATAAGTGAAAATGACAAACATTACTGCTTCGTTGAAGACTATGATTTAAGCCTATCCCGAGGTTGTATTAGCTTATACGAATTGAATAAAACTAAAACCATATGTCATGGAGAAGTTATAAAAGAGCCATTTCATATGTCTTATCCTTATGTTTTTGAATATCAATCAAAATTCTACATGGTCCCTGAAACATGCGAAAATAGAGATATAAGATTATATGAAGCAGAAGAGTTTCCTCATAAATGGAGATTCTCAAAAACAATTTTCACTGACATTAGCGCTACAGATACAACTATCTTTGAAGTAAATGGGCTATGGTGGCTGTTTACTAATATAGACCCTAGAAACTCTGGCGATCATGACTCTGAACTTTTTATATTTTTTTCAGATAATCCATTATCAGATCAATGGACTCCTCATCCTAAAAATCCTGTCATATGTAACTCATTAACAGCAAGAATGGGCGGTATATTGTTTGAAAATGATTCAATTTATCGAGTATCTCAGCGACAGGGGTTTGATACGTATGGTCAAGCCTCAAACATAAATAAAATAATTCATTTATCGCCTGCAGACTATATGGAAGAATTGCAATTGACGATCGAGCCAAATTTCTTTAAAAACATAAAAGGCACTCATCATTTACATAGCAATCAACAAGTTACTGTGTTTGACTTTAAAAAGAAATCAAAAGTTACTAGCTAACTATGAAAAATATGTCTAGGCTCTATTTTTTTCAATTGTGCTTGGTTTATTTATTTCTTTAAACAATCGATCATACAAACTAACCATTGCTTGTAAGCTATAATTCTCTATAGCGTATTTTTGTGCTGATTCACACATAGTAAAGCGTTCTTTCTCATCAAGCTCCATAAACTTATCTATAGCAGTTGCAATGGCATCTGGATCAGTCCCATCGATCACAATCCCTCGATTGCCATAATCTAGAATGCTACCCAAATCTGATATATTCGATGAAATCACTAAGCATCCAGAAAGCATAGCTTCAATTAGGACGTTTGGCACGCCTTCCCATTTACTGGGAATAACCAAGCATGAAGCTTTACTATAGTATGGACGTGGGTCTCCAACTTCTCCGATCCAACTCCAATTTATACCCTTCAAAGCGATTTCCGGTATTAACTCATCCATTGTTTCTTTTTCGCCCCATGCTTCAGAACTCTCTTCAACCCTACCTACCCAGTCAACTTCAATTGGTTCATTGATTTTTGTTGACACTTTTTTAAGTGCTCTGATGAAATTAGGCCCATTCTTGGCTGGGGCTATACGAGCTATGACTAAAAATCTATTCTCCTTGAACGACCATAACTTCTGATCTATTAAGTAGTGATCGATATCCACACCATTAGATATAAAAAGGGCTTTTGACCAACCACGGAATATTTTTTTGTATAAGCTCACTTGAGTAATTGAGTTACACACCAATACATCGCAAAATAGATGAGATATTAGTGATGAAAACCATATTTTTATTGGAGTATTTGAAGTCAAAATGCTCATATCTACACACACATGTCGACTTTGTCTTGTCCTTAATGGGCTCAAGAGTCTTGCAATTGTTACGTACAAGTTCGTTGGCGGAAGAAAAGAAGCAACCACATCATAATTTTCATTAACGAGTAATTTGTTTAATTTCAATACAACATCAGGTTTAAAACCTGGTCCACCTTTTAGCTTGATGAACGAAACATCAAGACCAAGGACTTTCTCCTCATAAAACCCTGAATCTTCAGTGCCATTATAGACAAGTACAGTTACCTTATAGTCAGATTCTGAAAGACCTGTTAACAAGTTGAGAACTTGGAGTTGCATACCTCCTGACTCAAGGGTATCCAATACAAATAAGATTTTCATTGTGAAAAACTTCTTGAATCTAAACTTTTAATGATCCATGCCATCAATAGCCAAAACAGCTTGTTAAATAATATATGATGAAGTAATAGTATGAATATGACGATGGTACAAACTCCGGCAGTAATGTTAGGTCCCTCACGAAGGTTAAAACTCTTCATCAGCAAAGTTAATGGATAGTAAATATACGGCAAAGCTAATAAAACGCCAATCAGTCCTGAATATAAAAAAAACTCAAAAAATAAATTATGTGGCGACATATATGAGCCCATCAATGGGACAATAATAGACGCATAAGTTGTTGGGCCAATTCCAAACCAGATGTTATCTCCAACAGATGTTATGGCTACGCCCCATAAAAAGAAGCGGCCTCCGGTAGTTGAACTTAATTCATCTTCAATTTCAAGAAATCTGGTAAATACATACAAGTCAAGTGACATTAATGTAATAACGGCGAGAGAGCCAATCACTAAAAACCCTAGTCGCATATAAAAAGGGGCTCCTGAACGAGTTAAATTAGAATAAATCATCCAGGCTAGGTAACCTCCACAAACCAAAAAGCCAAAACGTGTTCCAGTAGCTACTACCCCAGCAAAACAAAGCGCAGCTATAACACCATAAAGAATTGAAAAATTAGTCCTACCATAACTTTGCATTTTGGTAAGAAAATAAATAAAAGAAGTTGATAGCAGCAGCGCAGCATAATTCTGGTTTAAACCCAGTGCAGTTAGTCTTCCCTGGTCACTCATCTCTCTGAGAGGGGAAACCATTATAACTAATATAATTAAAGAACTTACACTCAAAACACCAAGAGCTTTTTGAAGATTCAACTTTGATGAAGAAACAACCATTAAGAAAAAAAGCAATGCATTTGCAATAAAAGAAAAATAGAAATCAAATGCGACAAGTATAGATGCCCTAAAGGCTTCAATGAAAAATAAATAAATGGGGACTGGGATCAAAAAAATAAGAGCCCGAAATCGAAACCAAGATAATCTTTTAAAAATAAGTTCGAGCAATAAAAACAGACTTAAGATAATGCCTGTCAAATATACTGGTGCGATACCTCCAATAGTTATAAACCCATATGGTAATGAAAATGCGTAAATATAGAGCAGTATGTTAGCCACGATCTTTTATCTCCCGATAAAGATCTTCAGGCCCAGTAAATTGATTACTGTAATCTGGGCATATAGTTGCTGAATTTGATAATTGATTCAGCAGCAACGATTCAAACCTAACTTCTTCAGTTACATCAATACCACAACCTAATGAATTCATAACACTGGCATTGTGAGACATTTCCAAATTAGACTGTTCATAGAACATCAAAGCATATGACCTAGCAGCTATTAACTCTGTAAGAGTGCCTACCCCTGGTCTTACTATACCTAAAAGAATATTGCTAAACATCTCTCTGCTGTATGTTGCAATTTGAGTATTTTCACCAGCTAGTTTAGAAAAGTACCTTGGCTCTAGCCAAACTTTAATATCAGATTTAGCAGCAACCTTGATTGCCTTTGATGCAACATCGAGGAAAATGTTACTTACGTTATCCCCATGACCAAAGGAGATGAGAAGATCGCTCTTATCCTGACTATTACAGTTAGATGAACCAAAGAGTCCAATCTCTATTACATTTTTGTACTCAGACAGATATGGTGCTTTAAATAAACGGTCAGCGAAAATAAGTGTGTCATACTTTGCTAGTAGTCTTTCGCATTTATTGCTGTATGCTTTTGGCATTTTTATGGAGCGGTGCCAAAAAAAAGAAGAGTAAAGAATAGCATCTGACCTTGCCTGTAAAATATCTATGCAGTTATCAGAAATGACGTAGTCAAAAGACTGGAACAATGGTTTTAAACTTTCAAAGAAAGTCGTATTTGTATTATTTTCAAGATCTTCAACTCTTATTATTAGATTAGACGCATTTATATCTAGATCAGTTGTTAGTTTTTTCAGATCTGAAGTGTTACAAAATAGAGTGACATCCTCGCCAACTTCAACAAGATATCTATATAAGATAAGCTGTCTTCGCAGATGACCAAGCCCATTTGCGATGGCTACTAAAGCTATCCTACTTTGCAAACGAAATATACCCCATTGATGAGTATGATACCTTTGAGTTCTTCTCAATGTATTCTTTATTTAACTGACCCCACCCATCAAAAACTAAACAGGACCTATTCTTTAAAAGCATTGGTTCTATCTTTACGTTGCTTTCATGATTATTCATAAAAAATATCGCATCATATTTTGACAGATCCAGATCTTTAGCGCTTGACGTATTAGGGTGTATATTTTTAAGCTCCTTTGTTGGTATTACCCAATCGAATATAGACACCTCTTCTACAAGGTCACGAATCTCATGTAAAAGATCAACTGAAATTGATCCTCTTAAATCTGTAGTTTCTGGGTAACCTTTGAAGGCCATACCTACAAGAAGTACTTTCATCTTTGATGCATTTTTTTGGGTATAGTCTGCATATTTCATTAAAACATTGATAGGATATTTCTTAATATTCTCATTAACTTCTCTAGATAATTGCCCAAAACTATAAGCACCTTGTTCCAAGTTATGAGAGTAATGGTATAACAATGGGTCTTTATTAAGACAATAACCTCCTACCCCTGGACTAGGAAGAGCGATGTTATTTCTGGTATAACCTTCATTTGCAGCAGCTATTAATGAAAATGCATTAACATTGAACTTGTCGGCTAAAAGTGCAAGCTCATTAGCAAATGCGAATGACACGTCTCGAAAGGTATTATTTGCTAGTTTTACTAGTTCTGCCTCCTCAAGACTTGAGGCGATAATTACCGAATTGTTAAGGCTTGTCCAGTATCGAGATGCTTTTTCTGAACATTTAGCTGTTGCAGACCCAATCACTTGTGGCAGTGATCTTAACTCAGCCAACGCAGCACCTTCGGAAGTTCTTTCTGGTGCAAAGGTTACATGAAAATCAGCTCCAACCTCTAGTCCACTCAATTTTTCAAGCATTGGGATAACATGTTTACGAGTTGTTCCAGCAGGCACAGTTGATCGAAGCATAACATGATCGCCTTGTCTTAATGTCTTCCCAATGATTGCAGTAACATCCTCTAAAGCAGATAGGTCTGCGACACCATTGTTATCGATAGGTGTCCCAACTGCGATAATATGAAAATTTGCTGATTTTGCCTTTGAAACATTCTCAAAAGTTAGGGTGTCATTAGCTAACCCATCACTAATTAGTTGTGGCAAACCGGGCTCATGAACTGTTTTGGTATCAGCCTCATTTAAAGCACTAATCAAATCTGTCAATCGATCGAGACCAATAACAAATTGGCCTCTGCTTGAAATATGAGCTGCAAGTGTCAAACCAACAAAACCCATCCCATAAATGGTTGTTATTGTTTTACTTTCAAGAATTTTTTTGTCAATTTCAGATGAAATAATTACGTCAACTAAGGCACCTCTAGCATCTAACAAAAGACAATTTGATGCTTTTTTCTGATATTTACTCTGCCATCTCAAATATTGCTCATAATTGCCTTGAAAAAAATCATCAGAATTCATCGACAATGGATCAGCGTTCATTACTTCACTTATGGGGCCCCCAAAATCAATGTTTTTACTGTAGGCTCGACGGAAATCGCCATCAGTTACGACACCTATGACATTTTCTTTCTCATCGATTATTACTGCCATACCCGGAAATATTACTTTCTTTGACTCATCTGACAATTTTCTATAAACAAAATCACAAGTAACATCGCTTGTAACTATAACAACAGTTTTATGAAGATCTTTATTCACTCTAAACCAACCTCTTCCCAGTTAAAAATCATTGCGGAACTAGAGTTTTTCTCCTTATTCACGCTTGCAAATCTTCCTCTATAGTAGTCTCTATTTAATAATTCTTCGTCAGTTAACTGACGAGTTTCATTCCCAAGCATGCTCTTGAATTCAGGAACGCTGGTTTCAATATATGACTTCCTTGACTCATCATCCATCTTTGAAAAATTTACTATCTCTTTAAGCTGAGATGGTGAAACTGATACTGGACCATCCTTAGTCTCATCGGGACCAAGTAAAGTAAAGTGTCTCTCTATGATTTTTGCGCCTGCTTGGATAGCTCCAATTGAAGCCTTTATACCAGTATCCTTGACCTTAGTATGGTCTGAGAACCCAACTGAACTGGTAAATCTATTCAAATAATTTATTCGACGTAGATTCAACTGATTTAAGGGAGTTGGATAAATTGTTATACAATGAAGAAAATCAAATTCTCTACCCTCCATACATTCTGCCGCCTTTTTTATCTCTGCATCATATGTAGCGCCAGTCGAAATGAAAATTGACCATTTATGAACTGACAACTCCTTGAGTAACTGAAAACTAGCACAGTCATAACTGGCTACTTTTATATTCTCAAATCCAAAATCTTTCAACGTCAACACGTGTTCTCGAGCAAAGCAAGTTGTCATAGGTATAACGCCTTGATTTGAGCACTCTTGAATAAACCGACTAACTGAGGAATCATCGAGTTCTAGTTTTCGTAGCCTTTGATATTCAAGATCATAAGGGCGTTTTATGCATCGAACACTGCCTTTCTCATCAAAATAACCTGTTTCAAACTGAGAACGAAAACTCAAATTTTTAGCAAAAATATGCTGAATCTTTACATGAGTTGCGCCTGCCTTTGCAGCAGCCTCCACCATCCTCAACATTAGATCCTGATCTCCGTTGTGATTTTGACACAGTTCGGCAATTATCTTCATTTCTTCATCCTTTTCATAACTAACTCAGCAAGCTCAAAATCTAAAGAAGAATCTATGTTGATAGATTCTTCTTGGTCCATAATATATGGCAAACATTTTTTTCCCTTAAATGATAACTCCTCAATAATCACGTCACGCTTAACTATATATAGAGCCCCGTTAACAATATAGACAGTTGGAAGCATTTGTCTTGGTGGGTTTTCAAGTCCTGTCTCTATGAAGTCTACAAGGACTTCATCAACGATTCTCTTCATTTTAAATGGATGCGCATTATCAATTTTAACCACACTGATACAACTATCTGCATCGCTAACTAAAAAATGCTTTAAGGCTTCAGAAATATGCTTTGCTCTTCTTGTGGGTGCAGTTGGTTGTAACATTACGACAACTTCTACTTCATTTTTGGTGATTGATTCATATTCTAACACTGCGTGCCTTATAGTCTCAGTAGCTAGCGCGGTATCATGTGATAACTCTGGTGGCCTAATAAACGGAGCTATCGCGCCATTTTGAGTTGCTATCTCACTAATTTCTTCACAATCAGTTGTTACAAGAACATCGATAAAACATTTGCTATCAATTGCCTCTCTAATTGAGTGTACAATTAAAGGCTCACCACATAGTGGCTTAATATTTTTTCTAGGGATCCCTTTCGATCCTCCTCTTGCAGGCACTACTGCCAAAACTTTTTGATTTTTCAAAACCTACCTCTCTTTTTGAAGATGAGTCAACTTTTCCGCTATAGTGTAGCGCGATCCAAACTTTTTTGCGTATCTTTCAAGAGATGAATGTAATCCTATCAGATGATGTTTATTTCTAAGCATTTCACGCTCCAAACTTACCTCTTCTCCAATTATTTCAAGTTCTGGAAGGCCGATTTCAAGGATTACTTGACTGATTTTTTTCTTAAGATACGGGTATGCTTCAAAACTAGGATGCATTTTAAGATGAGTAAGAGTGCCAGCTATTTCTTGGTAGGTTAAAATAATTTCTTCTATCTCCACATCACTGAGTCGGTGTGCCGATGGCAAAACACCAATTACTTTGTCAGGATCAAGTTTATTATCTAATCCATCGTCTAGAAGACTCAAATCATCAAGAATAATTTTCTTACTTTGTGGAAAGCAAGGAAAGCATTCCTTAGAAATACAAATCACTGCCTTGGCTCTTTCATTAAAAAGGAATTTTCTAGCTGGACCATGCCTCCTTTGTTTTAGTTCATATTTTGGAACTTCATTATTTCTATACAAAACATCTTCAGACCAATAACTCAAATCACCTTCTTCTAAATATATGAAACCATTACATAATGAAGAATGAGCCAGCCATTCTCCGAACTCATTGTCCCAGGGCAAATATAAATAAAAGTATTTTCTCTTTATTTTTAATTTCATCAAAATTATTAGTGAGTTCATTGAAAAAGAGAGGCTTTTCCAAAGAAACCTATTTATTTTATTATCTTTAGGATGAATTATAGTGTCAGCTAAATCTGTTACATCGATATTGCGTAATAAAATTGCTATGACGTTTTTTCTGTCTATAGAGTATTTGTTTAAATAAGCCTTGAAAAGCATTAATTGGAATGCATTAGCAAGAACGACGACATGCAGATCGTTTCCATTAGTATTTAAGTTAAAGTCTTTCAATTAACTGACATGATCATTAATAAAATTAGTGCAACAGTTTATGAGTCCTAGCCTCTGATCTGAGTAAAACTCATCGGTTAGAAAATCAGAAATTCTAGATGCCGTACTAAGATTTTGGAATCCCGCTAGTCCTGAGGAAAATATTTCATTTTTGAAAAAATCATTAATTTCTTTGACATCTGAGATAGGCTCATTATAGAAATCTTCGTAATTATCAAAGCTGTGGAAATTGAAAACATTAGGCATTCCATTAAACCAAGCTTCCCCAAAGAGTATGCATTTTTTTCCCATACAGGCTGCCTCAAAACCAACTGTTCCAGAGATTGTTGCTACCGCAATAGAGCCTTTAATTAGACTGATGGATGAGAACTTATCATCTACCAATACTAATCCTTTTATATTTCTGACTTGCCTATAAAATAATGGACTTCTTCCTCGGTAACCAGTTCTTGCCTTAAGAAATTGAGATGGATGCTCTTTCACAACAATCTTTATGCTTTCTGGTAAAAACTTTCTCAGTAGAAGTAAATTAATTAACTGATCCTGAAAGATTCCTCCATCTGGATTTGTGGTTCGCTCTGGTTCGTAATGAAGTGGATAGTAAACATATTCTAATGAGTCTAAATAAGGCTCTTTGATGCTCTCTTTTTTCATCTCACGATACAAATTTGATCTTCTCTTTAAAACAATCAATTGGACAAGAAAATACCAAAGTCCCAATGGATTTTCTGATTTATATTTATTAATAAACCAGGTTTTCGGATATTTAAGAAATCTAAAGTTATTTTTAAATTCTCTTTTAAATTCACTGATAAAAAATGATAGTGAGGACGACTTTTCTTGTAATTGACGAAGGTGTTTTGGATTAACTGGATCTTTCCCAGTTAGTTCTGTGATTCTATTTGAAATATATAGTGTCAAATTCTCATATAGATTATTTAAAGTTTGTGATGGATGAACATAATTTAACTTAACATAACCATTATCAGTAAGACGATGTGGCAACAATATTGGCACAGGTAATAAGGATGTAAATTTCAATATAGGAACTTCAAGAAATTTACATATCTGAAAAATTGCATATTGTGCATGATTATGAGGTGCCTCAGACATTAATAGAAAATCGGGTCGAAACTCTTGAAAATGCTTAAGAGTCCATATGACGACATTGTGATACCAAACTTCTCGATCTAGCCTTGACATGCTTCCAGTGTCATCCAATCGATCCATCATCTTTAAACAAATATCTTTGGTAAAAAAATATTGATCAGTCAAAAGAAATTCAGCTAACTCTCCTTTGTATGAGATATCTATCTCATCACCTGCAAAATACCGGAGTTCTGATAGTTTTTTTACATACTGATTCCCAAATTCATCGATTGCGGAATTATAGTGCATATCATCACCAATCCATAGGCATGGCTCAGCTATTCTGTCATTCTTTAAGTCAATACCTAGTTGCATCCAATGCTGAGCTGATGAACAAAACATTACATATCGCTTCATCTAATACCTCATCTTAAAACTTTATTAAATATTCTTTAATCATTCTATTTA
>MDTE01107607.1_pt1 | contig 16184 bp, 14 predicted proteins | sample 811231 | NCBI WGS metagenome assembly MDTE01 (sample SAMN05326651, study PRJNA326480) | marine metagenome | isolation source: seawater | place: Indian Ocean: Red Sea | collected 2010
CGGCCACATCTTGTCGAGGTCCGAGCCGAGCAGCTCGCTTTCCATCGTCCGGCGGCGCGCTTCCATCCAGTTCACATTGCCGCGAACCGTGTTGATTTCCCCATTGTGCGCCATGAAGCGATAGGGGTGCGCCAGCCGCCAGCTGGGGAAGGTGTTGGTGCTGAAACGCTGGTGGACGAGGCCGAGCGCCGATACGCAATCGGGATCGCGCAGGTCGTCGTAGAAGCTGCCCACCTGGTTCGCCAGCAGCAGCCCCTTGTAGACCACGGTGCGGCTCGAGAAGCTCGGGATGTAGGCAGTGGTCAGGCCCGGAAGGTCGTATTTGCCCTCGAGCGCAGCCAGTGGATTGAGCGTCTGCTTGCGAATCACCACCAGCTTGCGTTCGAACGCGTCGCCGTCGGGGCAGTTTTCGCCGCGCGCGATGATGCACTGGCGGATGACGGGCATCGAATTGATCACGGCCTTGCCGAGACCGTCGAGCGTGGTGGGAACGTCGCGCCAGCCGACCACGCGCTGGCCTTCCTTCTCGGCGAACCGCTCGAGCTGTTTCTCGACGAAATCGCGCGCCTCGTCCTGCGCGGGGAGGAAGCACATCGCCACCGCATAATCGCCTGCCTGCGGCAGGTAATGGCCGTGCTCGTCCGCCCATTTGCGGAACAGCGGGTCGGGCACCTGCAGCAAAATCCCAGCGCCGTCACCCAGCAGCGGATCGGCGCCCACCGCCCCGCGGTGGTCGAGATTGGCGAGGATTTCGAGCGCCTGGGTAACGATGTCATGGCTCTTCGCGCCCTTGATATGCGCGACCATGCCGACGCCGCAGGCGTCGTGTTCGTTACGCGGATCGTAAAGACCCGTGGCGGCTTGGGGCGGCGTGCGTCCCATGGGCGAAGCGTCCTTCTTCGGGCCCGCCGACCGGCCTCGCAGCGATGGCGGGGCGGCCGGGAGCATGGTCTGGCAGTGCCGCTGGCGACACCTGCAAAATTGCGCGAAGAAGCTTCATGCCGACAGCATCGAAATTTTGCAACTGCGAGACGCGTAGCAAAATTTCAGCCGTCGCAAGAATTACGCTGTATTGCGGGATTCCGTAACGGAAGGCCCCGGTCAGCCCGTAGGGTTCAGTCGGGCTTCCCGATCCGGGTAAGCTTGTCGAGCGCGCGGCGCAGTTCGGCCTGCGGATCCTCTTGCTCCGGTTCGCCTTGAGCCACGTGGTGCTGTCCAGATTCGCGCCCGGTTTCGCGCTGGAGGAATGCAACCACCGAATCGGCCGGCGCCCCGGCATCCTCATCGCCGGCCTTGCAGGCTGCCAGCGCGTCACCCAAGCGCTGGGTCAGTTCCTCGAGCGAGAGTTCGCTGAGCGAGGCCGGGGGGATCGATGGGTCCGCCGATTGCCAATCGCCTTCTCCGGCCATCCCGAAACCAGTTTCATCCGTCGCTTGGCGGGCGATGGGATAGTGATCCTCCTCCTCCTCCTCCGGGTCGGCAGGCGCGGTGATCGAAGGTTCGGGCGCGGAGGGCGGCAACTCGACCGGTTCTTCCGGATGGTCGAGCGGATCGTGTTCCGTCACGGTCCAGGCGTCATCGTCGCGGTCCCCGGATAGCGGGTCGGCCCATAGCTCGGTGGAGAACGGGTCTTGACCAGCCGGTTCGATATTCTCGAATTCGGCGTCCTGCGGCGCCGTTTCGACAGGATCGATCGCGAGCGGCGGAATGGCAGTGGGATCGCGGAAGGGAGCAATGCCTTCCTCGTCCAGATCCTCGCGCGGGTTGAACAGCCGCCGCGGCGCAGGTGCCGCTGCCGGCTCGGGCGGCGCGTGCGGGACGGGTGCGGCAGGCTCATCCACATCGCCCAGCCAGATCTTCGTTTCGGGCTCGGATTCGCTCGGGGCGTCTTCGACGGGATCATCTTCGCCATAGCTTGCATCAGTGAGCGCGGCGATGCGCCCCGCGATCGCCAGGCCGAGAAGCAGGCCGAGCAAGGCAGCGAGGGCCGATAGCGCCATCCGCAAGAGAGCGGGATCGGTCAGCACCGTGTCGAGCGCCAGCCGTTCGCCCAGTGACAGATGCACGGCAGCCGGCATGACGAAGAGGCCGAGACCCAGCAACAGCGCGAACCACGCGCCTACCGCCCATTTGAAAGCGGGGTGATTGCTGATCGGGGCAGGGTGATTCGCTGCGCTCATGGGATCCCGTTATAGACTAGGCAGGCGCTTATGCGGCTGCGGAAGAATCGGTTGCTAGCAGCTTTTGGTAAACATGCTGATAACCATCGATATTCCGCGCCCAGTCGTGGTGACGGGCAACATGCTCCCGGCCCGCCCGGCGCATGTCGGGCCACTTGTCGCGGGCATCGATGAACGCGGCCAGCGCGCCCGCGATCGCGGGCGGATCGCCGGGCGGGAACAACAGACCGGTGGTTCCAGCTTCGATCAGTTCGCGGTGGCCCCCGACATCGCTGGCCGCGACGATACGCTGCTGCGCCATCGCCTCGAGCGGTTTGAGCGGGGTGACCAGATCGGTCAGCCGAGAGCGTTTGCGTGGATAGGCGAGCACGTCGATCAGCGAATAATAGCGTTCGACCTCGGTATGCGGCACGCGTCCGGTGAAGACGATCGCGCCGGTCGCAGCCGAGGCCGCGGCCTGCGCGCGCAGCGCCGCATCCATCGGTCCGCCGCCCACCAGCAGCAGCTGGGCACCCGGGTGCCGCTCGCGCAGCGCGGGCAGCGCGGCGATCAGGTCATCGAGCCCCTCGTAATCGTAGAAGCTGCCGATAAAGCCGATCACCGGGCCTTCGCCGATACCGATTTCGCGCGCCAGCGCATCGTCGCGCGGGACGGGTTCGCCGAACAGCGACAGGTCGACACCGTTGGGCGACAGGGCGATCTTGCCTGCATCATGACCGCGCCCGACCAAGTCGGCACGCAGCCCTTCGCAGATCGTGAACACGGCTTCGGCCCCCGCGACCACGCGGTTTTCGAGCGCACGCGTGAGGCGGTACTTGAGCGATCCTTCGCGGCCCATGCCATTGCCGACCGCGGCATCCTCCCAGAAAGCGCGGATTTCATAGACCAGTGGCAGGCCCAGCCGCCGCGCCGCGCGCAGGCCGGCCATTCCGCACAGCGCGGGCGAATGGGCATGCAGGATATCCGGCTGCCAGTCGTGGGCGACGCGTTCGATCTGCTTGCGCAAGGTCTCGATCTCGCGCCATTCGCGCAGGCCAGGTGGCCCCCCCGGCACAGGTGCAGCCGGCAGGCGTTCGAAAGTCAGTCCGTCGATCGTTTCCCGGGGCGGACCTTCGGCCGAATGCCGCGCGCCGGTAATCGCGCGCACCTCCACCCCCGCTTTCTGCAGGCTGGTGAGGATCGCACGCGTGCGGAACGTATAGCCCGATTGCAGCGGCAGCGAATGGTCGAGGATGTGAAGCACGCGGGTCATCGCGGGCTGATGTGTCACATTACGCTTAACGGCGCGTCAACTGCGATGCATTAGGAGCCGCTGCGGAGACCAAGCACTCGTGATCGACTATTTCGCCCTCGCACTGACGCATGCGCTGATCCTCATCGCGATCCTGCGCGTGTTCATGCGCGACGACCTCGACCGCGAGGATCCGCCGGGCGCGGAGCCGGAGGAGGCGAAACCGAGCCGGCGCGAGGCCCGCCGTGCGCGGCGCGCAGGCGGAAAGGCGCGCAATGCTTGACGCGGCGCTGTTCCTTTTCGTGATGACGCTGTTCGCGCTCGGCCTCAGGCGCCCCTTCGTCTGGGTGCTCGCCTATCTCTATATCGACATCCTGGCCCCGCAGAAGATCGGCTGGACGCTTACGCCGATGCTGCCGATTTCCTTCATCGCCTTCATGCTCGCCTTCGCAGGATGGGCACTGGTCGATGCGAAATCGCAGATCCGCTTCACCCTGCGGCAGGGCATTCTGATCGCCTTCCTGGGATGGTGCTTCCTCACGCTGCAATGGGCCGACTTCCCCGAGGATGCGGCCTACAAGTGGGAATGGGTCTGGCGCGCGATGGTGTTCGCCATCTTCCTGCCCTTCACGCTGGTCACGCGATTGCGGCTGGAGCTCGCGCTGCTGGTCGTCACGCTGACAGCCGGAGCGATCATCATTTCCTCCGGTCTCAAGACCGCGCTTGGCGGCGGGGGCTATGGCAGCCTGTATTTCTTCGTGAACGACAATTCGAACATCTACGAAAGTTCGACGCTCGCGACGGTCGCGATCGGACTGATCCCGATCATCTGGTGGTTCATGAACCACGGGCGGATCTTCCCGCCCGACTGGCGGGTCAAGCTGTTCGGCGGCGCGTTCATCTTTGCCTGCCTGCTGATCCCCGTCGGAACCGAAGCACGCACCGGGCTCGTCTGTATCGGCGTTCTCGCGCTGCTGCTGCTGCGCGACGTGAAGCGCCGGATGACCTTCATCGTCGGCGGCATTGCCCTCGTGCTGATGGCCGCGCCCTTCCTGCCGACCAGCTATTACGAACGCATGGGGCTGATCACCGGGCACGAACAGGACCAGTCGGCATCGACCCGCCTTGCGGTCTGGCAATGGACCTATGAATACGCGCTTGAGAACCCGCTTGGCGGCGGATTCGATTCCTACCGCGGCAACAAGTTCGAATATCGCCTGCCGCAGGTCAGCGAGAATGGCAGCACGACCACCGTCGAATTCAAGGAGGTGGTCGACGAAGCCCGCGCCTTTCACTCGTCGATCTTCGAGGTGCTGGGTGAACAGGGGTGGATCGGCCTGTTCCTGTGGGTCTGGCTCCATGCCAGCGGGCTGTGGCAGATGGAAAAGCTGCGGCGGCGGTGGCGCGGGCGCGAGGGGGCAAGCTGGCAATCGCCATTGGCAAGCGCGCTACAGATGACGCAGGTCATCGCGCTGGTCGGGTCGCTGTTCCAGGGGATCGCCTACCAGCCGGTGATCCTGCTGATCATCGCCCTGCAATGCGGGCTGTGGACCTATCTCAAGCGCTGCGAGGAGGCGGCCGCCGAGCCGCGCTCCTCGCAGCGGCGCGCTGCCCACCGTTCGGAGCCCCAGCGCACCACCAGCGCATCGAACGCGGCCCGCTCCGCCCCGGCGAGCGAGGCGTAATCCGCACACCGCCGTGCGCGCGTGACGCAGGCTTCGCCGCTGTCGAGCCGCAGCGAAATCACGCCGAGCTCTTCATGCGCGAGACCGATCGCGGTCGGCTCGTCGAGCGGCCCGATGTGGAGGAAGGGCGCGGGCGGCGCGGCGGCGGGAACATCCGCGCCCAGAAGCCGCAGGATTATCGCGCGGTAGTCGCTTAGCGCCAGCGGCGCGCGTGCCGCGCCCAGCGGACGGTTGCTGGCCAGGAAAGTCGCATTCTGCCGGTCGTTGATGACATGGCCATGGCCGAGGAAGCCGTCCTCGAACAGGGCCTCGCCATGATCGCCGGTGACGATCAGCACGGTGTCCTGCCACACGCCCATCGTTTCCAGCTTCGCAATCAGCCGGCCCAGCGCGGCGTCGGTGTGCGCGACCGCGTTCCAGTAGGTCCGCTCCAGCGCCTCGCGATTGTCTTCGGCGATCTGGCCGCGTTCCAGCGGGGGGGTGGCGAAGCGGTGCGGGACGGCGTCGTGGTGATAGGGGAAGTGCGGCGTCTGGAAATTGAGGTAGACGAATTGCGGCGTCTCCCACGCTGCGGCATCGCCGAGCGCGGCGTCGAAGCGATCGAGCACGATGTTCTCGTCGACCAGCAGCGAGCCCTGCGCGGCGAAACTGAAGGCGCGCTGGTCCTTGAGCACTTCGGCATCGACGAAGCGGTCGGCAACCTCGCGCATTCCGACAGCTGCCGAAATACCGCCGAAATCCTCCGGTTGTCCCGAGAACACGCCGATCTCGTAACCGCTGGCATCGAGCTCGCGGAACAGGCTCGGCGATCCGGGCGGCACGACCAAGCTGCCCGCGAAGAGCGATTTGAGCGAGGCGGTGGTGAAACCGACATGGCTGTAGGCGGGCGCGAGGGCGCCGCCCTGCGCCGCCACGCGCGCGAGATTGGGGGCGACGGGTTTCCCGTCGATGCGCTTGCCCAGCACATCCGCGCGGGTGCTTTCGAAAACGACGATGACGAGATGCGGCTTCGCGCCGCCGATTGGCGTGGCGGGCAGGGGCTCGGCAACCGGGACCAGCGCAAGATCACCGCCGTAGCCATCCTCGTCGATCCCATTGCCGGGAATGTCGAGCGCGAGCGGATGGCGCCCGGCATCGAACGGTGCGGGATCGATGGTCCGCCCGGCAAGGCCGTAGCCATCGCCGTCGAAATCGCTCGCCAGTGCCAGCCCGTCGGCCAGCCCCTGCCAGGCGACGATCCGCTCCAGCCCGCGCGGCGCATCGCCGCCGAGACGCGGCAACACGATCACCGCGCCGGCGAAGGCCAGCCACACGAGGGCGACTGTCTTCCAGCGCGGCCACGGGAACGCAAGCGCCGGCTGTCTGCCGAGCCATTTGCGCAGCAGGCGTGCTGCCAGCCACCATGCCGCGAGGAAGAGCAGCAGCGCGCCCACGCCGAGCATGATCTCGTTCTTTGCGAACAGCAGCGCATCGGCCGCGCTGCCACCGCCCAGCTGCTTTAGCAGCGCGAAGCTGACCGCATCGCTGAAATAGGAATGGAGCTGGTAACGCAGGCTGAGCACCAGCAAGCTGGTTCCGCCATAGAGGAACGCGAAATGCAGTACGGCGGACTGCGCCCCGGAAGATCGGGCCAGCCGGGCGGCCAGCTTCCAGGCGAGCAGGGCGACTGCGGTATGCGCCAGCGTGAAGCCGATCAGGAACAGGGCCAGTTCCCCGCCGGTGTCGACCGCGCTCGACTGGCCGAACCCGCCGGTGAACACGCCGTACTTGCGGTCGGCGACGATGAGCTCCGCGGCGGCGACGATGGCAGCGACCAGCGGGACGCCGAGCGCAGGCTTGAGGGCAGTGGCGAGGGTACGGGCCAGCATGGTTTCTCCAGCGTCGCGGGCGCCGGTGCGCCGCCTGCCGGACCATACCGCCTGTACGAATCGGCTCAATACGTGCCGCCTCCTCCATCACCGGACATGGCGCTTCCCCATGCCGTAGCGGCACGTTCGGCGGTGTTGCGCGCATCCCGCACATGCGCCATGACTCGCGCCGCACGCGCGACCGGAGTCGCGCCAAACCATGATTTTCGAACAGAGGAGAGGCGTATGAGCCCGCAGGAACTGGCAGACAAGGTCGGCGAGAACATCGGCACGAGCGAATGGGTCGACATGAGCCAGGAGCGTATCAACCAGTTCGCCGATGCCACCGGCGATCACCAGTTTATCCATATCGACGAGGAAAAGGCCAAGATGACGCCGTTCGGCGGCACCATCGCGCATGGCTTCCTCACGCTGTCGATGATCCCCTATCTCAGCGCCAAATCGGACATGCCCAAGCTCGACGGCGTGAAGATGGGCGTGAACTACGGCGGCAACAAAACCCGCTTCATCTCGCCCGTCCGCAGCGGCAAGCGCATCCGCGGCCACTGGAAGCTGGTCGAAATGACCGAGAAGCGTCCCGGCCAGTGGCAGCAGACCTGCGAGATCACCATGGAGATCGAGGGCGAGGAAAAGCCCGCGCTGATCACCGAGTGGATCACCCAGATTTTCGTCTGATTTCCCCCTCCTCCCCGGCGAGGATCCAGACACAACCACAACCAAGGAAATACCCATGCGTGACGCAGTCATCGTCTCCACCGCCCGCACCGCCATCGGCCGTGCCTACAAGGGCGGGTTCAACGACACCAAGGGCCCGACGCTCGGCGCCTATTCGCTCAAGCCCGCGATCGAGCGTGCCGGCATCGACGCCGGCGAGGTCGACGACGTGCTGTGGGGCAGCGCGCTCCAGCAGGGTGCGCAGGCCGGCAACCTCGCCCGCCAGGTCGCGCTGCGCGCCGGTTGCCCGATCGGCACCAGCGGCATGACCATCGACCGCCAGTGTTCGAGCGGCCTGATGAGCATCGCCACCGCCGCCAAGCAGATCATCACCGACCGCATGGACGTGGTGGCCGCCGGTGGGCAGGAATCGATCAGCCTCGTGCAGACCAAAGAAATGCGCGTGATGCCCGATCCCGAGCTGGTTAACATGCACGGCGCGATCTACATGCCGATGCTGCAGACCGCCGAAACGGTCGCGCAGCGTTACGGCATCAGCCGCGAAGCGCAGGACGAATACGCGCTGCAGAGCCAGCAGCGTACCGCCGCCGCGCAGGAAGCCGGCAAGTTCGACGACGAAATCGTCTCGGTCAGCACCACGCACAAGGTGCAGGACAAGGAAACGGGCGAGATTTCGGACGTCGAAATCACCATCGACAAGGACGAGGGCAATCGCCCGCAGACCACGCTCGAAGGCCTCAACAGCCTCAAGCCGGTGATGGGCGAAGGCACCACGATCACTGCGGGCAACGCTTCGCAGCTGTCGGACGGTTCGTCGGCCAGCGTGCTCATGGAAGCCAAGGTCGCCGAACAGAAGGGCCTCGAGCCGCTCGGCCGCTATGTCGGCATGGCGGTCGCCGGGACCGAACCCGACGAAATGGGCATCGGCCCGGTCTTCGCGATTCCCAAGCTGCTCAAGCGCTTCGACCTCAGCGTCGACGACATCGGCATCTGGGAACTGAACGAAGCCTTCGCGGTGCAGGTGCTCTACTGCCGCGACAAGCTCGGCATCGATAACGCCAAGCTCAACGTCAACGGCGGCTCGATCTCGATCGGCCACCCCTATGGCATGACCGGCGCACGCTGCACCGGCCACGTGCTGCTCGAAGGCAAGCGCATGGGCGCGAAATACGGCGTCGTCACCATGTGCGTCGGCGGCGGCATGGGCGCAGCCGGCCTGTTCGAAATCTTCTAGGGTCAACCTAGCCTGAAACCGAGAAGGGCGGCCGGGGCAAAACCCCGCGCCGCCCTTCTTCTTGGCATGCTTGCTGGAACGGCTTCACCGCGGCTGACCGCGTGGGAGGCCGCCGACGCCTAGCCGTGTTCGGCGATGAACTCCTCGACCACGGGGGCGATCTTGTCGCGCCAGCGGCTGCCGTTGAAAATGCCGTAATGGCCCGCGCCTTCGGCCATGTAATACCGCTTCTTGCCGGCATCGAGCTGCGGCGTCAGTTCGAGCGCGGCCCGCGTCTGCCCCAGGCCCGAGATATCGTCGCGTTCGCCCTCGATCGCCAGCAGCGCGGTCTGCGTGATGTCGCCCAGGTCGATGCGCTTGCCGCGATGCAGGAAAGTGCCGTTGGGCAGCGCATGGTCCTGGAACACCTCCTGCACCGTCTGCAGGTAGAACTCGGCGGTCATGTCGCACACGCTGCGGTATTCGTCGTAGAAATCCTTGGTCGCCTGCGCGCTTTCGTCGTCGCCGACGGTGAGGTGTTTGAACATCTCGTAATGGCTGATCATGTGATTGCCGAGGTTCATGCTCATGAACCCGGCCAGCTGCATGAAGCCGGGATAGACCCGCCGGCCCGCACCGCGATACTGCATCGGCACGGTGGCGATGACATTGTGGCGGAACCACTCGATCGGGCGGTCCATCGCCAGATCGTTGACGCTGGTCGGCGAACAGCGCGTGTCGATCGGCCCGCCCATCATGGTCAGCGTGCGCGGCGTGCACGGATGGCCATCGCGGTTCATGATCGCAGTGGCGGCAAAGACGGGCACCGAAGGCTGGCACACCGCCATCACATGCGCACCGCCGCCCTGTGCATCGGGGCCGATGTGTTCGAGATAGCCGATCACGTAATCGATGTAATCATCGAGATCGAAGGTCCCTTCGTGCAGCGGGACGGTCTTCGCATCGGCCCAGTCCGTGACATAGACGCGGTAGCCTTGCAGCATCCGTTCGACCGTGCCGCGCAGCAGCGTGGCGTAATGCCCGCTCATCGGCGCGACGACCAGCAGGCGCGGGGCGTCTTCGGGCAGGTCTTCGCGGTGGAACGCCTTCAGATCGCCGAAGGGCCGGTTGACCACAGTCGATTCGACGATCGCCACGGGCTTACCATCGACATCGATCGCCTCGAGGTTCCACGCCGGCTTGCCGTAGGATGCCGTCGCATGCGCGAAGACTTCCAGCGCGCTCGCCGCCACCGGGCCGATGTTCATATAGCCCATCGGGCCGACGTAATTGAACGGATTGGCCGGGTTGTTCAGCATTTCCACCCCGATCGAGGCGAAGGCGCTGGCCGAGTTGAGCCAGCTGCGCTGCAGTTCATAGGCGTGGTAGAGCAATAGATGTCCCCTGCGTACCCGGCATTGTATGGCTGTGTCGTGCGGGTGGAATATGGCAATCCTGCCGGTCGATCGATAATTGTGCAATGCACAATCGGTTTAAATGTGCCTGAGCATGTGCAGCACAGTGGATTTTAGCCGCGCGGCGACGTAACTGCGTGCGCATGTCAGCCAAGGACCAGACGGAAACCGACGGCCGCGGCCGGTTCGCACGCAAGCGCGCCGCTGCGGATGCCCCGCGCCAGCGTTCGCTGGGTTCACTGCGCATGGTATGGCAGGCGGGCACGCGCTATCCCGGCCATGTCGCGCTCGCCATCCTCGCGCTGTTCATCACTGCGGCGGCGACGCTGGCGATCCCCGCGGGCTTCAAGATGGTGATCGACCGCGGCTTTGCCGAAGGGGCGACGCCCGAGGACATGGGTCGCTGGTTCCGCTATTTGCTGATGATCGTCGCCGTGCTTGCCGCGGGCACTGCGATGCGGTTCTATTTCGTCAGCTGGCTGGGCGAGCGCGTGGTCGCCGACATCCGCCTGCGCGTGCAGGAAAACCTGCTGCGCCTGGCGCCGGGGTTCTATGAAGAGAACAGTCCCAAGGAAATCTCCAGCCGCATGACCAGCGACACCGCGCTGATCGAACAGGTGGTCGGCACCACTGTCTCGGTGGCGCTGCGCAATGCGCTGATGGCGATCGGGGGCACGGCCTATCTGTTCTGGCTGGTCCCCGGCCTGACCATGGGGCTGTTCCTGCTGATCCCCGCCATCGTTATCCCGATCACGCTGTTCGGGCGGCGCCTGCGCAAGGTCTCGCGCACCAGCCAGGACCGCGTCGCCGATATCGGGGCAATGGTCACCGAAGTGCTGTCGGCGATGAAGATCGTCCAGGGGTTCAACCAGGAAGAACGCGAACATGCGCGCTTCCGCGAGGCGGTCGAACGCACCTTCTCGGTCGCGCGGCGCCGGGTCATCATCCGCGCGGCGATGACCGCGATCGTGATCCTGCTGGTTTTCGGCGGCATCACCCTGCTGGTCTGGCGCGGCGCGCAGGCGGTCAGCGAAGGCGCAATCTCGGGCGGGACGATCGCCGCATTCGTGCTCACCGCAGGCCTCGTCGCAGGCGCGATCGGTGCGCTGACCGAAGTCTACGGCGACCTGCTGCGCGGCGCGGGCGCGGCGAGCAGGCTTTCCGAACTGCTCGAGGAAAGACCCTCGATCACCGCACCCGCACGGCCGCAGGCTCTGCCCGCGCCGCCGCGCGGTGGGCTGTCGTTCCGCAACGTCACCTTCCGCTATCCGACCCGGCTCGATGCGCCGGCGATCACCGATTTCAGCCTCGAGGTCGAACCGGGCGAAACCGTCGCCATCGTGGGGCCGTCGGGGGCGGGCAAGTCGACCATCTTCCAGCTGGCAGAACGCTTCTACGATCCGCAGGCAGGCTCGATCCGGCTCGACGGCATTCCGCTGACCAGCGCCGATCCCGCCGAAATCCGGCGGCGCATCGCCTATGTCCCGCAGGAAGGCGTCCTGTTCAGCGCCAATGCGCGCGACAATCTGCGCTATGGCAATTGGGATGCGAGCGAGGACGAGATCCGGGCCGCTGCGCAGGCGGCCAATGCTGCCGAATTCCTCGACAAGCTCCCGCAGGGGCTCGACACCTATCTTGGGGAAAGCGGCACGCAGCTGTCGGGCGGCCAGCGCCAACGCATCGCCATTGCCCGCGCGCTGCTGCGCGATGCGCCGATCCTGCTTCTCGACGAGGCCACCAGCGCACTCGATGCCGAGAGCGAGCGGTTGGTGCAGGATGCGCTCGAACACCTGATGCGCGAGCGTACGACGCTGGTCATCGCCCACCGCCTGTCGACCGTCCGCGCTTCCGACCGCATCGTCGTGATGGAGGATGGCCGGATCGTCGAACAGGGTACGCACGACACGCTGTCGGCCAATGGCGGGCTCTATGCCCGGCTCGCTTCGCTCCAGTTCGGTCTGGAAAGCGCCTGACCGCTTGACTCGCGCAGTCCACTGCTCTTGGGGCGTCCCGCAATGAACGATTACATCACCGCGATCTTCCTCGGCATCGTCGAGGGGCTCACCGAATTCATCCCGGTTTCATCGACCGGTCACCTCATTCTCGCGACCGAACTTTCGGGCGCGGATCCCAACGAATGGGCGATGTTCAATGTGGTGATCCAGCTGGGCGCGATCCTGGCAGTGGTCTACCAATACTGGGGCACCTTCTGGTCGGCCGGGATCGGCGTGCTCAAGCGCGAACGCGAAGGGCTGATGTTCGCACGCAACATCCTGCTCGGCTTCCTGCCCAGTGCAGTGATCGGCTTCGCGCTCTACGAAAGCTTCGAGGCCATGCTCGGCAACCCGGGGATCGTGCCCTGGGCGCTGATTGCCGGCGGGGTGGCGATCATCGTGATCGAACGCGCGGCCAACCCCCGCGACGAAGGGCGCGGCGTGGCCGAACTGCCGCTCGCCAAGGTGCTCGGCGTCGGGTTCGCTCAATGTCTCGCCATGGTGCCCGGCGTGAGCCGTTCGGGCGCGACGATCATGGGGGCGCTGGCGATGGGCATCAATCGCAAGACGGCGGCCGAGTTCTCCTTCTTCCTGGCGGTGCCGACGATGGTCGGCGCGACCACGCTCGAAGTCGCCACCAAATACGACGAGATGATGGCCGGCGCGACACGGGTGGGCTGGGACCATATTGCGCTCGGCTTCGCGGTCAGCTTCATCGTCGCGCTGTTCGTGATCCGCGCCTTCGTCGCCTATGTCAGCCGCAGCGGCTTCACGCCCTTCGCGTGGTACCGGATCATCGCCGGTTCCGCCGCCCTGGCCTGGCTGACTTTCGCCTGACGAAGTGTGGCATGGATGCCACGGGGCGAGCGATCCGGGGTCTGCCGTAAGGAACCTTTGATCATTTGCGTGCTTGTCTCCGGTGAATGAAAGACAAAGGTACGCACCGATGGGTTTGTTGATTCTGGTTGTCGTAGGAGCCCTCCTGGGCTGGCTGGCAACGATTATTCTCAGGATCGAAGATGGCCGCAGCATCCTCGCCAATGCGCTCGTCGGCGTGCTCGGCTCGCTCGTGACCGGGCTGATCGCCGGCAACGGGGCGGTTTTCGGCACGGTCAGCGGCGTCGCGCTGCTGTGGGCAGTGCTCGGATCGGTCGTCGCGATCGGGGTGTTCAACCTCATCCGCCAGCGGGCCTATAACTGAATCCCGCTTCACATCGCCCGATCATCCGGTACAAACGCGGACGGAATGGATTGGCGTCTCGCATATAGTTGACGGCCCGGGCGTTCCCCGGGTCATTTCGTATCCGATACGGCAAACCTCCACCCCCGGCGTTCTTGCTTGACTGCCGGGAACCGAAGGAACAATAGTCCGTTCATCACATTCTTGCCGCATTTCGAAAACGCGGCTGGAACGACAAAAGGGGAATTTACATGAAGTTCAATAAAGCAACGCTCGTCGCTACCGCCGCCGCCATGAGCCTCGGCCTTGCCGCTTGCGACAGCGCAGCAGAAAACGAAGCCGAAGAAAACATCGAAGAGATGGAAGACGCTCGCGACAACCAGGTTGACGCCATGGAAGAAGCCGGTGAAATCACCGAAGACCAGGCCGACGTCATGGACGACCAGACCGACGCCATGGAAGAATCCATGGAAGAGCAGGCTGACGAAATCGACGAAATGTAAGCATCGTCGATCGTTATGCGATCATGCGGCCCCGGAGCGATCCGGGGCCGTTTTTCGTTCGGCGCTGGTTTTCGCCGGACCTTGCGGAGGTCAGACCGGGGCCGCGCCCGATCCGCGTCCGCCGCGCAGCGTGTATTCGAGCGAGCCGTGGTTCACCACATGGTCGACATCGATCACCGCGGTGTTGGCATAGGTGAACCCGGGCCCGAGGCTTTTGTAGAGCTGGTCGAAATCGCGCTCGACCGTCTGGCGGTAGAGGTCCTCGAAGCTCTCGATCACGAAATAGGTCGGCTGCAGATCGCTGATCACGTAGTCGGTGCGCATGACGCGGTCGACATTGAGCATGATGCGGTTGGGGCTCTTGGCCTCGGTGGCATAGACCACCTCGGTCGGGCCCGAGAGGATCCCCGCCCCATAGGCCTTGATCCCGTCGGCTTCCTGCAGCAGCCCGAATTCAACGGTGTACCAGTAGAGCGAACCGAGCGCCTTGAGCCGGTTGTAGCGCATCGCCTTCCAGCCCGCGCGGCCATATTCCTGCATGTAATCGGCATAGACCGGATCGGTCAGCATCGGGACGTGGCCGAACACGTCGTGGAACACGTCGGGTTCCTGGATGTAATCGAAGGTCTCGCGCGTGCGGATGAAATTGCCCGCGGGGAAGCGCCGGTTGGCCAGGTGCCAGAAGAACACGTGATCGGGGATCAGCATCGGCACGGGGACCACGCTCCACCCGGTGAGCGTATCGAGCTCTTCGGACAGGCGGCGGAATTCGGGCACCCCGCCGCGGCTGAGGTCGAGCTTGTCCAGCCCGGCCATGAACGCGCTGGCCGCGCGCCCCGGCAGCACCTTCATCTGCCGTTCGAACAGGTCGTTCCAGATCGCGTCGTCGTCGCTAGAATATTGCGTCTGTTCGGGCTCGAGCCAGTCGTCGCCCACGCGGTCCGGTTTCTTGAGCGGGGCGGTGAATACCTCTGCCGGAAGGTCCGGCAAACGGGTAAAATCCTGTTCGGTCTGTGCAAGTGTAGCCATATCGTCGCGGATGATACTATCATTGACGGCCGCACACAAATGCCGAGGGCGTGATGAAATCGAGGGACTACAAGGCCGCGCTCGCACCGATGCGCGAGGAACTGGCCGCCATGGCGCGCTGGGCGCAAGCGACGGGGCAGCGCATCGTCGTCCTGTTCGAGGGGCGCGATACTGCGGGCAAGGGCGGCGCGATCCGCGCGGTGTCCGAAAAGCTCAACCCGCGCCAGTGCCATATCGCCGCGCTTGCCAAGCCGACCGAGGCCGAACAGAGCCAGTGGTATTTCCAGCGTTATGTCCGGCACCTGCCGAGCGCGGGCGAAATCGTGCTGTTCGATCGCAGCTGGTACAATCGCGCGGGCGTCGAGAAGGTCATGGGCTATGCCGATGCGCCGCAGGTCGCACGGTTTCTCGAGCAGGCCCCGACCTTCGAGAAGATGCTGGTCGATGACGGCATCTTGCTGTTCAAATACTGGCTCGGCACCGATCAGGCGCAGCAGGAGGAACGGCTGCGCGAACGGCTGGACGATCCGCTCAAACGCTGGAAGCTGTCCCCCGTCGACCTGGCGGCGCGGGGGAAATACGATGCCTATACCGAAGCGCGTGAGGCGATGCTGGCGGCGACGCATACCGAATGGGCGCCGTGGACACTGGTCGATTTCAACGACCAGAAGCGCGGCCGACTGACGCTGCTGCGCGACCTGCTCGACCGCCTGCCGGATACGCGTGTCGCACCGCCGCAGATCGACTTTCCGCCGCTGGGCCGCGAGCCCAAGGTCGAACGCTATACGGTGATCGAACCGATCGAGAGCTTCCCGAGCGACTAGGCGAGGCGGGCAGAGGCTTTTGTCACCTGCCGCCCGTCCCCCGCGAATGCGGCGAGCTCGATGTCGTCGCCGGCCCCGCGCAGGACCAGATGCAACGCTTCGCCGGCAATCGCGGGGCTGACCCCGCGGAAACCGAACTGCGCCAGCCGGTTCTCGCCAAAGCGTTCGGCGGCCAGTTGCAGCAGCAGGCTGGCGGTCAGCGGGCCGTGGACCACCAGGCCGCGATAACGCTCCTGCTCCAGCGCATAGGGCGCATCGTAATGGATGCGATGGGTGTTGAAGGTCAGCGCCGAATAACGGAACAGCAGTCGCGTATCGGGCACCAGCTGGCGGTGGAGGTCCCATGCCTGCGGATCGAACACTTCGGGGGATGGTGCGGGCGGCGAC
>MDTE01138216.1_pt1 | contig 16184 bp, 7 predicted proteins | sample 811231 | NCBI WGS metagenome assembly MDTE01 (sample SAMN05326651, study PRJNA326480) | marine metagenome | isolation source: seawater | place: Indian Ocean: Red Sea | collected 2010
AGGACGACGCGCGGCGGGACGAGGAGGCGCAGCGGAGGAATGATCGTCGTCGAACGATCGGGACCGAAGGGACGAGGCGTCGTCTCGTTCGGAAGGGCGCGTGACGCGCGATGCGGGGCGGGGACGATGCGTGAGGTGTGCGTGACGCGCGACGCGCGCGGACGCGCGATCGTGGGGCGTGGGGCGACGGCGGCGCGGGCGAAGATCGCGGGAGGGCGGGCGAGGACGATCGTCGGCGGCGCGTCGTCGTATTGGAGCGACGAGGCGATGAACGCCGAGACGGAGACGGTGACGGAGATTGAGACGACGGAAATGCGCGTGCGAGCGAGCGGTGGGTACGTGCCGTTCGATGAGGAGGAGGACGGCGATGACTCGCGCGCGGACGCGGGGAGACGCGCGTTGGGCGCGGCGGCGATCGCGGCGGCGATCGCGGCGTTCGCGTACAGCGATGCGAGCGTGAGCGTGCCGATATTGGCGCCGGCGCAGACTCTGGCGCGAGCGTTGGTGGATATGGTGGCGGCCGGCGTGGATTCTTTCGTGGATATCATGTTGGACGCGTACGACGCGGCGATTCTCGGGTGCATCAACGTCTTCGCGTGGGCGCAGTCGTTTCTCCTGACGCCGGGTGGAGTGGTGTCGAGCGGGGCCAAGGCGTCGTCGAATCTCGTCGCCGATCCGAGCGGGGCGTTCGTGAAAGTGCTGGGACTGTTGAGCGCCAAGCCTTTCATGTCGATCGCCGCGGTGTTGTTGACGCTGTCGCGCGTCGTGGTGTCGTGGACGTTTGCGGCGGCGGAGTACGCGTGCGCGCTCTTGTACGCCATGCCGGTGTACGTCGCCGCGCCGTTGGCGGTTGCGGCGTACCTGATGTTGAAGAAGCGCGCGATGACGCAAAAGGTGGTCGACGAGAAGAATTCGGTACAGAAATTGGCCAAGGCCAAGGCCAAGGCGGCGTCCATCGTGTCCGAGGGCAAGGCGACGGGGGCGAGCGCCAAGTGGGCGGAACGACTCGCCGCCAACGCGAAACTCATGAACAAGACGCCGGTTGCGAACACTGCGTACGACACAATCACCGAATACTCCTCGTCGTATTCGTCGTCCTCGTCGTCCTCGTCGTCTGATGTGAACGTGGTCGATCCGTACTCGCTGTCGAGCGAGTACTCGAGCGACTATTCGAGCGATTACTCGTTTTCGAGCTCGGGCGACGCGCCCTTGGATTTGAACCCGGTCAACTACGACAAGTATTCTTCCAGCGTCTCGAGCGGGACGTCTAGATCGTCCGGGTCCGCCTTACCGCCGGGTTTCGGTATGTACGACTTCGAGGAGTCGTACTCCAACCGCGAGGCGCTCATGGGAGGGTACAACATCGATCAAGACGAGGTGGAACGTATTTACGCCGAGCTAATGCCGAAGGATGCCGGCATTCCGGTGCCCGTCGTAGAGTCTAAGAGCGAAACCGTCGTCGAAGAGGTGAAGGAAGACTCCGTTGAGGAAGAATCGGACGCCGCCTCGGCGTTTATGCGCCAAGCGTCCACGAGCGAGGAGCAAACCAAACCGGCCGCCGTGACGGAGAGCGTGTCGACGTCAAAGACTGAGACGTCAAAGAAGGAGTCGTCCTCCGAATCGCCGAAAGACGACAAAAAGGGCGGTAGTAAAGAAGCCTTCTTAGGATTCGTCGACAAGGTGAGCTCCATCAAACCGGAGGACGTCACGAACGCCGTCAAGTCGGTGACGACGAAGGAAAATTTGGACAAGGCGGCGGAATTAGCAAAGGACACTGCGAACAAGGTGCAAGCGAGTTTCGAAAACTCGGAGGGTGGCAACGCGATCAAGCTTCCGGGAGGCACGCGCCGAGTCTCGCCGCAAGACGATGACTTTGGCGAAGGAACTGTGATCAGGAAGAAAAAATAGTTGCAGTATCTATTTGTGTAAGCTAATTCAATTCCGCGCTTTTCCTATCGTGAATCTATGTATCTAATCCGTGCAGTCTGCGCGCGCGCTTGTCGCCGCGTTTTCGACCTCCGCTCGCCACGCGTCGAAGCTTTGCCGCGAGCTCGCCTCGAAGCGCGTTCGCGCGCTCGCCAACCTCGACGAAGTCCCCGTCCGGTGTGCGGTATAACGCCCCGGGGACAGAAAAGACGATCTCGTTCGATTTGTTTCTTAAACAAAAGACGACGGCTCCTTCCGGCGATTTCCGCGCGCGCTTCCGCGTGCGTTCGAACACCGCGTCGCTCGTGAGCGCGGTCGAATGCTCTGATGTCAAGAGATGATGCAGCTCCGACGGCAGACACGGTATCCACGACGACGGTAGCTTCTCACCGACGTGATGACGCAACGCGTCAGCGCCCTGGAGCGTCACGGACGCGTTCAAACTCGCGCTGCAGAGCGAAACGCCCGCGGCGGCGAGCCGCACGACGTCCGAGCACGCCTTGTCTAAGAGTGCGCTCGACGTCGCGCACGCGACGTGCACGTCGTCTCCATTAATCGAAAGGTTCGCGTTCGGTCCGCACAAACGTTCGTGAATGGATGCGTGCAGCTCCTTATTCACACGATGTAACGGAACGAATCGCGCGAGTTGCGCATCCATGCGCTCCACCGCCTGCTTCTTCGCCAATGGTTTCATCTTCGACGTGGTCGATCCGTCGCAACGCAGAGCGAGCTCTCGCTCCACGAGCTCCGCGAACGCACATTTCGTCCGTTGGTCGTTCTTTTTCTTCAACTTTGCGACGAAGAAACCACCCGTGTTCGAGTCGTGTGGCAAAAATCGCGCGCATCGCTCGAGCTTGAGTTCAGCCAAACGAGACGGCGCCAACGGCCACATGCTCGGCGCGTACGTCCCTTTCGCGCGAGACGCGGCGTCGCTCGGACTATCAAACCATTTCAGCGTGACGTCGCCGTCCTCGTCCGACGCGTCCGAGTGTTCTCCCACCTTCCACTCACGCAAACCGGGTCGACCGGAAATCGGTAAATCGAGCGTCTCGAGCTCGAGCGCCAACTCATCGTCGTTCAAAAGCGTTTGCACGACGGCTTCGTCTTCAATTGGATTGAATGTACACGTCGAGTATACCATTGTCCCGCCGGGTTTCAACAGACGCGCGCATCTTCGCGCCACGCTGAGCTGCGTGATGTGCAGCGCGTTGCCAATGCCCGGATGCCATCTCGTGAGACAATCCGGATCTTTCCGAATCGTTCCGTCTCCACTGCACGGCACGTCCGCGAGCACGTGCGTGTATCCACCGAGTTCGATAAGCGCTTCTCGTCTCTCGTCGCTGTCGCTCATGCGCGAGATGCGCCCCTGTTCGCGTCGCACGTCGTGCCCTCGACGAAGGAATAACGGAAAATGTAAATCTTGCCCGAACGCGCGCGTGACGAACAGTCCCACCAATTCGCGAGGATCCCGCCCGTGTCGCTCGATGGCGTCCAACAACGTTCGAACGCGTCCGGGATGCGCGTCATTCGCGTGCACCACGCCCTCGGCGCCCCTTTCACCGTATCGCGCGCGCTCCAACAACTGCATAGTCTTCTGTCCCGGCGCCGCGCACACGTCCAAAACCTTCGCCCCCGACGGTGGATTCAGCGCCAACACGGGCAACATGCTCACAATCTCTTGTCTCGACCCTCTCCCACTCGTGGACGCCTCCTCAAACACCTCCAACACCTCTCGCGGGACGACGCTTCGGCCTCGCTTGGTCTCGCCCGTCGGATTCGCCGCCTCCCACGCCCCCGGGAACACCTCTCGCACCCAACCCTCCCCGATAGCCGCGAGCGCGCGCGAGACGTCTCCACCCATCTCCTCGCGCGCGTGCGCTCGAAATGTCGCCGGAAGCGGCGTCGCGAGCGCCCTCATCAAGGCTTGAAAATCATCACCGTCGCGCACCGTCACCCTCTGCGCGCGGTAATACCGCTCGAACAGCGCCTCCCCGCACGCAAACTTTCGATGCGCGATCGTCGACGCGTTCGACGATCCTTTCCCCACCGCCGCGCGGAGCGCGTTCGCGTCGCTACCGCGCGCGCGCTTGCCCATCACCGCGCGCGCGCCGATGCGGAAAAAAGCACCGACACGACGGCGCGTCACTCTCCCGCGCGCCCTCCCCTCCATGCGACGCGGACTCGTCGCCACCGCGCGCGCGCTCCGACGCGCGCTCGCGACGTCGGCGCGCGAGACGACGGGCGTCGAGGGACGCGTCGTCGTCGGCGCGCGAGACTCGCGCGCGACCCATCGGCATCGTCACCTCGGACGCGCGCGGGACGACGCGAGGGACGACGACGACGACGACGCGCGCGGACTCGTCTCGATCGCGCGCGTCGAGGGATGGTTGCGCGACGGCTCGATGACGTCGCGAGCGTCGTTCGCGCAACTCGACGGGTTCGCGGCGTCGGCGACGCGAGAGAGAGAGAGAGAGACGGCGACGGGAGGGTCGCGCGGCGCGCGCGCGTCGGCGTCGCGCGTCGCGCGCGCGGAGATGCCCGTGGAGGCGCCGAGCGCGTCGTGGGACGAGTGGACGCGCGAGGACGTCAAGGAGGAGGACGCGGTGGAGTGCGCGACGAAACGCACGTATCAGCCGAGTAATCTCGTGCGTAAGCGCAGACACGGGTTTCGATCGCGTCTGCGCACGGCGGGAGGACGGAAAGTGTTAGCGAGGAGACGTAGAAAGGGGAGACGACGCCTGAGCGCGTGATTTATGTGTGCGAATAGTGGGGCGTCCGCGAGCGTTTTGTAATGCAAAAGGCGAAGCGGCGGTATTACTCATCGCGATTGCGCGGGCGAGGCGTCGCCCGCGAGCGACTTGGTGAGTCGGTACACATTTTTGGTGATCTCGTTGATGTTGTGCGACATCGCGTTCCATTTGAACGGAATCATCATCTCGTTCGATACCTGCACGATGCCGCTGAAGACGAAGGCGAGAATGCCCACGGGCACCGCCACGGCTCGACCGTAGGAATTAATGAACGCCAAAGGTGACGTCATGACGAAGACGAAACAGAGTAAATACACCGAGTACATGTAAAAGGGTGGAATCGGTGTGTTCACGATCGTCTCGCAATTCGTCCATGCGTCCATGATGCCGTCGATGGAGCGATAGACGCGAAAGAGTCGCTGTTCGTACTCGCCTCGTTTGGGAAGATGAATCATCGATCGTTTCAACTCTCCCGAACACTTGGCGACTCGAAACGCGGGAGCGATGTTGGCGTATTGATTGCGCTCTTCGGGACGCAGGAGATCTCTCGTGGACGGTGAGCCGAAGAAATCGTCGTCGAGGATGGTGTTCGGCGTCGACGCCTCCTCCTTGTCGAATCCTGGAGGATATCCCTGTAAAGACTCTCGAACGGAGTGTCTGATGAAGGCGACGAGAACGTTAAGCGTGCGTGACATGCGCGCATGCTGGAGTTTCTCCGCGTCGGTCGTCTTGGTGTGTCTCGAACTGGTGAAAGCGACGTGTAATTCGAGCACGACGTCTCTGGCGTGGTCCAGCACGTCGTCCAAGTATTGCCTCGCCGCGTAAAAGCGCATGTACGTCAGGTTGAGTACGTACGCGATGCAGAATCCGAGCACGGGCACAGACAGCGTGTGTGCCTCGGGACTGATGAGTATTTTACACGTGCCCGATTGGTACAACGCATCACGCGAGCACATGTAATCGGAGACGTAATACCATCCCGTGGCGACGACGCCCGCGAAAAGCATGTACGGAAGAGTCGCGAATACCACCGTGCCGTGGAAGGAGAAGAACTCGAGGAATACGCCAAATTTATCCCCTTTGAAGATGCGTTGTTTGGGGAAGTTCCAATCAACCGTCGTGTCGTCGTCTCGCTGATTATCCGGCGCCGCGTCCGCGACGCGCGCGCGAGCCTCTTCTCGTTCGGCGGCGTCTTCGCTCAGACGTCTGGCCGTCTTCACGCTCCCGACGATGGCGTCGATCTCGTCTCGAAGCGCATCGCTCTCCGCCAGCGTCGCCTGCGTGGACGCGCACGACGACCAGAGCGCGTCGCCCATCTCTTCGAGATCGTTCGAACAGCTCCCTTTCATTCTGAAGGGCATTTCGAGACGAGAGGCGATGGCGAGTAAACCGTACAGCGTACTGGAAAGAATCCCGAGCGGTAACCACGTGGCGTACTTGAACTGCATGACGAGCACGCTCGCGGTAGAGCACAACCATATGAATGTCAGAGCGTTTACCATGTGGTTCAATTTGTACGGCGTCTTCGCCTTGGCCGTGCGCGCGCACCGTGAGTAGGCGTGCAAGACGTCTCGCGTGCAGTTCACCATCATCGAAGCGCCCCGATTGCACACGTAGCCCTCTTCGCGAGCCGTCTCAATTTGATACAACACGCGCGACGCGATGCCAGCCACTCTTTCGTCCGAGCGCATGTCCAGCAGCGAGCGTTTCATGCCCGCTTTCTCAAAGTCCAACAGAAGGCCGAGCGTCGACTCGTCACGTTCAGCCAACGACGACGTCCAACTCGGAACCTTATTATGCGTAAAAGGTGCGTGTTGTCGGCGCAAATCGCGCTTGATGGCTTGATACAGCGCGTGAGTGAGTCGTAATAATTTGATTCTGACCCTTCGAACGTGGTCTCGCGCCTTCTCGGACGTTTGTTTTCCCGACGGCGATTCCAGTAAATGTGTGCACGCGTGCACGTTCAACAGATGAATACCGTATACGACGTCGAATATGCCCGTTTTCGCTTCGTAAAACACACGAAACGCGAAGAAAAACCGGTACACGACGACGTATAACGACAATCGACCGACGATGTCGACCGCGTCGGGGGCGAAGAACATGTCGCACTGTCGGTGGTTGGTGGCGCCGCTACCGCACACCCACAATTTGTAGAACTGAACGATCACGCCCAAGAAGACCATGAGAGACATCATGGGCCAAATCCACGAAAAGACCGTGCCTCGAATGCACGTTAAATACGAAAAATACGACACACTCGTGCTCACGCCCCGATGACGTCGAAGCATCTCCCAAACGGTTAAGGGCTCGAGCGCTTTCGGCGCGGCGCCGCCGCTGAGAATGAGCGAGTCCACGCCCGAGTGCGTCGATTCGTCCGTCTCTCCAGAGATCTGCGCAACTGTCTCGTGAATCGACGTCGTCTCCATGTACAACATCCACCCAGTCGCGGTGAGATCGTGTCTCGGATGTTCCCACCCGAACGGATCGTCCAGTAGACTTCCCATCTCGGCGATGCCGAAGATCGACGCCGTGACGAGCATCGACGGGAGCGGTGCCAACCATTTGTAAGACGTGATGAACACGAACGGCGCTGACATGGCGAAAAAGAAGAGGACAAAGTTCATGAGGTGAAGAAATGCGAACGGCATGACACTCGAGATGGCTCGTTCGATGTGACCCATGGCTTCCATGCAGACGTCGATTCGACCGAGCATTTCAAAGGCGCACCTGTCGCTCACGTGCCCAAGACGACGACGCTTGTCGATGATTCGCATGATCTTCGATCCGCAGACACCGATTCTGGTTCTGTAATCGCACTTTGCGTACATGATTTTCTCGTCGTCGGTGAGCATCACGGAGAGCGACGGCCATCCGCGAGGATCTTGCATTAATTCCTCGGGCGTCGGTTTCATCTTCTTCAACGCGTACGGCTCGACGCCGTGTCGGCGCTCTCGGATGGCTTGTCGCATGAATCCCAACATGATGATGGAGAGACGACGGATTTCGATCACGTCTTCACTGATGGATTGTTTCACCGCCACGGAGGCATCGGACTCCGGCGGGTGAATCATCGTGTAGGCGCCAAAGTTGAGACACCGAATCGCGTTGACGGCTTTACCCACCATTCCTTTCCCGTCGTAGTATCTCATGTACGACAGAGAGAGACGAAACACGAGCGTGAAACCCAGGATGGAACCGGCGGTGACGTGCGGACCCGAATCAAACGTCAGCGCGCACTCATTGGCCATCGTGACATCGTCCCCGCACCAGTGAATTTTCACCGCGTTCGCCACGACGGCGATGGCGGCGCTGAGTACGATTTGCACGATGAGCGGAGGAAGCACCGTTTCGTGCACGTGGAATATGCACGAGACGAAGGACCATCCCGAACGCAACGCCAACGCGCTGCGTCGCGCCATCTTTTTAAAATCTTTTTCAAACGCCGCACGCTTCTTGAGATGCACCGCCGACCGCGAAAACAATCTTTGCACGCGCTTCTTCATTTCCTTCACTCGAGACGCGCTTCGATGAACGTGTTCTTTCGACTCCATCTCGTCCACCAGTTTCACCCACGAATCGTGATGCCCGCGGAACGCGAACGCGAGACTGCCGATGCGCTCATGCCTCGAATCCATCGCGGCGCAGATGGCGCTCAACTCGTGATGCGGCGAGCTCCAACTGAACGGCTCCATCATTCCCGTCGACGTCTCCGCGATGCCGTAGAATCCGAGCGCGATGAGCATCGCGGGTAAACTCCCGATCCACTTGTAGCTCACGCTCAACACGAACGGCGTGGAAAAGACGAAAGCGAACAGTAAAAGCTGAAGCAAATGACGAAACTGTTTCGGTACGGGCGTCGTCGCGACTCTGTTGAGACCTTGCACGGCTTGCAGCGTGGAAGAGAGACTTCGATACGCCTCCGCCGCGAAACGCTCCGACAGCGCGCCCGTGCGCATGTACGAATCGATGATGACGTTCATGCGCATAGCGGCCCACGTCGTGAGCGCGTGTGTGGGCATAGAACACAATTCTTTAATCTCGGCGTCGTCGAGCAAATCGTTGAGTTTGCACACACCGCCGAACTCATCCGACGACAGACAGTCCACGAGGTCCATCTCCGGTCGATCTGGACCGCCGATCATCAATTCTCGCACGCATATCCGCATGAATCCAAACAATAATTTCGAGAGGCGCTGTAATTCCAGCACATCTGCCTCGACGTCCACCACGGTGCTGTTCTTCGTCTTCGGTTGCATGAAAATCGACGCGCACATGATGACGGATCGGAGTTCGTTCTGAAGATCCACGACGTATTGCTTCGAGTTAATGAACCGCTCGTACCCCCAATCGATGTTCGTCACGAGCAAAAACGACAACGGAATGCCGAGCACGCGATGCGCCGATATATCAAACGTCACCAGACACTGCGACGACATCGTGACGTCATCGCCGCACACGCCCAACTTTAGCAGCTGCGCGCAGATGCCGACGACGGCGGCGAGGAATATCTGTCGAGAGATGAGTGGAAGCGTAGTCTCTCGCCAAGGGATGAAACAATCCGTGATGAACCACAGGTGGCCTCGCCAACTTCGATGAGACTTTGAATCCACCATTAACGGTTCGTCGTCGTCGCCGCTCGCCTCAAAGGTGGCCCTGAAAGCCTCCATCTCGCGACTGATTCTTCGACCTATGACGTTTAACGGATGCGCGGGTAGCGACCATCTGAATGGGTCCTCCAGCGCGCTGGCGACCTCGTTGACGCCGTAAAATAACCACGCGATGGTCGCGCTCACGAGCGGCGTTCGCCAATCCGTCAGCGTTGTGAGCGCAAACGGCAGCGAGAACACGAATACGAATAGCAACACCGTGACAGTGTGTTGATACTGGCTCGGCGTCGGCGTGTCTAATATGAGGTACGCCTGCCTGTACGCGTCGAGCGCGCGTTGCGTCTGACGAAACGCCTGCATAGCGGCGCGGTCGCCGAGCGCGCCCTCGGCGAGCGCAATCTCCACCAGACTCAACGCGTTCACCATCACCGCCTCGGGACGAGACACCACGGGTATCTGCGCGTATTGCACGCGCTCCGCCTCCGTCGCGAGCTTGGACACGCTCGGTGTGCCGTCTTCGTCTCTGTTCATCAATCCATCGTCGCTGACGTCGGGAATCTCTCCGGTATGCGGCGCGCGCACGCCGAATCGAGACTCTCGCAGACCCTGTCGCATGAACGCGTACGCCAGATTACACAAACGTCGCAATTCATCCTGATACCCACCGTTCGCCATCGACGCGCGTCGTCTCTTCATCGCCTCTCGCATTCCCTCCGCGTTCTCGCCCTCCGTCTCCACCGTTCCCACGACGTTTCGCAGCGACTCCTTCACCGCGATGAGCGCCTCTTTCGCCTCCTCGTACCGACGAAACGCCTGCAACGACCGAAACACCAACAGAAACGAAATAACAAACCCCACCAACAGATGCGCGTCGATGGCGAACGAATACCGACACACCGTGGAATATCTCAACGATTCGTCGCACTTGGACAATTTCAGCCACTGCGCCGCGGCGCCGACGCACCCCGCGAGCGCGATCTGCGGCGACACCCTCGACGCGCACGACACCCACAGCGCGAGTATAAACGACACGCGTCCTTTCACATCGCTCAATTCGTACAACGCGCTCATCTCTCGATCCAATCGTCGTCCGCTCGCGCGTCGCCGCGTCCCGTCGTCTCCCCTCGCGCGCGGCGCCTCCGCCCCTCGTTCTCCCGTCGACTCCGAGAAGAACGCGCGCTCGAACGCCTCCCGACGCTCGCGCACGGTGACCTCACGCGTTTCATCTCGCGCGTTCGACATGCGCGCGCGTCGATCGCACCGCGCGACGACGACGGCGCGTCGATGATTACTAATTCACCGCCAACCACCGCTCGGCCGCGTTCGCGTCCCTCTCTCGCGCGCGCGACCGTCTCGCGCGCGCGAGGTCGCGCGCGCGCCTCGCACGCGTCCCTCGGCGTCCTCTCGCGCGCGTTTCGGTCGCGACGCGTCGACGACTGACGCGTCACGCGCGCATTTCGTCGCAACTGTACAATCACGCGGGAGACGAGCGGTCGCGATTTCCCGCCATTTCTCGACGCCGCGACGCGCGCGCGAGTCGCGCGCGACCGTTCGAGCGACGCGATGGACGATGGGTCGCGCGCGACTCGCGCGCGACTCGCGAGGAAGCGAACGTACGGCGATCGACGGCGCGAGGCGACGCTGCGACGGCAGAGAGATGGAAAACGGGACGCGCTCGCGTACGCGCGACGCGTCGCCGCGGGAGGGGACGAGGACGCGCGCGATCGCGCGCGCGCGGTGACGTCGTCACGCGTCGTCGAGGAGGATGGACGCGCGCGGGAGTCGATGGAGACGTCGATGGAGACGTCGACGGCGGCGCGCGCGGCGGCGAACGCGGCGGCGCGCGAGGAACTCTTGACGCAACCGGAGTGGATGTGGGACGACGCGCCGAGAGATTTACGAAGGAAATGGTACGTGCGACCTCGACCGAGGGGTGCGCGGTGTCTCGTCGTCGCGGCGCGAGGGAAGACGACGGCGAGGAGCGCGAGGGACGGGTCGACGCTGCGCGCGTTTCAGTCGGGACTCCCGGGCGGGAGCGCGAGGACGAGTCGAGGACGCGGTGGGGATTGTTTTTGCATCTTGGATTGCGTGTACTGCGAGGATGAGCGGGCGAGGTGTGACGCCGGGCGCGAGGCGTCGACGAGCGGACGTGGAGGGACGTATCGCGTGCTCGACGTCGTGGCGTGGAACGGGACGTCGATGTACGACTGCGACGCCGAGTTTCGTTTCTTTTGGGCGCACACGCGCTTGACGCAGGAGTGCGATGCGTGTGAACCGCCTGATCCGAGCGTGGGGAGAGAGTACGCGTTCGCGCCGACGCCTTGGTACGAGTGCGACGCGGACGGGGTGCGGAGGGCGTACGAGGCGCGAGACGTCGGCGATTGCGAAGTGGACGGGTTGTTGTTTTATCACAAAGAGGCGGCGTACGACGTCGGCGCGACGCCGCTGGTGTTGCTCTGGCGCGACGCGAAGACGTCGGCGTTTTTCGGGCGAGACGAGGGCGCGCCGTCCGTGCTCGCGCGAGCGGGGGTGGAGTTCGAGGGCGACGCCGCGCGCGCGCACGTCGTCGCCCTCGCCAAGTCAGCCGACGGAAACTTTTTCGTCACCGGTGACGACGAACCGGCCATCATCGCCGCCGTCGCCGCGGTGCCTCGCGCGTCGGAAAAGGTGGAATCCCCCGACCGACTCCAGCCCGGTCGATCGGGACGGTTTCTCGTCGGTCCCGGCGGTTTCGACGTCGACGCCGAAACCGCCGTCGTGCGCTCCGCCGACGTGCGTTACCTCGGACCGAAACCGACAGCCTCTCACGGGTTTCGACGAACGCCCGCGCGCGATCCTCCATCGATGCCGGTCGTCGATCGCGCCGATTTGCTGTCAAAGATTCTTTTCAACGCGCGTTCGCGCGTCGCGCCGCTCGCCGTCGAGCGACTCCTCCAAGTCGCCGCCGACGACGCGATTGACGACGATCTCAGTGACCTCTGACCGTGGCCCGCGCGAACCTCGTCGTGGATGGGATGTAATCGATCCAATGCACGCGCGACGCTCTTCTTCTCGCACACCGGCGCGCGCGCGTCGATCGAGACTCGTCCGCCCGTTTCCGGTTTCGTCTCGTCGCGTCCCCGGAGAGGAAAAAGTTTCTCCCGCACTTCGCGACGGGTGCGCGTCGTCGTCATGGGGTCGTCCACGCCGAAATCGGGTAAAAAGGAGAAGAAGGAGAAGAAGGACAAAAAGGAGAAGCGCGAGCGGCGCGAGGACGCGAATACAGACGCGGACGAGGCGAAGAAGCAAAAAGTGCGCGATGAGACCGAAAGTGGCGGCGGGACGCCCACGCGCGTGCGCGTCGTCGGATTGACGAAGAGCGCGAACGCGGGGAGTCTGAGCGAGTTTTTGGGTCTCGACGCCGCGGAAGTCGTGGTCGGGATGTGGGGAACGCACGGGAAAGGGCCGAAACCGCCGGGCGGGCAGGCGTTCGCGAGCGTAAAGTCGAGACGGGCGGCGGAATCGCTCGTCGCGGCGTACGACGGGAAGACGCTGGACGGGGTCGAGCTCAAGGTGATCGTCGATGACGGTGACGTGGTCGTGGCGGCGAACGGGGGGGTGACGCCGGGTAAGGAGAGCGGGGAGGCGGCGGCTCGACCGCCGTTGTTCGGCGGCGGCGGCGCGGCGGCGACGGCGACCAACTCGACGGCGGCGAACACGACGTCGATGACGATGATTTCGTCCCACGAGGTGCGCGCGGATGATTGGACGTGTGGGGCGTGCGGTTGTAGTAATTTCGCGCGACGAACGTCGTGTTTCAGATGCGCAGCGGCGAGGAGCGCGACGTCCGGCAGAGCGTCCAACGCCGCGGTGAACACGGCGGCGGCGCGCGCGCCCGCGCAAGGGAGCGCGCAGGAGGGATACGAGGTATTCTTAAAGTACCTTCCGCACAGCGCCGACGAGACCGAGGTGTACAATTTCTTCGCCGACTGCGGCGCCATAGTGGGTCCCGCGCGTCTTCTGCGCGACCCTCAGTCCGGGCAAGCCAAGGGCGCGGGTTTCATCACCTTCGTCGACGAGGCCGGTAGAAATGAAGCTTTGAAACGCGACGGCGCTCGATTCGGCGGGCGCAACGTCTCGGTGACCGTGGCGAAAAAGAGCACGTTCGGCGTTCGAGCGACGGAGCAGGCGTTCGGGACGCACACGCCGGCCATGTTGGCGGAAACGATCGCCGCGCTCGTCGCGCCGGATCGTTCGGGCGTGTACGTGGACGGAACGTTCGGTCGCGGTGGCCACACGCGCGGTATTCTTGCCGCGCTCTCTCCGGATGGAAGATTACACGCGTTCGACATGGATCCCGAGGCCATCAAGGTTGGCCGAGAACTCGAAAAGGAGGACTCGCGATTCACCATCCATCACGCCCCGTTCGGATGCATGGCGCAGGTGTTGAAACCGCTCGGGGTTCAACCCTCGGGCGTGTTTTTAGATTTGGGCATCTCGTCACCGCAGTTTGACGACGCGTCGAGAGGATTCAGACCGGAACAAGACGGACCGCTCGATTTGCGTTTCGACGTCGAGCGCGGCGTCCCGGCGAGCGAGTACTTACGACTCGTATCTCGCGATGAACTTCGTCGCGTGATTCACGAATACGGCGAGACGACCGATCCCATCGCCGCCAGACGCATCGCCGACGCCATCCTTCTCGCGAGGGAGGACGGCTCGCTTCCGAGCACGACGAAGGATTTCGCCGCCCTCGTCGCCAAAGCCAAGGGCAAAGAGTACCAGATGATGCACCCCGCCAAGCTCACGTTTCAGGCGCTTCGCATCGTCCTCAATCAAGAATTCGATGAGATGCGTCGCGGCATGCACGCCGCGTTCGACATCATGCCCGAACACGGCCGACTCGGCATTCTCACGTGGAAACACAGCGAGTGCGCCATCGTCGTCGATTTTTTCCGCGACTACGAAGTCATCAGAGAAGACTTCCCTCTCTACGTCTGGGCGAGAAAGCATCACGCGGACAAGTGCGCGAAAAAGCTCGAACGCAAGTGGGGTTTACACATGGACGACGCCCAGCGCCCGAGCGAGGCCGAGATGCGTCAAAATAGTCGCTCTCGCAGCGCCACGCTCCACGTCCTTCGTAAACGCGACGCCGTGCGCATCGCCGACCTCGAGCGCGTCGCGTACAAGCTCAAGAGTTGGGGCAAAATTCCCGACGCCCCGGCGCCACCACCGGTGACGTTCAAGTACGATCTCGCGTCGAAGAATTAGGCGCCGACGCGGTCGCGGAAACGTGCGTGTATTGAATGTATTGAATCCGTCGTCCAACCCGCGCGCTTTTTCCCACTTTGTCCCCATTCCCATTCACGCACTCGAGCGCGCGTCATGTTCGTTCGCCCGTCGCCGTCCGTCGCGTCGGCGTCGTCCGCGTCGGCATCCGCGACGCGTTCGTCGTCCTCGCGCGCGCCCGCGCCCGCGCGTCGCCTCCTCGCGCGTCCCGCGTCGTCTCGGTTCGACGGTTCCCAAAACATGAACACAGCCCCGAAAAAACAATGTCCCGTGTGCCAGGGCACGGGATGGAAACCGTGCGGACAGTGCGACGGCACGGGAGTGAATCAGTCGGACTTGTTCGCGGGCAAGTTTAAAAAGGGCGACGCGTGTTGGCTGTGTAACGGTCAACACGGGTCGAAGACGATGTGCGGGAACTGCGTCGACCTCACGGATACGTTTTGATGTTTCAACCATTGTACAGTACGACTACCGCGCTACGTTCGCTCTCGTGCGCTCTCCGTCGCGCGTCTTCCCGCCTCGCGACCGTTGTTATACTCCGCCTTTGCGAGTAATTCCGAGATGAGCGCCCCGACCTCGTCGTCTCGCGCGCCGCCGTCTCTCGCGTTCTTCAACGCGTTCGCCAAAAACGCTCTCTGCGCCTCGGTGACGAACCACACGCACTCTCTCGGACACTGTCCCGCCGCCATCCACTCCGCGTACGCCTCCGGCGATCCATCCTCGAACGTCCCCGCGCGCATCGTCGCCCTCGCCGCCCCCGTATCCCTCGCCCGCTCGAACGACTTCGGCGCGCGCGCCGCGCACGACCGCGCGCACGCCTCCTCCCCCACGCACCGCGTCTCGTCCACGAACACCGATCTCGCCCCATCGAACGTCGCTCGAATCGTGGACGACGAAAACGGATCGCCATCGTCCATCGCCGTCATCCATCGAAGCGTCTCGACGTCCTTCGTCTCCACCGCGCGCGCCAAGGCTTCGTACGCGTCCCTCGCCCGCGTCGCCGCTTTCACCGTCCCACCGCGATCCGGGTGCGCGCGCTTCGCCGCCGCGCGATACGCGCGACGGACGTCCTTCATCGTGAGCGCGCGCGCGTCGACGTCGACGAGTCCGAGCACGCGCGCGGGATTCGCGTCGTCGTCGTCATCCGTCCCATCGGTCGCATCGTTCCGTCCCGCGCGCGCGCGCGGGAGTCTCCTCGTCGACCGAGAGTCTCCTCGCCGAGTCGACGAGCGTCCCTCACGCTCGGACGTCGACGGACGCGCGCGCGCGCTCGACGACGGACGCGCGCGCGCGCGCATCTCTGACGTCGTCAGAATTCGACCCGACCGAATCGACCGAACGACCGACCGGCGCGACGTCGCGCCGCGCGCCCGCTCGATCCCGCGCGTCATGTCCACCGAGAACGAATTGCTCGTCACCGCGCGGTACGCCGGGACGCCCGTCGTCGCGCGCGTCGCGCGCGAGCGCGGAGATGAATCATCGAGCTCGCGCGCCGTCACGTACGGGGACGTCGCGCGCGCGTTCGCGCGAACGCTCGGGCTCGATCCGTCCACCGTAAAAGTGCACGGCGTTCGCGAGTGTCCTCGACGCGTCGCGACCGCGGACGAGACGACCGAGGTGACGATGGACG
>MDTE01045370.1_pt1 | contig 16183 bp, 9 predicted proteins | sample 811231 | NCBI WGS metagenome assembly MDTE01 (sample SAMN05326651, study PRJNA326480) | marine metagenome | isolation source: seawater | place: Indian Ocean: Red Sea | collected 2010
CGTCCAGTGCACCACCGCACGACCGCGTCCACCGACTCACGCGACGATATCCACGACGACCACCTCCACGACGACCACCACCTTCCCGACCGTTTCGTTCGCGCGCACCGCTCTGACGGCATCCATCCATCCATCCATCCATCCATCCATCCATCCATCCCTCATCCGCGCCCCCGTCGTCGTCGGCATCGCCCCGATCGAGTCGATCGACCGACCGACCGCGTCCACCGATCGAGTCGATCGACCGACCGACCGCGTCCATCCCACCCATCCATCGCGAGCCTTATCCCTAGAAATATCTCGATGGGATGGAGGATAGTGGAGGATACATAGCGTACGAAACACCTCCACTATGGGGACGCACTCGCCCCCACCCACCCACGCGCGTGTCGTGTCGTGTCTCGATCGAGATTTGTCGCGATCTCGCGTGCGGTCACGATTCATGACTCGCCACGAGTCCTCGACCGATCCACGCGTGCCACCCATTCCACCGATCACGACTCGACGCGACCACCCACTCGACGGCCGCGCCCCGCCGACCGACCGACCGCGTGCCGCGGTGACGACGACGACGTCCCCGGGACGTCACACGCGCGCGCGCGTTTCGTACCGGCCACAGACGACGCGCGCGAGCGACGTTCGGACGGAGTACGCGCGCACACGGGCACTCTCTTTACGTCGACCGGCGAGACGCGCGACCGAACGCGCGGCGAGGACGTCGAGCGTTTCGAACACGATGCGCGCCAGCCTCGGCGCGCGGGGGACGATCGCGCGCGCGCGCGCGGTGACGACGGTACGCGGGCGATGCGCGAGACGCGAGACGAGGGGAGGGGAGAGGATGGATGGGAATGGATGCGCGCGCGCGATGGCGCGAACGCGGTGGATGAACGTGGGGGGGGAGAGACGGGAGACGACGGGGACGCGGAGGTGGCGATCGGGGACTTATCCAACCCTTCCCGCGCGCGCGCGCGCGGAACGGCGGCGGACGCGGGCGTGGGGCGGGGGTATGGATGCGTGTGGGGTCGAACGCGCGTGGGAGTGGTCGTGTGTGGTGGTGTGGTGTGCGTCGCGCGTGAGGTCGGGGTGGTGGGACGGGGTGAATGGGCGAGACGCGCGAGACGCGCGATCGGGCGACTGACGCGTCTTCGGTTTTTTTTTATCCGCGCAGGCGAACAAGAACAAGGCGACTCGATGTGCGCGTCGATCGGCGACGGTGACGCGCGCCGTCGCGACGGGGCCGAAGGGACCGCTCAGAAAGAAGGGTGAGAGCGAGGAGGATAAGATTGAGGACATGTCGTCCGGTTCGCGAGGCTTGTTCACGACGGTGGACCCGGAGGTGCGCCGCATCGTGCCGGAGGCGAATGGACGCGCGGTGGTCAAGGTGACGTACGTCGTTTTGGAGTCTCAGTACCAATCTGCGCTCTCCGCGGCCGTGAAACAGATTAACGACACCAATGAGAAGGTGTGCGTCGAAGTGTGCGGTTACCTGCTCGAGGAATTGCGCAACGCGGACAACTTGGAGGCGCTCAAGAAGGATGTCGAGACGTCCAACATCTTCATCGGTTCGCTCATCTTTATCGAAGAGCTCGCCGAAAAGATTGTCGACATCGTGCAGCCGATGCGCGAGAAGTTGGATGCGTGCATCATCTTCCCGTCCATGCCGCAAGTCATGCGCTTGAACAAGCTCGGCACCTTCTCCATGGCGCAGCTCGGTCAATCCAAATCCGCCATCGCCTCCTTCATGCGCAAGAAGAAGGAATCCGGCGGTTTCGAGGAGGGCATGTTGAAGCTCGTCCGAACCTTGCCCAAGGTGTTGAAGTACTTGCCGTCCGACAAGGCTGCGGATGCGCGCAACTTCATGAACTCTTTGCAGTATTGGCTCGGTGGTTCCACGGACAACTTGGAAAACTTCTTGTTGATGATCTCCAAGGCGTACGTCCCGGAGCTCGAGGGCGTCGACCTCACCGTGGCGGAACCGGAGGTGTTCCCGGATGTTGGCATCTGGCACCCGACCGCGCCGACGTACTACGAGGACTTGAAGGAATACCTCAACTGGTACGACACGCGCAAGGACATCAAGTTCAAGGCTGATGCTCCGGTCATCGGTCTCGTGCTCCAGCGCTCGCACTTGGTCACCGGCGACTCCGGCCACTACGACGGTATGGTGAGTGAGCTCGAAGCCAAGGGTGCCAAGGTTGTTCCGATCTTCGCCGGTGGTCTCGACTTCTCCGGTCCGATCGAAAAGTTCTTCTTCGACCCGATCACCAAGGGTGCGTACGTCGACACCGTCTTGTCTTTGACTGGTTTCGCCCTCGTCGGCGGTCCGGCGCGTCAAGATCACCCGAAGGCGATTGAGTCTTTGAAGAAGCTCAACGTGCCGTACATGGTCACCGTCCCGCTCTCTTTCCAAACCACTGAAGAGTGGAAGGACTCCACTCTTGGCTTGCACCCGGTGCAAGTCGCGCTTCAAGTCGCTCTTCCGGAGCTCGACGGCGGTCTCGAGCCGTTGATCTTCTCCGGTCGCGACTCCAAGTCTGGCAAGTCGCATTCTCTCCAAGATCGCGCGGCTCAAATCGCCAACCGCGCCATCAAGTGGGCCGCTCTTCGCAAGAAGACCGCGGCGAACAAGAAGCTCGCGATCACGGTGTTCTCTTTCCCGCCGGATAAGGGTAACGTCGGTACCGCCGCGTACTTGAACGTCTTCGGCTCCATCTTCCGTGTGCTCCAAGGTTTGCGCAGCGAAGGCTACAACGTCGGTGTCCTCCCGTCCAGCGAAGAAGAGCTCATCAACTCTGTCTTGAACGACAAGGAGGCGCAATACGCGTCCCCGGACATGAACGTCGCCTACCGCATGCCGGTTAACGAGTACTCGAAGCTTTGCGAGTACTCTGAAAACTTGCACGAGAACTGGGGTCCGCCGCCGGGCAACTTGAACACTGACGGCCAAAACTTGCTCGTTTACGGCAAGCAATTCGGCAACGTCTTCATCGGTGTTCAGCCGACGTTCGGCTACGAAGGTGATCCCATGCGATTGCTCTTCTCCAAGTCGGCGTCCCCGCACCACGGTTTCGCCGCCTACTACACCTTCCTCGAGCACATCTTCCAAGCCGATGCCGTCCTTCACTTCGGTACGCACGGTTCCCTCGAGTTCATGCCGGGTAAGCAAGTCGGTATGTCTGGTGTGTGCTACCCGGATTTGTTGATCGGTAACATTCCGAACATTTACTACTACGCGGCCAACAACCCGTCCGAGGCGACGATTGCCAAGCGTCGTTCCTACGCCAACACCATCTCCTACTTGACGCCGCCGGCTGAGAACGCTGGTTTGTACAAGGGCTTGAAGGAGTTGAAGGAATTGATCTCTTCTTACCAAACCTTGAAGGATTCCGGTCGTGGTCCGTCCATCGTCAACACCATCATCTCCACCGCCATTACGTGCAACTTGGACAAGGATGTCGAGGAAATTCCGACCGATCCGGAGGCGGACGCCGCCGACTTTGACGCCGACACGCGCGACCAGATCGTCGGTAAGGTTTACCAAAAGCTTATGGAGATTGAATCCCGCTTGTTGCCGTGCGGTTTGCACGTCGTCGGCTGCCCGCCGTCCGCGGAGGAGGCTGTCGCCGCCCTCGTGAACATCGCGTCCATCGACCGCGAAGAGGAGGACATCACCGCGCTCCCGGGCATCTTGGCCATGTCCATCGGCCGTGACATCGAGACCATTTACAGATCCAACGATGAAGGCGTCCTCGAAGATGTTCAACTCTTGCAAGACATCACTGAGGCTACTCGCGCTTGCGTCCGCACCTTTGTCAACGCCGCCGCCGATCCGACGGGTCGCGTCGCCGCCGGCGCTCTCGCGAGCGTCGGCAAGTTCTTCGGCAGCGCCGCCGTCGCGCTTCCGTGGGGTGATGCGTTAAAGGGCACCAAGTTCGAATCTGCCGATGTCGAGAAGATGCGCACCTTGTTCGATTACTTGCGCTTCTGCCTCGAGCAAGTTGTCAAGGACAACGAGCTCGGTGCGCTCACCGAAGCGCTCGAAGGTCAGTACGTGCTCCCGGGTCCGGGTGGTGATCCGATCCGTAACCCGAAGGTGTTGCCGACCGGTAAGAACATCCACGCCCTCGATCCGCAAGCGATCCCGACGGGCGCCGCGGTTGCCTCCGCCAAGGTTGTCGTCGATCGTTTGATTGAGCGCGAGAAAAATGGAAACAACGGCCAGTACCCGGAGTCCATCGCTCTCGTTCTGTGGGGTACGGACAACATCAAGACGTACGGTGAATCTTTGGCTCAAGTCATGTTGATGGTGGGTGTGCGACCCGCCCCCGATGCGCTCGGTCGGGTGAACAAGCTCGAGCTTATCAGTTTAGAAGAACTCGGACGCCCGAGAATCGACGTCGTCGTCAACTGCTCCGGCGTCTTCCGCGACTTGTTCGTCAACCAGATGAACTTGTTGGATCGTGCCGTCAAGCTCGCCGCTGAGCAAGACGAACCGGATGAGATGAACTTTGTGCGCAAGCACGCCAGAGAACAAGCCGAAGAGCTTGGCTTGTCCATCCGCGAAGCCGCCACGAGAATCTTCTCCAACGCGTCGGGCTCTTACTCGTCCAACGTCAACCTCGCGGTTGAAAACTCTTCTTGGAACGATGAATCTCAGTTGCAAGACATGTACTTGAACCGCAAGTCGTTCGCGTTCAACTCTGATGCGCCGGGTGCGGGCATGGAGACGAAGAAGGAGTTGTTTGAATCTGCTCTCAGCAAGGTTGACGTCACCTTCCAAAACTTGGACTCTTCCGAGATTTCGTTGACGGATGTGAGCCACTACTTTGACAGCGATCCGACCAAGCTCGTCCAAGGCGTGCGCAAGGATGGCAAGATGCCGGCCTCTTACATCGCCGACACCACCACGGCCAACGCCCAAGTGCGCTCCTTGTCCGAGACCATGCGTCTCGACTCGCGCACCAAGCTCTTGAACCCGAAGTGGTACGAGGGCATGATGGCGTCCGGCTACGAAGGTACTCGCGAGATCCAAAAGCGTCTCAACAACACTCTTGGCTGGTCCGCCACCTCTGGTCAAGTCGACAACTGGGTGTACGAAGACGCCAACAGCACGTTCATGGCTGATCCGGAGATGCAAAAGCGCTTGATGGAGTCCAACCCGAACTCGTTCAGAAAGATGGTTGCCAACTTCTTGGAAGCGAACGGCCGCGGTTACTGGGAAACGAGTGAAGAGAACATCGAACGTTTGCGCAACTTATACATGGAGGTTGAAGATAAGATTGAAGGCGTCGACTCCGATTAAAGGCGTCGACGACGGGCAATTTACGGTTCATTTTTACAGACGTCTCGCGCGACGCGGGGTCAGGTTTTAGCGACTCCTCGGCGAGACGAGGTGAGTGTCTCCACTACTTTCACTCATCGCGGCGCGCTCGCGTCGTATTACATTGTTCGAATTTACATTAATTAGAATTCGCTTCGTGAATACACACGCACACATCAATCACACTCTTCGCGTCGCCCTTCCCTTTTTCCCCGTCGACTCTTCAAACGATGAGAAATGAACCGTCACTCTGTGTCCACCCTCGAGTGTCCACCTTCCGCGCCGTCCATCACATCTCGACGCGCGGTCGTGCGCATCGCGCATCGTCGGACGCGGACGACCGCGAACGACCGCGCGAGTCGCGCCAACGCGCGTCTCGGCCGAACCGCGCGTCCCGTCGCACCGCGCGTCGCGCGACGGGACGGGGACATCGATCGACGCGTCGGGGGAACGTGTCGTCGATTCATTCATTCGATTCATTCGCGTTCGAGCGACGATGCGGACGACGTCCGATGGTGACGCGATGGTGACTCTGCGCGAGGCGACGAACGAGGGCGCGATGGAGCGTCGACGCGTCGACGTCGGACGGAGGAAGTCGAGACGGAGGATGGAGAGTCGGTCGAGCGAGAGCGAGCGCGAGGAGGCGCCGCGGGGACGACGACGCGCGCGAGGACGACGACGGGTGGTGCTCGAGGAAGAATCGAGTTCGGAGGAAGAATTGGATTCGGATTCGGAATCGATGGGCGAGAGGGCGTCGGGAGGGGCGTCGGTGTCGGGAGTGGGAGGGGGGGCGTCGTCGGTGGTCGCGTCTCCGCCGCCGAGTTCGCCGATTCGAGCGCCTCTGAACATGGGTCGCCGCGCGTCTTCCGATGATACCGCGCGTCCGATGCGATTGAAAGGAAACCCGGCGGTCGGTGGCGCGAAATTCGAGCTCCACGCATCCTTGGCGTCTCGCCTGTACGATCATCAACGCGAGGGCGTGCGATGGATGTGGTGGTTGCATTGCAACGCGCGCGGCGGCATCTTGGCGGACGATATGGGTCTCGGTAAGACGTTACAGACGTGCGCGTTCATTGCGGGTGTGTTGCGAAGCGGTGCGGCGGAGCGCGTGCTCGTACTCGCGCCGATGACGCTTCTTCCGCACTGGGCCAAGGAATTCGAGACGTGCGGCTTGCAGTCGGGAAAGACGCTCTTCAAGTATTACGGAGGATCTCGCGTCGAATGCGATCGACAACTCAAGGCGTGCACTTCGGGACGAGGCGTGCTGCTCACGTCGTACGGGATGGTGACGTCACGCGCGCACGCGCTCGGAGTGCCGACGGACGAAGACGAGGCTGAAAAGGCGGCGACGCGCGAAGGACGAGGACGCGCGCCGACGGATTTCGCGGGCGCGTTTCGCTGGGATTGGGTCGTCATGGACGAGGGACACAAGCTCAAGAGCACGACGACGCAGATCGCGCAACGCGTGCGTCAACTTCCGGCCAATCTGCGCATGATCGTCACTGGTACGCCGATTCAAAACGATCTCGGCGAACTGTGGTCTCTGTACGATTTGACGTGTCCGGGATTGCTCGGTGTCGAAAACGAGTTTCGTCGCCAGTTTGTGCATAAGATCACCGCGGGACAGGCGGCATCGGCGACGCAAAGGCAACGCTCCGAGGCGAAGGAACTCGGGGCGACGCTTCGTCAGTTAACTCGACCGTATTTCCTTCGTCGTGAGAAGAGCGAAGTGTTGGCGAAAAAGGAGGACGAGACGACGACGACGACGACGACGACGACGACGACGACGACGAGTTGGAAAAACGTGAAGAACGCGCCGTCCGCGCTCGGTCAAAAGAATGATCTCATCGCGTGGATTCCTTTGGAACGCGAGCAAATGAATCTGTACACAAAATTCTTGGCGTCCAAACCGGTGCGAGACGCCGCGAATAAAACCGGAAGCGCCATCTCGTGCATGAATACGCTCAAGAAGATATGTGATCATCCATCGCTGTGCGTCGGCGGTGCGCCCGTGGAAGATATCGCCGACGACCAACTCGATGACGTGGACGGCGACGACGCCGAGCTCAAGAAGAGTTGCGCGGGAGAAGCCGCCGCCGCCGTCGCCGCCTGCGTGCGCGAGTGCAAATTCGATGCCGACGTGCTCGAGCGCGGCGCGCCGAGCGTATCGTCCAAAACAAAATTTCTCATGGCCATGCTCGAAAGATTCGGCGCCGAGGGTCATCGCACGCTCGTGTTTTCGCAGTCTCAGGCGATGTTGGACATCATCGAGGCGAACGTGCGCGCCGCCAACATCGACTGTGTGCGCATCGACGGCAAGGTGAACGTGGAAGAGCGCGACCGACGGGTGACCGAATTCAGATCGAGAGACGACATTCCAGTCATGCTCTTGACGGCGCGCGTCGGTGGTCTCGGATTGACGCTCACGGAGGCGACGCGCGTCATCATCTATGATCCCGCGTGGAATCCCACCACGGATAACCAATCCGTCGATCGAGCCTATCGCATCGGTCAGACGAAGGACGTCGTCGTCTACCGTCTCATCACGTGCGGCACGGTGGAAGATAAAATATATCGTCGTCAAGTATTCAAGGGCGGTTTGTCAAAAGCCGGCGCCGAGGGTGGCAACAGCACTCGCTATTTCGGCGCTGAGGAGGCGAGTCAACTCTTCGAGACGAGTGAGACGGCGTTACGAACGAGCGACACTATGAAGACGCTCAACGCGTTGCACGCGGATCGAAAGTGGACGGATGAACTTCAAAAAGAGTTACCGTTCGTCGAGGCTTTGCCCTTTGTGTGCGGCGTCTCTGATCACGACTTGTTGTTTTCGAAAGACGACGAAGCGTCGTCCAACAAGGCGAGCGCGTCGTCCAACAAGGCGGCGACGAGCAAGCAAGCGAACGCGGGCGGTGCGACGACACCCAAAGGTAAGGCACCCGCGGGTGCGTGGAAGAACGTGAACAGCGGTTGGGGCGGAAGCGGTTTGCTCGGCGGCGGTTTGCTCGCCGCGCTGACGCCGCCGAAGCAACAACCCGCGTCGCCAATGGCGAACGTCGTCTTCGACGAAGAATCGCCCGAACATCTCTCCGGTGAAGCGAAACTTAAGTCCAAAATCGACGCCATCCAAGCCGAAATCGACAAGCAAGGCGTAATCTTGTCGATGCCGGACGTCGTGGCGAAGATTCCGGACAAGGGCGAGAGCGTTTGCAAGGCTATCGAAATCAAACGCGCCGAGAAGCGCGTCTTGGAGGCTGAGTACGCCGCCAAGTACGACGCGAAGACTGAAAGCACGCGACAACGTGACGATGAAGACGAACACCCTCCATCATCACCGAACGAGGCGTTCTTCACGCCCGCGGGGTCGCCCGAATCCACACTCGAGACGGCGCGGTCGCTGTCTCTACTGGAACTGTAAAACTACGAAACGCATTGATATGTAACATCACACCCGTCTCATTTACAAACGCTACCGCGCGCTCGGATCAACCTCGTACCCTCATCGTCGTCTCACGACGTCGCGTCTCGAAGTACCTCTCGAATCGTCGCATCGAACCTTTGACACCCCGCCGCGCACACGTCCAACGCGCGCGTCGCGTCGTCCGGGCTCCACCTTCCAAAAATCTCAGTCTTCGCGTACCCACCCAGCGACGACATCTGCGCCAAAAACACCTTCCCATCGCTCGCCGCCACCTCACTTTCGTCCGGATCGAGCACGATTCGATCCCCTATCCTCGCCGCCTCGCACGCCGTCACCACGTCGCGACACTCCACCCCGGCCCGCGCCAACGCGCACGTCGCCGCCAACACGCACGCCACCGCCTCCCCTCCCCTCGCGTCCAACACCGTCGCGTACACATCCACCTGCGTCTTCTCGAACCTCTCCACCATGACGCTCGATCGCAGCGCCTCTCGCACCGTCCCCGCCAGACTTTTCTCCGTCGCGCCTCTCCCGCCCTCTCCCCGTCCTCCTCTCCCCGCCGTTTTCCCCGCGAACGGCGCCGCGTGCACGTCCACCTCGAGCGCACCGCGATCGACGCGCGCGGGCGCGTCCCCACCGCGGTGCTGTCGCGGTCCGTACACCGCGCACGACACCTTGGTGTCCCCGAGCTCGACGTAGGCTGACCCGGCGGCGTGCGTGACGACGTCGAGGGCGACGACGAGGGCGCGCGCGTGTTCGTCCGCGCGACCGTCGGGACGAACGGGCGCGGGTGTCATGGCGAGGGCGCTCGTCGTCGCGTCTCGCGCGCGCGTGTGACGCGTCGGTCGCGCATTCGCATGGGGCGGCGTTCCATTCATTCGGGACGCGCGGGGCGCGGACTGAGATTATTTACAAGTCTCGCGACGCTCGGCCGAGGGTGAGAAACGCGGGAATGACTGATTCTTTACTGTATATATGGTCGTTTGTGACGTATGGTACACTCGACGCCGACGATGGATCTTGGATGAGACGCGCGGCGACGCGACGGCGGCGGCGCGCGTTCATCGCGTGCGGCGAAGCGAACGCAAGGCGTCGTCGTCGTCGTCGTCGTCGTGGTACGCGTCCACGGAGTCCATGACGTTGGACATGAACTCGGATTCGTACGAGGTCGTGGGTTCGAAATCGAACGAGGAGGAGAGGTTCTTTTGGAACCGGGCTCGGGCGCGAAGACGGGCGTCTTCCGCGTCTTTGGACGATTCCTCGACCGGGTCGTCGCGCGGCGTCCCTTGGGTACGGTTTCGTTCGTCCGCGGGTGGTCGCGCCGGTGGCGGCGAAGAGGAACGATCGCGCCCGCCCATGCCGAACAAGTTGACCGTCGTCGTGCTTCCGCGCGACGCGTGGCTGAGAATGCTCGACGAACGCTTCTCGCGCGTCGTCTTCAAAATGTCCTTGCCGTTGGCGCCGATGTGCGTCTCGAGCGACGCCCCGCCCATGGCGATCAACATCTCCGTCGGAATGTGCGTGTGCTGAGGCTTCGCTCTCGTTGGAGGCAACAGACGCTCTTTCGGTTCAAACTTCTTCAAAATTTCGGCGTGCGCGTCATTCGCGCCCACCGTCGTCATCGTCGCCGCCGCGCGCGCGCCGCCGTTGAGATCCGGATCGTTAAATCCCTCCGCCTGTCTGTACGCCGCGCGCGATTGCCACTCGTTCGGGCCGATGGAACCGCGATTCCCATCTCGGTCCTCGCTCACGCCTCGCTCGCGACGGAAATCCGCCGGCGTCTTGTGCGTCCCCCACGCGTGCGGATTCCCGCTCGGCGACCCCTCGCGACCGCCCCAGCGTCCCGGCGCGCGCGGATCCACCACCGGCACCTCCGGTCGCCAATTCTCATACCTCTCCTCGCGCTCGCGTCCCTCGACGACGACGGTTTCGCGCGGTGCGTCCCTTTCGTCGATGTCTCCTCGTCTCTCCGCGCGTCTCGGTTCCGCGGGGGAACGAACGCCGCCGCCGCGTCTCGCGTCTCGACCCGACGTCCCACCGTTCCCCGAACCCGCGATCCACCGCCTGGCCAACATCCACACCAACGTCACCCCGCTCACAGTCGCGCTCATCGCGGCGAAGATGAGCGCGCACACGCCCAGCGTCGTCCCCACCAACAGCGACCCGCTCAGCGCGCCGAGTAACCCGTCGCCCGCGTTCGCCGCCGCCGCCGCCCAACACGCCAATCCACCCGTCGCCGGTAATCCCCACCTGAGCGTTCCACACGCGCTTTTAAATATCCCCATCATCGCGCGCACCGACGCGTCGTCCCTCGCGTCGACGGCGTCCCCGCGCGTTGGCGCGTCTCTCTCGCGCGCGTCCGCCTCGGCGTAATCCTCCCCGCGTCTCATCCCGCGTCTCATCCCGCGCGTCGTCTCGCGCGATCGCGCGCGCGTCTCTCGGTATCCTCCGCGCTCGCTTCTCTCGGCGCGAACGACGCCGAGAGACGCGGACGCGCGTCCGCGAGACGAATCATCGCGCACGAGACGAATCGTCGTTCCTCTCGTTCCCCTTCTCGTCGTCGTCGTCGTCGTCGACGCGGACGCGCGTCTCGCGCGCGCGAGAGGGACGGGGATTCGGGCGAACATGAAGCGGGGAATTTTCGTCGTCGGCGCGGACGTCGTCGTCGCGCGTCGTCGCGTCGCGGCGGCGTGTGTCGTCGTCGCGCGTCGTCGCGTCTCGGACCGATGGGGTGTGGTTGTAAACCCTAGATTTTATGTATGTGTGGTGGGTGGCGGTGTCGATCGTATTGGGAGCGTTTGTAAGAGTATGTATGTAACCACCAGAGTGGTGTGTGCTGCCCACGGAGGCGAATTCGCGGGCGACGCCGCGTCGCGCGCGTCGTCTCTCTCCGACGCGCGTACCGTACCGAACCGCGCGCGCACGCACCGCATCGTTTTCGTCGTCCGTCTTCCGTCTTCCGTCGTCGTCCGTCGTCGCGTCTCTCGCGCGTCGGGGACGACGCGTCGCGACCGGTGAAAGTCTCGAGCGCGCGGGACGGGACGGGACGCGGCGACGCGCTCGGAGGCGATGTCGACGCCGCCCGCGCTCTGGGCGACGCCACCCCCGCGTCCTCGTCGTCTCGCGACGCGTTCGGACGCGAGAGACGAGGAGGAGGAGGAGGAGGAGGCGGTGTTCGCGTTGGACGAGCGGTGGGCGGCGCGGTTCGCGGCGACGGCGGAGGCGCGAGAGCGTCGACGACGGTCGAGACGCCGGCGCGAGCGCGCGAGAGAGGGGGTCGAGCCGTCGACGTTCGGGCGAGGTCGCGGTGAGGCGGTGGATGGGCGACGCGATGAGTGCAGGGCGAAGGCGCGCGCGGCGGCGGAGGCGGCGGAGGCGTTGGCGGAGGCGCGTCGAAAGAGAGGCGCGGCGGCGGGGGAAGAGGGTGAGGATGGGATCGAGAAAGGCGAGGAGGACGCGCGAGTGCGAATGTATGGAGAGGAGGGCGCGAGACGAGTCGCGCGCGAGGAGGCGATGGTGAACGCGGGGTTCGACGCGTGGTTGGACGCGAGCGACGCTCTCGTCGCGTGGTTTCCGTGCGAACCCATCGAGGAGGGATTGGTGTGATGATTGGGTTCATAGAGTTATTAAATAAGTGTAAATGTGAATTGTCATTGTAAAGACGGAATGCGTAGTCCTACACGATGCGTCGTCATATCGCACGCATCGATTCGGGTGCGGCGAACGGTGGCTTGTTGTCGGCGCGCGCCGTCGGCGCGTCTCCTCACCCTTGATCACTGGACGATGATCGTTTCTCTTGAGATACGCGCTGCGATGGCGGTGGCTTGGTCGTGTCCACGACGGCTGCCTCCTCTTCCTGACGTTTGCGGCGGATTTCAGCCAGGTACGGTGAGGTAGATTTACGCAGCACAGCGTCGGCGGCTTTTTCGCGCAGTTGCTTCTTGAGCTCGATATCTTTAATGACGTCTCGCTTCTTCTGGTCGGAATCCGGCAAGTGCGAGACACTGGCGATCGCCGCGGCCTCAGTCTGCTTGCGCGCTTTGATTTGCTTCCAGCAACGCAAGAAAATGGAGCCGGCGGATTTCTCGGCGGCGAGCGGCCACAAGACACTCGGCGCGTACGTCTGCCAAATTCCTCTCTTCACTTTGTCCTCGATCTCCGCTCTGCCCTGTTCGCGCGTGTTTTCCAAGATGTTCACGTGCTTTGTTTCACTCCACTTCATTTCGCTCACCGGCACGACGCCTCTCATCTTCTTAGACGAGCTACGTTTGTTCGTGATGTGCACGGTGTTGACGCTCAAGTTTCGCGAGTCGCTCTCCGAGCACGACATATCACTGCTCTCCTCGTCGAGGCTTTGACCCACTTTGTCTCGTAGAGACGTGGAAGCGGTTGTACTTTTAGACAGTTTCTTATTCTCGTTGGCCGTGTACACGGGCACCTTGAGAGCCGCTCGGAGAACGCCGTGCAATCGAAAGTACTCGACGCACGTTATGAAGATGAGCGGCAAGATGAACGCGCGGTACTTCATCGTGTTAAATCCGAGCGTCGGTAGACCGAACGCGGTGATGATTTGCATGAATATCAAGCTGAAGTACATCTTGCCGACGAGCCACGACCACATGGATGTGCCCGCTGAATATTGTTGCACGTAATGGTAGACGATGTTGTGCTTCCAGAAGACGTAGAACAAACCGAAAAAGACGCCGCACACCGGCATCAAGATGGGAGAAACGATGGCGTAGATCATACCGATGAAGAAGACGAGCATCGTTTGTGCAGGGACCCGATGACTCGGCGTGGGCGTCGGTTGAGCCCAAATGAGTCTCTTTTTGAACGCTGGCCAGTTTCTCGAACGACTGCGGTACAGCAGACACTTGGTGACGAAACCGAGCAGCACCGGAGGGTGAATCAGCTCCACCATTGGGGACGTCGCCGTGCGAAGCATGATAAATTGGAGGAAGAAACTGCTGGTGTTCATCAATCTCAGAATGAATTGATACGTGAAAAGGTGAGGCTTTCGCATCCAGTCAACCACATCGTTCCACAGAGGCGTTGAGCTCAAGTTGCCGAGAACCAAGTTGAGAACCAACAACCCAAAGTACATGGAAGCGCCGAAGGAGTCCATCGTGCTGACGGCGATGTATCCAGTCTGTCGACTGACGAGCAAGCTGAGAATGTGACCTATGACGAGGAAAACCGTCAAGATGAGGGATACGATGACGTTGTACACCGTCTCTCCAAAGGTGCTAACAATCTCGGGCTTCACCTTTGAAATCGCCTTCACCGTCTCGTTGACCGGAAACATGAAAAAAACGGAAACCGCGAGCGCGATGAGACCTGCTTGCGTCGTCTTTCTACTACGTTCCACAGAAGTCAAGGAAAGATTGTGCCAAACGACGTCAGAGTTACCCGGCGCCGGTTCGGTGACCCACTGTCCCGGCACCGAATCGACTTGAATTTGAGAAGCGATGACGGCGTCCATCTGTCTCGCAAAGACCACGACTGCGCTGCAAGCGGGCGCCTGATTATTGATGTACTCATCACGCGTATTGATGAACACGTCGAAACATTCCATCTCTGCTCTGCGGAGCTCGTCGTATTCTGAAGTTAAGCGGTGAAGTTGCTTCGCCTCACGCTTTGTTAACTGCGCTCGTTTTTCGATGTCCTTCAAATCGTCGATCGCCTGCGCTGCTTGGGTCACGAATTCGCGTGCGTTTGCCCATTTCTTCGCGGCGGCGTCCAGTCGACGGGTATCAGAGGCAAGCATTTTGAATGCGATGCAGTCTTTACCGAGAACTCTTTCAAACTTGTTGATGAGAAGGTTCATGGACTCTTCCTTGTAGAGAACGCGAAGTTTCGCCTTGTCGGCGTAGGACTGTACTGTGCCATCGGTTACGAACAGACGCAGTCTCTCCAGGCAACCGACGTCTTCATCATCGTCTTCGAGATATTTCTCGAGATTATTTGACGACTCAGCGGCAACTTTTTTCGCCTTTCCGGTGAGCTTCGCCGCCGCATCACCGAGTTTCGCAAGTCTGTTCGGTACAGGAGCCATGGTTAACAAAGGCATGTCTTTAACGACAATGGCGTTCGCTTTGATGCCAGTCTTGTTGGGGTTCACGGTCCACATCATTTTGACATACTTGCGCGATTCCATTCGGATCAAAAGCATCAGCAAAAGACTGACAAACCATGTCATGACAATCGCAGCCGCAAACGACGATTCGGTTCTCGCGTTGAGCAACGTGTACTTGGATAGACCCGTCTTTTCCAAACTATTGATGATTCGAGAGCCGGCTTGTTCGGCGGGAACAGAGTCTGCACCGTACAAATTCATCAACAGCGGACAGCAAAGGAGACTGGCGCCGAAGAAGAACCGGGAGGAAAGCTTGAACCACCTCACGAGCATGTACTCGTCCGGGGTAGTGAACTCCTTCATCCAATCGTTATCACGATACCACGCATCGACCAGCCACGAAAGCGCGTGCGTTTTCCGACTCTTTGGAACCGGGACGTCCCGTGGTGGAAACTTTGGATTGCCCTTTTCGAGCCATGCCGCAGAGTCGATGGCCATTTCCAACCAAGATACCTTACGAAGGAGCACGAATAGGAGCATCAGTACGACGAACACCAAGATGTAGATCCCGAAAAGCGTCCCTAGATCCTTAAACGTGATCGACGTATCGCACGAATCATCATCCTTGCAAATTTCGATGTAATAGCACGAAAGGCCGGTGCCCGTGTGCTTGATACCCTCTATGGAAAACTCACCCGCGTACACCATCGGATAATAACCAGAACCGGTGTCGCACTCAATGCACTCCATGTGTTCGAGCGGAGGACACGCATCCATGGTTTTGTACGACGACACGTTCAACTGCGTCACCGTTCCCCACGCCGACGCGGTTCCCGCGTTGAGCGTCGCCGCCGGAGGATTCGACGTACTCTGCAGCGTGTGAATCGTCCTCCCGTTCCCCGGCACCTCATCAAACAACCAATGCGATCTCACCGTGCAATCCCCCGAACACCCCACCGGACACGGACACTTCGCCCCGTTCGCGTCCCGGAGCTCCGCCGTGATCCACGCCGCCGACGTCCACGGCGTCCGCAACCGCGCCGCCTGCATCGTCTGCAGTTCGTTCGCGTTCACGGTGTACGTATCCATGGTCACCGACATCGCGCCCGACGCCGCTCACCACCGTCTCGCACCGCCGACGCCGATCGATCGATGAGATGGAATTCGATCGATCGAATCGAATAATCGAATCTCCGCGCGAATGAATCTCTCGCGTCGGTGCGCGCTTTCGACGCTCGGCGAGGACCGATCGATCGACCGCGACGCGCGCGCTTTCGACGCTCGGCGAGGACCGATCGATCGACCGCGACGCGCGCGCTCCGCCGAGATCGGCCGTGACGCGTCGACGGATGGCGACGATGGGTCGCGC